>Ga0209000_1000711_pt1 | contig 27027 bp, 21 predicted proteins | sample RifGroD2_FD_183998 | JGI IMG/M metagenome (GOLD analysis project Ga0209000, IMG submission 183998) | Groundwater microbial communities from Rifle, Colorado, USA - Groundwater D2 (SPAdes) (version 2) | ecosystem: Environmental > Aquatic > Deep subsurface > Groundwater | place: Rifle, Colorado... | reverse complement strand
GGTTGCGATGAGGAAATTGCGTTGGAGTTAGACACTCCAACAAACGTAGTTGTGAATAACGGTATTGTCACATGGACCGCTGTCCCAGATGCTACAGAATACGTCGTTGTTGTTGGAACAAACAGTTATACAGTTACAACAACCACATTTGATTTGAACACATTGAATTTAGCGGGTGGCACTTATACCATCCATGTTGTGGCAAGAGCGGGTACAGAGGTTTCTCTGCCTTCCTCAACAGTTAATTATGTTCAAATATCAGTTAACTTTGATGCTCTTTATACTCAAATTCTCGCATTGATTGATCCATCCTTCGAACCAGACATGGTTGAAGAGGATTTCGAAGATGAATGGGAATATAGCAACTATTCCCGTATGTCTGCATTAGCGAACACCTATGCTCAGACCGCTATCGAACTCAATATGGCTGAAGAAGATGCAGTTGAAATGTTCACTTATGTGAAGACCATGCCAGATCGTATGGAAACTGTTGAAGGCGTCTATGACATGCAGGATGAAATCGATTCATTCTTTGCATTTGAAATGACTTCTGAAGAAATGGCAACCATGATTGTTGAATTGGCATTGGTGGGAATCGAGATTGCTATTGAAGATATGGAAGCCAATTCATTAAATAGAGCTACCGAACTCGCGCTCTTAATCAATCAGGTTAATGCATACACTTTGGATACGAACGCTATGACTGTTTATAACGAATTAGCTTTCTATGCATCACCCGAAGAACTTGTACTTCTTGATTCATTCTTTGATGGTGAATACGATGATACCTATTATGTAATTTGGCAGATCAACAGCATCGCTTATGAATTGACTTATAATTATGAATTTCATAATCCTGATGAATATCTGATGTCTTATGATCCATACATCGTATTGTTCTATAATTTGCTATTGGAAGCTAAGATTGCCGATGATATGACTGCTCATCAATTATTCATGATGGGTAATCCTCTACAAAGCCTTGAAAACTTAGTTCAAATGAAGAACAGCATCATGTATTATACAGAAGACATTGCAAGAGATGAAGAAAACCTATTAAATCTTGCTGAGCTTCTTGCATTCATCACACTTGAAAAACAAATGGTTCTTGATTCTGTTGAAGGTGTCATTGAATATGTCACCTTGGTTTATGATACAATTCCAGCAACAGTGTTCACACTTCTCGACGATATGTCCACGACTGGGGAATTAACGATGGAAGAATATTTCCTTCTGAAGAATGAGATTGTGAATGTGCTTCAAACCACACTCCCAAGCATTGAAGATTTCGAAAACATGTACACGATGTTGTTCCACATCGCACAAATCATGGGTGATGTCGATTTGACTGAATTGATGGGTTATGCGAACTTCTTCGCTCAAGTCGAACATGCTTCTATCGATTTAGCATTAACTCTTGTTGCTGATATCGATCAACTGATGATTGAAGACATCATGGTAATCACAGATGGCATGGTCATTCCAGGTGAAATTGTCTATGATGAATATTATGAAGAATGGTATCAGCAATCAGATACAGTTGATTTCCCTAAAGTGATTGAGCTTGCTGTTTATGTCGGCACTTATATCCAAGATTTCATCGATGCTAACCAAGTTAAGGTTCAAACACTTGAAACCTTATTGAATAGTTCTTCTGTTGAAGAATTATTTGGAATTGCAGCTGAAAATCTATTGACTGTATTAGAAAGTGAAATGGAACCAGATGAATTTGAAATGGTTGAATTGATGGTCAATGAGCTTGTTGCTGATTATGACAATATCAAGGCAGGACTAGACGTCATTAAAGAAACTGGAATTATCATGATTGATCAATTCTTAGTAACTGAAGGCCAATTATTCCTAGATATTTATGATTTAGTCAATATGGGTAGCGGTGACTTTACTGATCCATTATTCGTTGCTGACCTAGAATCAGTCTTCGCACTCGTTGTAGAATACAACAGTTTATTAATGGGCGAAGTAACTCCAGCAAACATTGAAACTCTATTAAGAGCAATCCGTGTTCCTCTCAAATATGCAATGGTAGCAAACAGCACTGAAGTGACTTATGCTGAATTTGATGCATTATTCACAGCTATTGTCAGTGATGTAGCAACCGTCATTGGAAACATTTCAACGATTGAACAGCAGATTATGAATAGTTTGGATGCACTCAACGTTTCAACATTATTATTCAGTTCAAGTTGGAACTTGGATCCACAGTTCAATATGTTTGGTATTCTTGTCTTGGCGTTGGATCAAGCAATGACGACCACATACGAAAATCTATTCTTCGCAACTCTCGTGATTCTTTCTGATGAAATCATGAAGAATCCAACAGTTCTTGATTTGACAGGCATGTTGGTTACTGATATCGATCAGATGTTTGATATGTTGGAAGATCATTATACATTGTTGTTCCTGGATATTCATCAGGTTGCTGATTATAACTTTACAACGTTGACTCAACTCCAGGTTGATGAACTCTTGAGTATATTTGAAAGAGTTGTTCCTCAAATGGGACCAGAAGATCCACAGCCAATTGTTAATTAATCTTTATAATTAAAAAAATAAGTGAAAGAAAAAAGTATCTCGGTCGATTCGAGATACTTTTTCTTTATCTATCAATTTACTTAACGAATTTCTTAATGAGTTTCAACTTCTTCTTGGTGTAAGGAGGATATCTGAGTTCCAAATCAACCCATGTCGAACGTTTAACAACGCCTTTACTGTGGGAGAATGTCTGGAAGGTGTGATTTCCATGATATGCACCCATACCGCTTGCACCGACACCGCCAAATGGCAGGTGATGGTTGGCGAAATGCATGATCGTATCATTGAAGGTTCCACCGCCGAAGCTTAATTGATTAATTACCTTATCTTCAAACTTCTTATTTTTACTGAAGAGATATAAAGCCAATGGCTTTTCATAATCCTTCATTTCCTTGATGAGATCATCTTCGCTATGATAGGTGATTAAAGGCAGAATCGGACCGAATATTTCTTCTTGCATGATCTTTGAATTTTTGGTGATGTTATTCAAGATGGTTGGTTCAATCTTGTCTTGATTGAATCTTCCACCGATTAAAACCTCTTCACCCTTCATCAAACCAAGTAATCTCGTGTGATGTTTTTCATTCACGATCTTCGGATAGTCTTCTGATGTCATTGGATCTTCTCCAAAGAATTCTGTGATATACATTTTTGTATATTCAATGAATTTATCCTTCAGGCTATCTTTGATCATCACGTAATCAGGAGCGATGCAGGTTTGACCTGCATTGATGAATTTTCCATACACAATGCGCTTCGCAGTCAATTTCAAGTTCGCCGTCTCATCGATAATCGCTGGGCTCTTCCCTCCAAGCTCAAGGGTTACCGGTGTAAGATTTTTAGCTGCTTGTCCCATGACAATCTTCCCTACTTGAGTGCTTCCGGTAAAGAATATATAATCATATCTTTGTTCTAATACATCCTTGCTTTCTTCAAGTCCTCCCAAGACAACTTCAACATAGTCGCTTGCAAAACAATAGCTGACAATCTTCTTGACGATGATTGATGTTTCAGGAGAATCAGGACTGACTTTGATCACTGCGGTATTCCCTGCGGCAATCACACCGATGAGCGGTGCGATGGATAACTGGAACGGGTAATTCCATGGAGACATAATCAATACGGTTCCATATGGTTCCTGGTAAATATAGCTGGTTGCTTTAAACAAAGGAAGCGAGGTTCCAACTTTTTTTGGTTCCATCCAAGTCTTTAAATGCTTCATCACGTAGTTCAATTCTAAAAGAGTGACACCTATTTCAGTGATATATGCTTCAAATTCAGATTTATTTAAATCCTTCTTCAATGCGCTAACAATATCCTTTTCATAAAGAATAATGGCATCTCTTAATTTGTTCAGGGATTCCATCCTAAATGCATAGCTTCTTGTTTTGTCCGATTGAAAAAACGCGCGCTGACGCTTAATGAGTAAATTATAATTCATGAATATTACCTCCATGTGTCTATATGATATCATTATTTTTGGTATAATGAAACCATGTCACACCAAAGAGGTTCATATGTTTATTGTTACAGGGGCAACAGGACATATCGGAAATACAGTCGTCAGACATTTACTGGCACATCATCTTGAGGTGAGCGTGTTGATCAGAAAGATGGATGATGCATTAAAAGATCTGCCGATTGATATTCATATCGGTGATGTCTTTGATGATGCGTTTCTAGATGCTCACATCTCATCCAATGATATCGTCATTCACGCTGCTGGATACATCGATTTATTAAATAAAGATAGGCTTTTGTCTTTTAGAACCAATTATTTGGGAACCAAGAAGATTGTTGATATGTGTATTGAAAAGAAAGCAAGATTGGTTTACATCAGCTCTGTGGATGCGATTTCTAAAAGCAAGAAAGGAATTGTATCAGAGCCTAAAAAAATAAATCCCAAAGTGATGAAATACAATTATGCCATCAGCAAGGCTTTAGCAACTGAATATGTCTTGGAACATATGTCTAATGACTTGAACGGAATCATCTTATATCCTTCCGCAGTGATTGGAATCAATGATTTCAAGCCTTCAGCGGCAGGAAAGGAAATACTGTCAGTGCTGAAGCATAGATACGTGTTCGCCCTTCGCGGCGGGTACAATTTCATTGATGTCAGAGATGTCGCTGAAGCGATCTATCAGGCAGCAATCTCCAACAAAAGAGATCATATCATTCTTTCCGGTTATGATAAAACCATCAAGGAACTCTATCATTCCATCGAAAGAGCATCGAACACACATAAAATCATTATCCCCTTGCCAACCCTTCTTGTCAGGATTGCCGTCATCTTCACTCCAAAGTATTCTCAAATGATGATATCGACCATTCAAGAAAATTATCATTATGACAATGAAAAAATGAGAACATTCCTTCTTCCCAACCTCATCCCCTTTGAAAAGACCATGGCAGATACCATCAAATGGTTAACTGAGCATCAACAAACAAAAAAGAGCAGCTAGTTTAATTTGAACTAGTTGCTCTATTTATTTTATAATATGCCTAACTCATCTGCAATCTCAAGAAAGATGTCATTGATCGGATAGTATTCCACATTGAGTTTAGCAAACATTTCCACAGTCATCTGGTCTAATTCTTCAAACTTAGTGACTGGAATTTCTTCCTTGCTTTCAATGCTTTTAAGAACCTGCTGTTCAAAATCAACCAGCTTGTCCATATCCTTCTGCTCAAAATTCTCAACACCTAAAAGCTCATTCTGAAAATCTATCGCACTTAGCAATAAATTAACATCCTTCGCTCTTCTTTCAAGATTTTTGATGTTATTATGATAGGATTTCTTTAAGATTTTGACAATCTCTTCAACCTGATCGAATAAATAGTAATATCCTGTTTCAAAGATTTGATCTTCTTCCTCGGTATATTGATCATCATCAATCAGTTTGTCATATAAATAGTCAGTGACATCAATGACATGCTTGAAGCGGATAATCAAATCTGAATTACCTTCAACTAAATATTTGAGCAAATCATGATTTTCAATTTTCCAATTGGCATACTCATGATAAACCTTTTCATCACGCATGTGACTCACCTGCCTTATTTAAATAATTATGCTTTGTTTGCAGAACCGAATACAGAAATCTTATCTTTGATTACAGCCTTCATAGCTTCATATCCAGGGTTTAACAGCTTTCTTGGGTCAAAGCCTTTGCTTTCCAAGTCTTTTCCAGCTTCGATGTACTTACGTGTCGCTTCAGCAAACGCTAACTGAAGTTCTGTATTGACATTGATCTTGGAAACGCCCATAGAAATCGCCTTTTGAACCATCGCTGCAGGAATGCCTGTGCCGCCATGAAGAACTAGAGGTACGCCGTTTGTAACGTTTTGAACTGTTTGAAGGACATCAAATCTTAAACCTGGCCAGTTTGCTGGATATTTACCATGGATATTGCCGATGCCTGCTGCGAACATGTCAACACCTGTAGCTGCGATTGCTGCGCATTCTTTTGGATCCGCAACCTCGCCCATGCCGATGACACCGTCTTCTTCTCCGCCGATGGAACCGACTTCAGCTTCAACTGACACGCCTTTAGCGTGGCAAGCTTGAACGATTTCGATTGTTTTAGCAAGATTTTCTTCAAATGGATAATGAGATCCGTCAAACATGATGGATGTGAATCCAGCATTTAATGCCTTGTATGATCCTTCATAAGTACCATGGTCCAAATGAACTGCAACAGGTACTGTGCAATTGTAGAATGCATATAGTTCTCTTACCATTGCCATTACTGTCTTATATCCGCCCATATATTTAGCCGCACCTTCTGATACGCCCAAAATAACTGGTGATTTAAGTTCTTCAACTGTTGTTAATACTGCTTTGATCCACTCTAAATTGTTGATATTGATTTGAGCGACTCCATAGCCTTCCTTACGTGCTTTAAGTAACATTTCTTTTGCTGATACGACTGCCATTATTTTATTCCTCCTTGAATTTAGTCAAATATATTATATTACAAACCCGACCTTTTAGCAATAAAACGGAGGGTGTAATCGTTTTTATGTTATTCTATGTGCTTGTGTTTTACTGCAGCACCGATGAAGTCTTTGAAAAGAGGGTGAGGACGTAAAGGCCTTGATAAAAATTCTGGATGGAACTGCACAGCAACAAACCATGGATGGTTATTCAATTCAATCATTTCAACCAGTTGATACTCGCTGTTGAACCCTGAAATGACCATCTTTCCATCTTCAACCTGTTCTAAATAATGATTATTGAATTCATAACGATGTCTATGTCTTTCTTTAATCAGCTTGCTGTTGTATGCCTTATATGCTAGTGTTCCCTCTTTGATTTCACAATCATATAACCCAAGTCTTAAGGTTCCGCCTAAATCTTCATCCGATAATCTTCCTCTTTGCAGAGAAATGATTGGATGGGGCGTATCTGGATCAATTTCTGTTGAATTCGCTCCGACAATGTTCAATACATTCTGAGCATATTCAATCACTGCGAGCTGCATGCCGTAACAGAGCCCGAAAAACGGGATTTTATTGACTCTTGCATAAGTTATAGCTGCCATTTTGCCGGTAGTCGCACGCTTGCCGAATCCTCCGGGAACAACCAGTCCGTCACAATCTTTCAAATAATCAGCAATATTGGATTCATCCACTTCTTCAGCATCGATCCAGTGAATGTTAATCTTGACTTTATGCGCATATCCCGCATGTTTCAAGGATTCGCTCACGGATAGATACGCATCATGAAGCTTCACATATTTCCCGACTAAAGCGATATGAACTTCATCCTTCAAACTGTTGATGGTATCAACCAAATCGATCCAAGGCTGAACATTTGCTGCTGGTTTTTCATACCCGAAATGTTTTAATATAACATCATCGATATGTTGTTTATGCAGGTTGGTAATCACCTCATAAAGTACAGTCACGTCAAGGGATTCAAAAACGGCATTTGAATCCACATCGCAGAATAATGCTATTTTATCTTTAATTTCCTGTGAGACTGGTTTTTCACTTCTAAGCATGATGATATCCGGATGAATACCAAGGCTCATCAATTCTTTAACGCTATGTTGGGTGGGCTTTGTTTTAATCTCATTTGCTGCCTTCAAATAGGGGAGAAGGGTGGTATGGATATAAAGGGTGTTCTGGAAGCCGAAATCGCGTCTGGCTTGACGGATAGCCTCTAAAAATGGAAGGGATTCAATGTCACCGACGGTGCCTCCGATTTCCGTGATAACAACATCGGGATCGGTATGCTTAGCAACGTCAACGAGCTTTTTCTTGATTTGATTGGTGATGTGGGGAATGACTTGAACGGTAGCTCCTAAATAATCACCGCGACGTTCTCTCTTCAAGACTGTTTCATATATTTTTCCTGTGGTGATGCTGGAGTGACGGTTTAAATTCTCATCGATGAAGCGTTCATAATGGCCTAGGTCAAGATCTGTTTCGGCTCCATCTTGGGTAACGAAAACTTCCCCGTGCTGGTAGGGACTCATCGTTCCTGGATCCACATTGATATAAGGATCAAATTTCTGCATGAAGACCTTAAGCCCCCTGCTTTTTAAAAGCTGTCCGATGGCGGATGCGGTAATTCCCTTGCCTAAACTGGATACTACGCCGCCCGTGACAAATATATACTTTGCCATGTTTTTACCCTCCTATTTTTTTAAAGAAAAAGAGTCCCCTATCATCAGGAGACTCTTTGGTGTGCCCTTATTCATTATATCAAATGTTTTAAATCTTTCAACAGTCAATTTCAAAAATATGAATTTTAGATTAGAGGGACTTGACAAAAATCGTTTCGTTCTTTATGGATTGTTCAATAAAGCCCATTTTCTTCAAATAGCTCTGATGCTTTTCATTTCCAGGCTTGCTTGTGAGCTTGTTATACCCTTGATTCTTGAAGAAATCTTTTTGATCTTCAAATAAGAATCTGCCGATTTTGAAATCGCGATAAGCGGGTGTGACATAGTCAACCAAGATTTCCAAGGTTGAAAGGTCAATGATCTTACAGACAAAGAGTCCTGCTGGAACTGTATTTCTAAGCGTGAATATTTTGACATAATTCGGATTATCCAGGTTTTCTTCAACAATCATGAAGGATTTCATATTTTCCTTATAAAAGCTCATGAAGTGATTGAAGTATTCTGTCTCATGATTCATTTGAATCAATGTGAAATAATCTTTCTTGGTATACATTTGATAAATGAAGTACGCGTTGATCAATACGATGCCCGCATTCATCGCTCCGACTGGAATCGCTCCAATAGCAATACCATAAACAGCGAAAATCAATGAACCGAACAAATTGATCCATCTCAATCTTTTGACCGAGGTCATCAAGAGTGAAATCAATACAATCAAACTGGCGGCGTAACCTACCCATTCTAATAAACTTGGCATTTTTGAAACTTCCTTTCGATACTACTTATCTTTATCATATCACTATTTATTTTTTTCGATGAAAAAAGGGCATCACAGTATCTGTATACCCTCTTCATTAGGTAACTTTTTAAATTAAGCCTTAAAACGATTCATTCGAAGGATTATTCGTCGTACATATCCTCGTAATCATCCATGATTTCGTTGTAGTCGTCTTCATCGTATTCTTCATCGAATTCAATTTCAGGATCATCTTCAACATCATCTTCATCAGTAGATTTAACGGGCAGATCAATATCGATATACGCTTTTTCTTCCTTGATTTCTTCGTCGACTTCTTCCTCTTCTTCTTCATCCTTTTCAACTTTTTCTTCTTCTTCGTCTTCTAGGATAAATTCTGAGAACTCGAGTTCTTCTTCAACATCTTCTTCAATTTCATCTGTATGAACAAAGGCAAATCCGTCCTTGTCCCATAATTCAAGGTTTCTTTCTTTCAAATCCCATTGATCATCGCCGCAATATACGAATTTCGCACTTTGGGTGATATCCATGTAGAGCTGTGTGAGCTTGTCAATATCATCTAATGAAATACTCTTGATCTCCGCAACACTTTTAATAAGCTGTTGAATAGTGAGTGGAGTCTTGTTGTCTCTTAGAATTGCTTCAGCTACATCCAGCATTGCTAATGATTTCAATTTATCGTTCATTTCTGCCTCCTAAAACCGTATATATTGTATACTAATCATTATTAATTTGCAAGTGTTAACCGTTTAATTGTGTGGCAAAGAAAACGATTGCGAGTATTACTGCCAGCACAATGAATAGTTTCAGCATTTTCTTGACGAAACTGATGACACCCAAGACAATAACGATACCTAAAAATACCATGCCCACAAGCTTGATGAGTTCAGGCAGAGGTACAATGAACTGGTCATAGAGCGCCAGCACTTTTCCGTCGATATCCAATGTTGTTTGAAGAAAGCCATTGAATCTTCCATAAAGTGATTCGAAAAATCCTTTAACAATATCCCACATTGCTTAATCCTCCTAATATTTTTGTCTGTTTTCCACAGCTTTGCTTAATGTTAATTCATCAGCATATTTCAGTTCAGCGCCAACCGGCAAACCTGATGCCAGTCTGGTGATTGATACTTGTTGATCATTAAATAATGTTTTTAAATACTTGGCGGTCATCTCACCCTCAACAGTTCCGTTGGTGGCGATAATCATTTCCTTGATGGACTTCATTCTTTTGTCTAAGGTGTCGATATTTAAATCTTTATCGGTGACGCCTCTTGAAAAATCAACGAGTCCACCTAAAACATGATAAACCCCGTGGTATGTTTTCATCTTTTCCATGATGAACACATCCTTGGCATCAGCAACCACCATCAATGTTTCATGATCTCTGGTTTGATCGTTACAGATCTCACAGATATCGTGATCAGTCAGCATATGGCAAACTGAACAATATTTAATTTCTTCCTTCAATCTTCTCAAATGATCGGAAAATGAAATGATATCCTCGTTATCCATCTGTGTAATGAGGTGTAGAGCGAGTCTTTCCGCAGTCTTTTCACCAATGCCTGGAAGCCTTTGAAAATCTTCAATGATTTTCTTCAGTATGGTTGGGTACATTAAAATCCGAACCCACCTAAACCGCCGCTGAATTGACCCATTGTTGCTTCCTGTTCTTTTTCAATTTGTTTCAGTGCATCATTCATCGCAATTAAGATTGAATCTTGAAGCATTTCAACCTCTTCGATCATTTCAGGATTGATCTGGACATCAATGACCTGTCTGGTGCCTTGAAGGACAACTGTGACTCCCGAAGCTTTGCCGAAATATTCTTTCCGTTCAAGCGCTTCTTGAGCTTCCATCATCTGTTTTTGCATTTTCTTAAGTTTGTTGATCATATTTGGATTCATTGTTTTACTCCTTTATTCTAACTTTATCTCCGAAGTATTCCTTTGCCAAGGAAATGATTTCAGGTTCTTTTTTTTCTTCACTTGCCTGTTCAACATAAAGCTTTAAGTCATAAGGTGGAAGTTTGGGCTTTTTCTGTCCCTTGTTCCAAAGGTCTGAATAAACTTCTTTGATGACAAGCCAATCGCTTTTTAAGATTGCGATATAATCATCAACTAGCTGATTTTTGCTGTTGAAAATTTCAAATACCAATTTCTTTGTTTCAGGATCTAAAGCTCTCTTGCATTGATTGATGTCATCGAAGACTAAGAGCATGGTTCCCGATTCGGATACAGCTTCTAATTCGCCTTGGAATAAGAGATACGCAACCATCTTCAAGTGCGCTTTCGGATAATCCTTCAAGTGGCTCCATCCGGATAGAAGAAGCTTCTTCTTTTCTTTATCGCCGCTGTTCAAGATGGTTTCCACCTGTTTAATGGTGATTAAAGGCTCTCTCTTACTGCTTTGGATGATGGTCTTAGGCTGAATCTTGATTTGTTCTCTAAGCTCTTGAACGCTGTTTTTAAGGTCCAATAGCGTCGCTTCATGATCGATGGTTTTCAGTGTCTGATGTTCCATCATCTTGATTAATGCGAGTTCGACATAGGCGCGTTTCTGATGGGTCCATTTCATATCCTGTTGAAGCTGGTTCAAGATTTCAAGATAGAAATAAACACGTTCAAGGGAGAATACAGAAAGCAGGTTGTTATATTTTGGAAGTTCGACTTTAATTGTTTTTTCGAGAAGGATGTCGCGAAGGGCTAGGATCAAATCGTTCACAATTCTGGTGATTTCCTTGCCTTCAGCAAGCAAATCTTTCAAGATGACCATCGCTGTTGATATTTCCTTGTTCGTGATTGCGGTGAGCATTTGAGTGAGCGCTTTTTTAGATACGCTTCCTGATACCTGGTGCACATCATCTTCCGTGATGGTTTCGTTGGCATAGGAAATGGATTGGTCTAAAAGGCTGATGGCGTCTCTTAATCCGCCTTCAGAATTCTCAGCGATTGCGTAAATGGCTTCTGGTGTGATTTTGATATCTTCTTTTTTCGCGATTTCCGCTAGTTTAACAACGATATCGCTCGCTTCGATATTCTTGAAATCGAAACGCTGGCATCTTGATAAAATCGTAGGCGGTATTTTGTGGACTTCCGTGGTCGCTAAAATGAAGATGACATGTTTAGGAGGTTCTTCTAATGTTTTGAGAAGAGCGTTGAACGCACCAGGGGTCAGCATATGGACTTCATCGATGATGTAGACCTTGAACTTGCCCACGCTTGGCATGTATTTGACTTTATCTCTTAAATCTCTGATTTCATCAACGCCGTTATTGGATGCAGCATCGATTTCAATGATGTCTGGAATATCTCCTCTGTCGATACCCTTGCAGATATCGCATTGATTGCATGGACCATCATTGGGCTGATGTTCGCAGTTGACAGCTTTCGCAAAAATCTTCGCGATAGAAGTCTTCCCTGTTCCTCTGGGTCCGCTGAATAAATAAGCATGGGCGATCTTATCATGCAGAAGTGCATTTTGAAGTGTTCTGATGATGACTCTTTGTCCTGAAACTTCTGTAAATGATTTCGGACGGTATGCACGGTATAACGCAACATATGCCATAAGAATTCCCTCGCTTTCTTTCTTTTTTAATTATAGCACATATTATATTTTATAATATGCTTAATTCACGTATTTATCGAAAGTTTTTAGAAAATCTTCTATGTTGATATGAATAATTCCATCTCTAGAAAAATCTAATGTATCCATCGAAATAACAAACTTTTTAAAATTATCATTCACCAAACTATATACCCCAAACTCACGATTTATGGTTTCGTTGGACGCAAGTAGGTATGTAACCTGAAAGTAGTATTTTTGACCATTTTTTTCAGCTATAAAATCTATTTCCTGGTCACCAATTTTACCAATAGAAATGGCAAATTGACGTGATGCTAATTCGTGATACACAATATTCTCAAGCAAAATATTATAATCCATTCCAGTTGAGTGTTTATTTACTTCCCTTAATCCTAGGTCTGCAACATAGTATTTTTCAAATGTGGAAAGGAGTTTTTTCCCCTTGATATCATATCTTTGAACACGATTCATCAGGTATGCATCTAATATATACTGAACATAATTGTAAATCGTCTCATTACCGATACTCCTTTGTTCACTTTTTAAAAACTTCACGATTGAATTTGCGCTAAATACCTGTGATGCGTTATCCATCATAAACGATAAAACCCTAGTTAATAAATCAACATTGGATATGCTCGAATTAAATAAAATATCTTTGAATAAAATAGAGTGATATAAGTCCTGATAATAGATGAATCGGTCGATTTCTGTGTGTAGTTCAAATCGTTGAGGCATGCTGCCCCACTTCATGTATTCCACAAATGAACCTTCTATTGATTCTCCCTTTAATTTTTTAAAACTTATAATCTCTTCATATGTGAAAGGACGCACATCGAAATGGACATATCTTCCCGTCATAATTGTTGAAAGTTTATCTTCAATAAGAGTACCATTTGAACCTGTAATAAAAATACTAACATTGAATTCTGCTCTTAAGGAGTTGATGACATAATCATAATTTTGTACATATTGAACTTCATCGAAAAATAGATAATACATTTTAGAGTCATTGATTATAGATGTGATTTTAGCGTAGAAAAGTGTTTTATCAAAATACTTTTCATTTTCGATGAGTTCGAAGTTCATATAGACGATGTGACTGAGTTCAATTTGGAATTGATTAATTAGTTCTAATTGAATTTGTCTTAAAATTGTAGATTTCCCAGACCTTCTTATGCCTAAAATAATCTTAACAAGATTAGAGTGGTAGAAGGGTCTTATCCGATCAAGATATAGTTTTCTCGTAAGCATAATATCACCTCAAAACTATTATAACTCAAAACCAAAACTTTGTAAATTGTTTTCGATTGAAAGAAATCAATACTATATTTTTTAAATTGTTTTCGATTGATTGAAATCAATACTAAAATTAAAAGTTGTTTTCAGTATACTAAAAATTCACTTGCCTAAACAAAACTTTGAAAATAGTTCCTTTAAAAGATCATCTTGATAATTCTCACCAAGGATATCTCCTAAGGATCTCCATGCTTGAGTCAGATCGATCGCGTAGACATCAACAGGCATATTAAGCTCGATGGACGCTAAAACATTTTGTAAAGATTGTTTGGCTTCTTTGACCTTCATGATGTGTCTCACGTTGGATAAATAGTTGAAATCTCTTTGTTCGATATCCTCTAAAGAAAGTAACTTCAGAATCGCTTTTTCCAAGTCTTTCAGACCATACTTTGTGATGGTGGAAATCGATACGACCTCTTCCATCCAAAGTGCTTTTGGAAGGTCTGATTTGTTCGCGATGATGAGTCTCTTCTTGTCCTTTGTCAAATCTAAAAGTTCCTTGTCTTCTTTAGTCAAAGCTTTACTTTGATCTAAAACAAGGAGAACAAGAACTGCATCGTTAAGTGCTTTTATAGAGCGGTTTACACCAATTTTTTCAACGATGTCTTCAGTTTCCCTGATGCCAGCGGTATCAATTAAATTTAGAGTAATTCCATTGATATTGATATAGGCTTCAATGGTATCTCTGGTTGTTCCAGCAATCTCAGTAACAATCGCTTTTTCTTCATTTAATAAGGCGTTGAGCAGACTGCTTTTTCCTACATTCGGTTTCCCGATGATGACTGTTTTTACGCCTTCTCTGATCATCTGATTTTTACTTGATTCCTTGAGTAATTCATCAATATCTTGGATCAAATCCAAAGTCTTTGGTTTGATGATTTCCTTGCTCATGACGATGGCATCGTCATATTCAGGGTAATCGATATTGACTTCAATCTGAGCGATGATGGTGAGTAGTTTTGAACGTAAATTTCTGATGAGTTTTGATGTTTCTTTTTGTATGCCGAGATTGGCGATTTTTAATGCTTGTTCGCTCTTCGCGTGAATCAGATCCATGATGGATTCAGCTTCAATCAAATCGATGCGTCCATTCAAATAGGCGCGTTGGCTGAATTCACCTGGTTCAGCCAATCTCAAATCTAGGCTTAAGATCCTTTCAAGCACTTTTTGCGTGATTAAAATACCGCCGTGCGTGGAGACTTCCACAACATCTTCGGCAGTAAATGTTTTCGGTGCGCGCATCACACCCACCATGACTTCATCTAAAAGACTGCCATCTTCATTGACGACATGGCCATAATGCAAAGTGTGCGACTGTACTGTATTCAAGTTGATTCCTTTGAATATCTTGTTAAATTCAGAAATTGCGTTTTCACCGCTGATTCGGATGACTGATATTCCAGCAGTTCCATATGCAGTCGAAATGGCTGCGATTGTTTCAAAGTTCATTAATGGTTTTCCTCTGAATTGGCACGGATCTCTTTATCTCTGGGTTTGGGATGCAACGGGTTAAATCCACGTGATAAATCTCTCCATAGAATGAAAACAATAACAAAGATACCTAAGATAGATCCAACCATGATATATCCGCTTCCTAAAATCAAGCCGACCATCGCTGTAAACCAAATGGTTGCTGCTGTGGTGATTCCTCTGACAACCTGTGATTGATCCTTGATGATGACACCGGCACCAACAAAACCTATGCCTGTAATCACCTGCGCGATGACACGTTGTCCTTCAGGGTCAATCAAAATGCCTGATGATTGAAGTTCAATCTGATTTTCAAACATCAGTCTCTGCATGATGGCGATACCAGCACTGCCCATAGCAACCAGCATATGGGAGGATAGCCCAGCTGCCTTCCCTACGTTTTGTCTTTCTAAGCCAACAAATGCTGCGATGATAAAGGTGATGAGTAAGGGCAACATGATTTTCATGATGATTTCATAAAATGTTAAATCAAAATCTAAAATCATTTTTGTTTTCTCCTTTCCTTATATAATTCATTAAAATGTTTTTTTCCTTGATCGCTTTGATATCCTAAAATCGCTTCGATATTGACATTCGCTCCAGCATTGAATATATTTTGATCGATATCAGGATTTGTCTTTCTCAAGTGATCGATTAATTCTTTGATTTCCCTGCGCTTTGATGATGTCTTTTCAGCAACCACCGTACAGCCGCAGTTCATAGCTTGGATACCGCTGTGATTGATCCATCTTACGATATCTTTTTCTTTCACGTTGATCATCGGGCGGATCAATTCGATATTTTCAAAATTCTCCGCTTCAATCTTCGGCACCATGGTTTTAAACTGACCATTATAGAAAATGCTCATCATGGTCGTTTCAATCACGTCATCGAAATGATGACCTAAAGCAAGCTTGTTGCACCCCATGTCGATGGCTGCCTTATAGAGAAATCCTCTTCTCATTCTTGCACACATGTAACATGGATTATCGGAAGCTATTTTTCCTACAACGTTGAATATGTTCGAGTCCTTGATGACAATCGGTATGCCTAAGTAAGCGCAGTTGTTTTCCAATAGCGCTCTGTTTTCTTCTCTAAAACCAGGATCCATCGATAGGAAAACAACCTCAAACGGGAATTTGTTTTGTTTCTTGAGTGCCTGAAATAACTTCGCCAAAATAAGGCTATCCTTGCCACCCGAGAGAGCAACTGCGATTTTATCACCTGGTTCTACCAGTTCATATTCGCTGATTGCCTGTACAAACGGCCTGTAAATATCCTTACGGTATGTTTTTGTCAAACTTCTTTCAATATCATCAAGTGGTAATGTCGGATTTTTAACAATGATGGTTTGACATGACTGCATGTTAAGCCTCTTTGTAGACTCTGACGACTTCTTCAACATCCTTGATGAATGCTGGGAATTCATCCCAGCTGCTCAACTTCGCGCCAGCAGCTTTGGCGTGTCCGCCTCCGCCGTATTTATTTGCAAGTTGATCAATCGTTGGTCCGTTTGATCTGAGTCTGATTCTGATTTCATCTGGATATTCAATAAAGAGCGCCCAAACAGGAAAGCCTTCAATGCCTCCTAGCAAGCCAACCATGGAGGCTGCTTGTTCGTCAGACACATTATATTTTTCAATGATATCTCTTGTCATTCTCAGGTAAACAAAGCCGTTCGCGGTCATGAAGTTGCTATAGACGTATCCCTTTAAGGAAATCATGTCCAATGTTTCAATGCCTAACTTGCCATCGATATATTCGACATCAACGCCATGAGCAATCATCAAACCGGCAAGCTGGTGCGTCAATTCGGAAACTCCTCTGAAGCGGAATCTTCCTGTATCGGTAACGATACCGGTATACATGGCGATTGCTCCTTCGAGTGTGATTTTAAGTTCATCTCTGAACTTGTAGTAGAAATACGCAATCATCTGCGCGCATGATGGGAAGGATGTGTCCACCCAACGGATGATTCCATAATCATTGACTGGAATATGGTGATCAATTTTAATGATTTCCGCTCCCATGACATATCTTGAATCGCTGATCCGATCTTCTACAGCAGTATCAACGACAATGCTTAAAGCACCTCTGTATGTTTCATCTGAAATGATATCCATTTGTCCGACAAAATCGACAAATGCGCTTCTTTCTCCGACAACATAAACCTTTTTATCTGGAAATGAGGTTTGAATCAAATTCTTTAAACCGAATTGGGAACCGTAACAGTCTCCGTCAGGTCTTTTATGTCCGTGAATGATAATTGTATTGTATTCTTTAATCTTATTTAATATTCTTTCCATTTTCTTTCGCCCTTTCATCTAAATCCTTTAAAATCAAATCGACTTCTTTCCAATCTTTCAGACTGGCTCCGCAAGCGTAATTATGGCCGCCTCCGCCATACTTTTTAGCAATATCGACGATGATAATACCTCTGGCTCTGAATTCACCGACAATTAAATTATTTTCAACATCCTCAGTGAAGTTCGCCCAAATGGGAACTTCTCTGATGCCTGCCATCTGATTGACCATGCCTCTAGAGATTGCTTGAAACTCCAAACCGCTCTTTTGAATCAAATCCGCATCATTTTTCCGATATGCCACATTGTTTGGCGTCATCTCGAAGGATGAAAATAAATTCTTTGTCTGTCTCTTTAAGAGTGGTTCTGTGTAGATATAGTCATAAAACTCCTGAAAGCTCGGGTTGAATCTGGTAATGTAGGATGCGAGCTCAAATGTTTTACTCGCGTTATTCAAGTAGAGGAATCTCCCTGTATCCGTGACCATTCCACCATAAAGATAGGTTGCTGCTTCAGGGGTGATGATCAAATTGAATTCCTTGATTAAATCGATGATCATTTCGGATGCGGAAGCGAATGTCGAGTCCTTGTAAAAGATGGAAACGTCTGATACATCCGTATCATTTTGATGATGGTCGATGATGATTCTTTCCTTCGCTAATTTGTAGCGGTCGTCTGAGATCATGCGTTCAACGGAAACATCGGTGATGATTGCGAGTGCGTCTTCATAGAAGGCATCTTCGACTTGATTCATTTTGGATTGGTAGACCATATCGTTGATATCTCCGACGACATAGACCTCTTTAGTTGGATAGTTTTCTTTGATGGTCAAGTATAGACCGTATTGGGATCCAATCGCATCCATATCAGGTCTTGCATGCCTGTGAATCACAATTTTTTGGTAAGATAATATTTTTTCAATAATTTGTTTTCTAATATTCATCGTCATTTTCCTTTCTTTAAGTGATTAGAATAGTATATCATAAAAAGATCAAAAAAGCGATTTGTTATCGCTTCTTTGGGTCTTGTTCGTATAATTTTGCAACGTCCTGCTTAACACCAATTGTTGGTTCTTTCTTCCCAAGTCTCTTCTTTTGATAGGTAAAGAGTCCAATAGTAAATAAAGATACAGCAACAATATAAATGGAAATATTCAAGATGACTTTGTCTTTGACATCAATGATGATGACTGGAGCGAAACTGACATTTCCAAAGGCTTCAGATGGTACTTCATCATTTGTTGAAATATAGGTATCAAGTTCTGATTTGACATTATATTCCGTATCTGTAATCAATAAGGGAATTTCTAAGATGATGTCTTCCCCAAGTGATAATCTAAGTCCTGTTATATTTTGATAAATGCTTTGTTTGACAAATAAACTTCTCGGTACCATATTGGCTTCCGTATCTTGATCCAATGCGGAATATAGGGGGAAGTCAAGAACTCTGAATCCTAGATATTGAACTTCAATGTCGCTATCCGCTTCGAAAAAGACATCAAAATAACCTTCAATGGGAGTGCCTTCTGTCTGATGCATGATGAAAAATAATCCATCGGTGACAAAATACTGCTCATTGATCAATTTGACATAAGCAACTTCATAAATTAAAACTTGATACGTATTTTCTCCGGATATAACGGTTTCTTCAAATACGGGAGTATCATCATAAAACCTGGTTGATATGAAATATTCATAGTGACCGGCATCCAGTTCGATTTGTCCTTGTTCCTTTAAAAAAGATGTCTTGACGTTAGCTACCGTCAGGTTATAGACAAACATTAACCCCAAGGCAGCAACTAAAGCATATAAGATACGATTGATATATTTGATCATGTTATGCCCATACTCCTAGGTTATGTGATTTGGCGTAGTTTTCCGCATTGGTCATCCATCTGGATAAAGGAATCCCATTGAAAACAAGCGCCATTGTTGAATCCTGATAGTTATTTTGTGAGTATCCGTTTAAAACCATTTCATAATTCAATAATGCGCCATCCACCCAGATCAATGCAAGATATCTTCCATAGGTATCCACATTGCCTGATGTCGGTTCATGTTGCAGGTAAATCGTTGTCGCACTTGATAATCTATTTCTTGCATAATCTCGGGCCTGAATAGCAAGCAGTCCGCTTCCCATCTCTGGTGCGTCGATGCCGATGAAGCGCACTCTGTTTTCTCCTAGGAACCCTGGAGTGAAATACGCAGTATCACCATCATAGATAGAATCATAATCAACTTCAATCATGCCTCCCGGTTCTGTAAAAGGGAGGGCGAGAAATGATGCATCGAATGTAAAGGTTGTTGGATAGGTTACAGGATGTGATCCAAATAATTCGATATAGTCTTTCGTATAGCTATCCCATTCACCGATGGAGAATGTTGTATTCGGAGCTATAATGCTTGGTTTCCTGACAAGCGTCTGATCATCTAAATAGAAGAGACCCCAGCCAATCGTGCCGATGATATCAACAATTGCGTCATTATAATAATTCAAAGTGATCGCATCGTTACCATTGAATAAAAGCGATGCGGATAATAAATCTGATTGTTCCAATATGGAAGAATCGCTGCTTGCATAAGAAATGGTGAACGTTTCATCTGGCGCTAATAATCCAGTCAAATCAATGGTGTAATCCACTGTGGATGAACCATCTATATATAAGGATAGGTGATAAAGGGATAAATCAATGGTTTCTTCTGACGTATTATAGAGTTCGATCGATCTGTTGTATAACGATCCCTCAAGATACTTGGAGATCATCAACCCTCGGTTCACGGTAACAAGCGGTGTTGCTATATAAACGATGACTACATCGCCATCATCCAAGATGTCTCCGATATCTAAGTTGTTACCGTAATCAACGAACAGGCCTTCAGCAACTGAATTGGTTGTTCTGGTCTGAATTTCAACTACCACATCGATTTTAGCGAGCTCAGTCAATATTTGGACAGTGTTCATCCCGGTCAAATCCGGTAAAAGATTGGCGTGTATCGCAAAATAAACAACAATTGGAGTAAAAGGATCCACAACATCCCCGGCTTGATACTCACTGCCGTAATACATGAATCTTCCTTCTCTGACATTGTTATTGATGATGGTTGATGTAGAAACAATCAATTTGAATGGTGAAAGTGCAGCAATCGCTTGTTCCTCATTCATACCTGTTAAATCAGGAAGAATGATATCTTCGTTATCAACAGGGGTTGTACAGGATGCGATACTTGTCAAGGATAATAAAATGACGATCAGCATCATTATTTTTTTTATCATGGTTGAACTCCTTTATTCGGTAGGAATATTATATCATAGAATGATATCGATGTCATGTGGTCGGAATAAAGAAAAAGGGCGCATCGTTTGATGCGCCCTTCATCAATCAAGTTGTAAAACTCAATCCATTGTGTGAGTTCCGAGTTCAGTAAATGTATCAACTGGCAATACATTCCATTCTTCAGGATTCCAAGTTGCTGCTGGTCCGGTAACTGATGATTTTCTTGTTAAAGTAAATTCAGAGGTAAAACCAGTTCCTACTGCCCAGTTTGTACCTGGATCTACTCCGATAATACCAAATTGGTCAATAACTACGCCGTTCTTCAATAATGCAACAGCATCGTCACCATTCCAGTTTGGAACGCTTGGATAAGCTTGGTTGACATCAGCAACTGCAAGAATTGCAGCGTTTGCAGCTGAGTTTGCTAAGACGAATACTTCGCCATCAGCAAGTGTGCCTGTCATCACGTATGTTTGTGATGCAACAGCTGAACCATTTGAATAGAGAACAAGTGAATAAACGGATAGGTCAACAACTGCGCCTGTACCATTATAAATTTCAATTGCCTTATTGCTTGATGATCCTTCAATATATTCAGAAATGAATAAGTCTGAAGCGAGTGTAACAGGAAGATCCATTGTATGAGCTCCGAGTTCAGTAAATGTATCAACTGGCAATACATTCCATTCTTCAGGATTCCAAGTTGCTGCTGGTCCCATAACTGATGATTTTCTTGTTAAAGTATTATCAGCAGTGAAGCCTGTTCCTACAGCCCAGCTTGAGCCTGGATCTACACCAATGACACCAAATTGGTCAATGACTACGCCGTTCTTCAATAACGCAACAGCATCGTCACCATTCCAGTTTGGAACGCTTGGATAAGCTTGGTTGACATCAGCAACTGCGAGAATAAGTGCGTTAGCGCTTGAGTTTGCCAAGACGAATACTTCGCCATCAGCAAGTGTGCCTGTCATCACGTAAGTTTGTGATGCAACAGCTGAACCATTTGAATAGAGAACAAGTGAATAAACGGATAGGTCAACAACTGCGCCTGTTCCGTTATAAATTTCAATTGCCTTATTGCTTGATGTTCCTTCAATATATTCAGAAATGAATAAGTCTGAAGCTCCAGTCACTGGAGTTGTTGAAATACCAACAACAACAACGAATGTAACAACAACAGATTCAGTTCCTAATGTAACTGTAGCAGTCAATGTAACTGTTTCTTGTCCAACTGTTGGAAGTGTAACAGTACCTGCAGTTGTAATGATTGTTGCATTGTCTGTAGCCCAAGTGATTGTTGAACCCTTGGTTCCAAGAGCTGGCATCAATGCTGTAATTGGGGCTGCATCTAATAAAGTAGCTGGGATGGAAAGTTCAGCAGCGTCTGCAGTAACCTTTTGTAAATCTGTTAAACCAACAACGACTACGAATGGTACTTCTTTAACTTCGGTTCCAAGTGTCAATGTTGCAGTCAATGTAACTGTAGCTTGAGCTCCTGCTGGAACTGTAACAACGCCGGCAGCAGTAATGACAGTGTCATTGCTTGTTGCCCAAACGATTGTTGAACCTTGGAGTCCGGTTGCTGGTAATGTTAATGTTGAATTTTCAAGTACGCTTGCAGGAACAACGATTGCGAATGCATCCAAGCTAACCTTGCTTGCATCAGTCAATGTAGTTTCAGTAAGAATTGTTGAACTTGTGAAATATAGGTAAGGATTGTTAGCCCAAGCAAGTGGGTTTGTGACGTTAATAACATCATCAACCGCAACACCAGCAAGGATTGCTGCTGCTTCTGTGCTTAGTACAACTCTTGAATCCCACTTCATTGTGATTGTCTTGTTTTCAGATATCTTCTTCAAAGTGAGGACGACGTTGCCATAAGAGTCAACTGTTCTAGCGGTAACTAGAAGCTGAGTCATGGAAATCAATTGACCTTGGTATGGAAGCATATCAACTGCATTTAATGCAACTGCATCGACATTGACTGGAGTTGGAATAACAGCTGTTTCGAGAACATTAATAACTGTTGGAGTGATTTGTCTCATATTGCTGTAAACAGCTCTTGATCCAAAGACTTCAACTTCTTTACCTAAAGCACCTTGTAATAAAGCTTCAAGTGCAGCAGTACCGGTATAAATTGCAATACCGCCAGTTGCATCTTGGATAAAGTATGTATTTTGATATTCTGAAGCAGTCACAATACCGACTGTACGAACTCTGCTTCCAACTGCTGCAGCAATCGCTTCAGCAATCGTTAAGACTGGAAGTTCACCAACCTTGAAGGTTACAGTGAATGTGTCTGTCGCAGCATTTCTTGTTAAAGTCGCATTCAGTGTAACATCAACTTGACCAGTAGCTGGTAAAGTTAAAGCGCCTGTTGCAACGTTAAGAAGTTCAGATGCGGTATCCCAAACGATTGTAGTTCCAAGATATAAAGTAGGAAGTGATAATGTTGCAGCAGCTTCATAAGCATTCACAAACTTAGTTGCTAATGAGCCCTTGACAACAGCAACGATGCCAGCGTCATCTAATGAAGTTTGAACTTCTTCGATTGTTCCGGTATAGATGACTGTGTAAATAGTTCTGTCAGTTCTTAAAGCATATAAGTATACATTTAATGTAACATCAAGTCCATCATACGCTTCAATAGCAGCCTTATTTGACTTGTAATAAATCATTAAAGCGTTTGTTGTGTAAGGTGAATTTGCTGCTGAGTTGATATCAGCACCTGTGTAACCTGTATTCACGATGAATGTGTTATAGTTTCCATCGGAAGTAGGTTGAACTCTGATCTTACCAGAAATAGTAATGTACTGGTAAACGAGTGGTGATTCAATCGTGTACGCTGGAGTCGTTACATTGTATGCAGGAAGCGTTGCGATATAATCAGAAACTGAAGTTGTAATGACAGTTGGAGCCAATACATCTGGAGTAGCTTCTTCAAGTTCTACAAGAATGACTGGTTTGTTTGCATCAGCGGTCGCATTCAATTGCATTGAACCGTTATAGAAGTCAACCATGCCTGTGATTTCAAATACTGTGCCGACAACAACGTTAGCTGCTGGAGCTCCGCCTGTGTAAACGAACAGTAATGTTGCACCATCATAAATCATGTAACCATCTGTAGTTAAAGCAACAACGGTAACTTCTGGAATCTTCACATAGGATAATTCATCCATAAGAAGTGCTGCTGCAATGGTACTTACTTCTGTAAATTCAGCAAATGCCAAGACAACAACTTCAAATTCCTTAGTAACGGTTAATGTTGATCCTGGATAACCTAATGTTGCAGTTAAGATAACTGTGACATTTTCTGGTTGTCTGACAACAACGCCGTCATTGCTGATGGATTCTGGAGTGTCAGATGTCCAAGTAACTGTAGCGCCTTCGCTGCCAGCAGTTGTTGGCAATGTAAGGTTTGCTGCAACACCACTGCCTGTACCAGCTAATAATAAACCTGCTCTAGCTTCTTCAAGAATCAAGCTGACTGGTTTAACAGTAACTGCAAGAACGGTGATGACAAATTCTTTAGTTTCTTCTTCAATGGTTGCAGTTACAATAACTGTTTCATTGGAAGCACCATATGCTGGGCGTGTAACATTACCAAATTCATTGATCACAGCAGCATTGGTAGTTGTCCAAGTGATGACTAATGTTCTGGATGCTACAGGAAGAATAAGATCCTGTGTAACTGCAGATGCAGTATCGCCAGTAGCAAAGAAAATTTGAATAGCTGCAACAGCTTCTTCAACATCAATCACAACTGGTGCTGCCAATACCTTAAGTGTAAACTGCTTAGTTGCAGTTGCTTCATTTAATGTAAGGGTAGCTGTCAGGGTAACGTTTGTATCTGTTGCCTGGCGTGTGACAACGCCTGCGTTAGAAATAACTGCAGTGTTACCGGATGCCCAAGTGATTGTGACAGTTCCAACTGATGTTGGCAATGTCAAATTCTGTGTAACAGTAAGTGCTGTATCGCCGGTACCATAAGTAACAGCAACGTTTGCAATTGCTTCATCAACTACAGTTTGATCTAGATTGGCTACTTCTTCTGGTGTACAACCAATCAGAGCTACTGCAGTGAATAGAATCACAAGCAACGATAGCACTTTAGTAAGTGTAAATCTTTTGTTCATTTGACTTTCCTCCGTTTTTATTTTTTTCTTACTCGAAAACTATATTTCCTACACCTGGCATCATCAATTGAAATCCTGATAAATATTGAGTGACAGGTCCAAAAACCGTAATTTGTTCGCCAACTACAAAGAGATAGCTGGGTAAGAAGGATGCAGTATAATCATCCACTCTGATGCTGACATTCGTATTGTTGATATCTATTGCATTCACCGTATACGCGTTATCAGTTGTTGATGAGGATTCGAAAATACTGACGATCGTAAGACTTTCAAAACGTACAACTCTGCCGACATAACTTCCAATTTGGTCGCCCAAGATGGTCATGATGGTGACTGGGTTATCTGTTGATAATAATACCATGTTGTCATATGAGTAATTGGATAATTGCTTACCCTCGAAATAGAGAGCCGGGACAAGACCTTGGATGGTGACTTCATGTCCGATGACAAGTTCATTGGTCATGGTGTAGCCGCCATACATATAGATGCCTCTTCCATCCTGTTCGATGAAAACACTGTTTCCAATCTTAGATGTAATCACACCGGTGATGGTGACTTTCAGTCCGATATACTCATCAAAGCTGTCAATCAATGCGCCGATTTCAATTGGAGTTCCTGCAGTACTATAGTCATAATCAGGATCTATTTCTCCATAGACGCGTCTTCCTGTCATTTGTGTTTCAGCGCCAGCTACGGTAAATATCGTACCATATTGTGTTGCGGATGCGCCTGCTACCCATGCATAAGCTTCTTCTGCAAGTTCAAGGTTCAACAATCTTGTTACCCCGTCCTTCACATACCAAACCCATGCTAAGTATCTGCCGTTTCCATCTGTTCTTTCTGTTCCCTCTTCGGCTTCTAGAATAATCTTTTCAGCTCCGGATAATGTTTCTCTAACAAATGTAGCAGCTTTAATGCCCCATGGATCATACTTGCTTGTTGCTTCAGGAGCATCAATACCCAAATAACGTACTGTAAACCGCTCACCACTCACCAAATCCCTGAAATTGGTCGTATCAGCATCCGTGAAGGTTGTCACTTCAACTTCTCCGATACCATCATCAATGAAAGATAAACCTGCATAAGCTGTACTTAATCTTAAGGAGTCTGTATGGTTGGTGTCAAAAGGTGGAACAATAATCTTGATGGTGCGAATTACATTCGTGATCAATCCAGAGTTAACCGCTGTATAGGTCACATCGTATTCGCCAATCGCGTAATAATTAACATTTCCTGATACAGATAGAAATGCACCCCAGGGAATATCGTTTCCTAAGTAGTCCGTAGCGCTCACGCCCTCTTCAAGATCAAAGGTTGGCGGATTGCCGGTCACGGAAACAAATACTTCAACGTCATCAGCACCGTGAATCACGGGTGCTGCTGGCACTAGAACTGCGATTTCAATGCGCAGGGTTGTTCCAAATGGTATAGAATCACCAACCTCATAACTTACATAGCGGATAAACTCTCCCGCTGTTACGCTGTTGGTTTCAATATAGCGATAATTAATGACTAAATCGATACCTTCAAATATCTCCGAAATTTCAGCTTCTGTCTTTCCTGCAAGATCCGTGAGCGTATATTGCTCAATGACTGTAGGAATAACGGGTTCTTCCTCGCACGATGCGAGGAAGACTCCGAATGTAAGCAACAGAAGAGTTAATACTATTTTTCTCATGAACCACCGAGGTTCGCTTCAGTATAAGCTTCCTGCAGAGCTGCTGCGATGTCGCCATCACCAAGCATGATACGTTCAAGGGCTAGGCCGACTTGAACTCTCGCTCTGGATGATCCGATGAATGCTGGATCATAGAACATGTAACCGGATTGCTTATAAGCTGCATTTGCTGCCATGGAGATATAGAGTTGGTTTGCAGTTGGAGTGTTTAAGAAGGTTTGGTAAGTCGTGCTGGTATAAGCGCTTGTTCTTACTGGTAAGTAACCAGTCGCCATTGCCCAGTCCGTTGTATTTTCTGTGTTGATGATATGCTTCAAGAATAACCATGATGCA
>Ga0209000_1000708_pt1 | contig 27113 bp, 44 predicted proteins | sample RifGroD2_FD_183998 | JGI IMG/M metagenome (GOLD analysis project Ga0209000, IMG submission 183998) | Groundwater microbial communities from Rifle, Colorado, USA - Groundwater D2 (SPAdes) (version 2) | ecosystem: Environmental > Aquatic > Deep subsurface > Groundwater | place: Rifle, Colorado... | reverse complement strand
CCTTTGCTAAAGCTATGAGATTTTTTTAACTGATTGATAAGTCCTTTAATACTTGGTAATCTTGATACTTGAAACGAATCATCTGTTAATTTCGTAATATAATAAGTTTTTTCGGGCTTAATATCCTTAATTTTAAGTGGCTTGGTATGATACCAATAAAGTAAAATTAAAAAAGCCAGAAGTATTAATAATTCTGTTTCATGCATTTGCTTTTTTCTTCCTCGGTTTTTTAGGTTTAACTTTTAATCCGGTCAAGATAGCTATTAAATCCTGTTTCTGTTCAGGTAAGGAAGCTATTGAAATATATTCATCCTGAACAGATACATAATTTTTCATAACATCACAACACCAAGCGGCATCAACAACGTTATTTGCTTCTTCTCCAAGATAATCAAAGTCAAGCCCGAATTCTTGTCTAAGCGCATAACCCATCTGTGGCTTTTTAGCTCCTCCGCTTCCGGTAGCATATTTTTTTAAAGCAGCAGGAGCTAATTTTATACATTCAATTCCTTGAACTCTAAGAATGTATTTAAAGATTCCATATAAATCCATCCATTCATAATATGCGCTGCCTATTGGGGCTTCGATACAAACTTTGCTTATCCTGTGATTTCTAAGAATTTCTTTTAAAGAAAAAATCACTTTGTCTATTGTTTTTTCCTGTTCTAACTTTTCGGGAATAAAAAAAGATTGAGGGTTTATATCTCTTGGGTTTTTAGTGAAGTAATAAAAATAAGTTTTATTAATATCAAGATTATTTATAAAAATCCCTGTTCCTCTAAGGGAAAGATCAACTCCGGCTATTATCATTTATCCCTCCTCTTTTTCTTGATATTTTTGATTCATAAATATCCAAAATCCAATAAATGGAGTTAAAAGGAATAATGACAAACCTACTACCAAAGTGATTACAAAACTTTTAATATTGTGAGGTTGTACAATCAAAACTCCTACGTTTGTAGCCAAAATAAAACCAATCATCATGCTTATAAAAACATTGCTTTCAAGTTCCTGTTGGCTATACAAATACCTTGCATTATCATTAAATAAACTTTTAAATCTTAATTTCACTGTTTTTAAATTCCTTTTATTAAGATTACAAGGGGCAATTAAGCCCCCATAATCTGTGTGTACTCTTACGCTGCTGTTGTTGTTTCTGTTTTTGATTCTTCAACTTCTTCCGGCCAATCACCAGAAAAATCTATTGCAGCATCTTCAGGAATTTCTTCTGATTGTTCTTGCTGAATCATTTCCTGTATTTCTTCATCTACAATTTTTTCTAAAGCAGGATTTACTTCTTCTGTTTCGGATATTTCTTCAGGATGTTTTTCACAGTTTGGACAATCAAAACAATCTCCTGTTTCCATACCATCACATTCAAGAACAGGTTCGGGAACTGGTAAACTATTACTGGAAGTTTCAGCTATTTCCATGCTTGGACAACTTGAGCATGCATCTGCTATACCATCACAACCATATACACAAGAAGTTTCAGCAGCTTCTTTGTTTTCTTTTGCAATAGCTTCTGCAATTGCTTCAGCAGCAGTATCACCGCTATTGTCTTCCTCAACCTGATTACTTACAGCTTCAAGCTTTTTCGGAGCGTTAAAAGGTATAGGCATCTGGAAGTTTTGTATTTTATTATTAACGCTTTCTTTTCGCTGTTTTATTTGAGTTAATTCAGCATCTAAACTTGTAATAGCTGTTCTTACTGCTGTAATGGCTGTTATAAGACTATTTGCTTTATTTTTACAAGTTGTTAAAGCTTTTATTTTCTTTTCATCTGTTTCATCAAGAATCTCATTGACTAACTCGGAATAAGTAACTGTTGTTACTTGCATAAGTTCATCAAGAGATTCTTTAACAGCCGTGTTTGTTATTTGACAAAGATTTTCTTCTTTAGCTTCTAAGCTTTTGTATTCCCAATTCAATTCCTGTTTTTTCTTTTCTGCAATTTCAGCAGCTTTTACAGGGTCTTCTGTTGGAATAACTCCAGTGTTTTCAAGTCTTTCTGTGACTGTGTATAAATCTTCTTTACAATAAGGACATTGTTTAACATTTTCTGTAACATACATTTCTGCCATGCAATCAGGATCTTTGCAGACAATCTTTTTCAGTGTAGCAATAGACTTTCCACAGCTTCCGCATTTAACCTGACCTTCTCTTAAAAAGTCTTCATGGTCGCAGTTTTCGCATATATAATAACTTGCAGGAGGTTCAGCGGTTGTTTCTTCTTGTGTTTCATCAGAACCAGTTACAACATCAGGCTCAGGTAAAACTTCATCTTCTTCCGGCTCAGGAGTTTCAAAAGTTTTTTCAATTAACAAAAGTGATTCCTGATAACCATCTTGCAAAACATCAATTTCCTTAATAGCATTTTGTTTATGAATAGCAAATATAGCTTTTTCACATTCTTTAGAATCGAATTCTTCCCAGCCAATGTTATGAGCGTTCAATTCTTCCTGAGCCTTTTTAACAGTTTTTACTTCTTCTTCTAATAAAACTTGCTGAATTGCATTTACAAAGTGAAGAAAAACTTTTTGATTTGCGCATGTTATTGACTGAAATTCATTATCTTTTTTTTCGATGTTGATTTTGTAAATTTTTGACATTTTAAATTTCCTTTTCTTTAATTTCCACTCGTTCTGTAAATATATTTTTCTGATAAATCCGTTCTTCCTAACTCCCAAAGTAACTGTTCAATACATTCGACTGCTTCGTTATCCTCCTTTCCATTCCACCATTTATAACTATCATCACAATCATGAGGGATTATAAGGTTATCGTCTTTATCAACATATGGATTCGGGATTATTTACCTCCTTTCGCTTCTAACATAGTAATTTTTCTTTGAAGAGCTTTGTTTGTTACTTTATAAGCCACCAGTTTTGCCCTTAATCTGGAACATTTTGTTTTTAGGCTTTCTCTTACGAGCATGATTGATGATCCCCTAATATATTTTCTTTTACTGCTTTTACCACAGCTTGAACCCTATTATTAACTTCAAGTTTTTGCATAATACTAAAAATATGTGCTTTGGCAGTATGGATACTTACAACAAGGTCTTCTGCTATTTCAGCGTTACTTTTCCCTTGGACTAGAAGCCTTAGGGTTTCCATTTCTCTTGTAGTCAATTTTGTGACTTCATCTGTGCTTTTAATTATTCCTTTTGGCATTATTCCTTCTCCTTAAAACATTTTTCTTTGTGCTGCATTTTTAAACTGTGTTTTATTTTTCTCAAATAAAAGGGTTACATCTCCTATAGGTCCGTTTCTTTGTTTTGCAATAATAATTTCTGCTTTTCCTTTGTTCTCGGATTTATTCGGATAATAAACATAACAACATCGGCATCCTGCTCAATACTTCCTGAATCCCTTAAATCTGAAAGCATAGGTTTTTTACATTGTCTTGCTTCTACTGCTCTTGAAAGTTGGGAGAGTGCAATTATAGGAACATTGAGTTCTCTTGCTAAGTTTTTCAAACTTCTTGAAATTTTTGAAATTTCTTCTACTCTGTTTTTTGGATTATCACCGCTTATAAGTTGCAGATAATCAACAATAATTAGACTTAAATCAGGTCTTTTATTTTTTAACTGCTTGCATTTAGCTTTTATATCCAGAACATTTATTCCGGGAGTATCACAAATAAAAACAGGACAAGAAGCCATTTCACTTAAAGCTGTTGCAAGTTTAGACCATTCATCACTATTTAACTGACCTGTTCTTAAATTTTGGGAATTAATACCCTGTTGAGAACACATCATCCTTTGGACAAGCTGCTCTTTAGGCATTTCAAGACTGAATACTGCAACAGGTTTTTTATCCTGAATTCCTACTTTTTGAGCTATATTTAAAGCTAAAGCGGTTTTACCCATTGAAGGTCTTGCAGCAAGGATTATTAAATCTGAAGGATGGAATCCTGCTGTTAAGTTATCGAGATCATAAAAGCCGCTTTCAAGCCCTACGATACAATTTTTATTTTCAAAATTCTTTTCAGCTTTGTTATAGACATCAAAACAGATTTCATCTAAGCCCTCAAGTTTACTTGTGATAGTGCCATTTATAAGATTATCAATAAGTTTTTCGGCAATATTAACGGCTTCGTCTGCTTTATCTTCTTCATAACCCAATTCAAGTAATGATTTTCCTATTTTGCTTATGTTTCTCAGAAGAGCTTTATCGGAAATTATTTTTGCGTAATATTCAATATTTGCTGAAGAAATAACAGATAGAGCCAAATCATTTATAAAAGCTCTACCACCGATAGCATTAAGTTTTTTTTGTTTTTGTAATTGATCTGAAACAGTTGTTATGTCTATAGGTTCATCTTTTTTATACAAGTCAAAAATGGCTTTATAAATAGTATTATGTGAAGATTTATAAAAACTATCAGGAGTTAATAATTCTGATACTTTGTTAATAGCATCAGCATCTACAAGTAAGGCTCCTAAAATAGTTTGTTCGGCTGTTATATCATTTGGTGGTATTCTTTCGCCCATTATTCCCATCTTCCTGCGTATTTTAAGCCTTCGTTAAATTCCTTTTCCGCTTCACTTTCTGGCTGTTGTTTGTTTTTATTTTTCGGTTCCTGATCTTCTGGGTCATTTTTTTCTTTTGCTTGAATCCCTTCAAGTTGCTGATGGATTAAAGTATCAAATTTTTCATCGGTGCATTTTCTGTAATAACTTATACGCCATTGAGAATAATCTTTATTTACAGAAAATATTTTTGTTTCTTCATCATAATTAATAACTTTTGCTTGTTTTAAGTAATCCAATTCTGTTTTTGCATTTTGTGGATAAAGCCCAATAACATCAAAATCAATGTTTCTGAGTTTTAAAGTTTGTTTTCTCTGGCAACCATAAGAAAAACGAATTATAAAAAAAACGATACTTAATTGTCTTTTAGTAAAATCCCTTTTGAGTATTTCATCAAAAAGCTCATTTGCTATTCTTAAATAACCTTTTTCTATTTGCGGAGAAGCCATTTAGTGCAATCCTCTATCTTTTAGTTCGTCTAATTCAGCACGTCTTATGTGATCTCTTAATAAATAACCCGTCAACATAGCCGTATTAAAAAGATCAGCTTTAGAAATATGAGGGCATACGTTTTCTGAAAGACCTGATGAATATTCATATATAAATCGCACTACTGCTATATCAATTTCATGAATAAGGCGATACATTTCGTAAGGATTTTCATTCAGAGATTTTATAAATTCTGTTGCTATTTTGTTTTTATTCATCTCTCAAAACCCCGTTTATTAGCGTTACTGTTTCGTTTGCTGTAAAAGAATTTATTTTGATTTTTTCTCTTATTAATTTAAGCGCTGCCACCTGATGAAAGTTATTTGTTTCAAGTTTGTTAAATGCCGGGCAACCTTTTGCTAATTTGCAATATCTTTCACTACTCATCTTTTTCCTCTTATAACTTTATTTCCTTCCAAACATAGGGATTTGGTCTTGAAGGCTTAAAACCTTGTGTTTCCCAATATTCAAGTAAACGATCTGCTAATTCTTCTTTATTTTTTATTTTTGCTCTATAAAGTGATAGATTTTCTGGAAGCATTTGAATTTTTACAGTTTTTAAATAAAGACAAATATCTTCATCCCAACGAATTCTCTCAAGAAGCTTGTCCATTAGATCATTTCAAGCTTTTTAAAAAAATCATTTAGAAAATTAACTATTTCAAAGGGGGAAAGATTTGTTTTGTCTGAAACCTGAGGGATAGTATGACCAAGAGATAAATTATTTAAAATATTTATTTCATTTACTGAAAGATTATCTTTTAAATAAATTTTAGGTTTTTCCATGTTTAATTTAAGTAATGCTTCTACTTCTTCTCTCTTTTTATCTATTGCGTAAAGAACAGCCTGAGTTCTATCATGTACTTGCAATTTTTGGAAGATGTTATTTACATGTGTTTTTACGGTTGTTTCACTGATAAATAATTGTTTAGCTACTCCGGGATAAGTTACACCTTTAGTAAGTAGATCAAGAACTTCACCTTCTCTCGGAGTAAGGTCATTCATAAGATTTTCTTCAATCATTTCCCTTAATTCTCACTTCCCTAAATATTTCAGCTACGTTAAAAAGAAGGGGAGGAATTCGGAGCAACCTCCCCCAATGGTCAGACTATGTTTTTAATTAAAGGCAAGGAACTCATTAATTAATTTTGTAAGCTCTTCCGGTCTGTCGTAAATCAAACCGACTAAAGCATCTGTATTCTGGCTGTCGATTCTATTTTTTGCTACAAATTCCTGTAATTGTTTTGTTGTTTTTAAGCCTTTATTTTTACAGAAGGTTTGAAATTCGATTCTTATTTCTGAATCTGTCATTCCGCTTTTAGCTATTTCGGATTCCTGTTCAGGTTCTTCTATTTGTTCTTCTTGAACATTGTTGGAAATGGTTGAAGAAGGTTCATTTTCATTGCTTGGGTTTTGATAATCTCTTAGAGTTGCTCCGCAAGTGTTCATGCTTGAATCTTCTTCGTCTTTCCATCCGAACATTTCTAATGTTGGAATTTGAACAGCAGGGCTATGAGATTCTGCAAAAGTTGGTCTTAATTCTGTAATAAATTCATCTTCAGGATCAACAGTATTTATGCCTTCATATTCAGAGTTGAATAAAGTTCTTAAAACTCTGTCTTCTGCTTTATACTTAATTAAATCTTGAGTGTAATTTTTCCAAGCAGGGTTTTCTTTTTTGTATTCATCAAGCCAACAAATAACAGTTATATCATCAAAACCTTTTCTTTTGCCTGTAGCCCAAGCCCCGATGATTTTACCCATATTTTTGCCTGTAATATGTTTAACAATTTTGTTGCTTGCTGCATCAAACTGGAAGTCGTCTTTTTCTCTGATTTCACAGGAATTTAACCCCCTAAATTCAGGATGACGATTAGCAATTCTTAATTTCCCATGTCTGCCAACAAATACACCGATTTGAGAACTGAAATAAATTTCTTTGTTGAAAGGGTTTAAGTTAAAATGTTTTGCTAAAGTTAAAAATGTACTTAACTGTTCATTGCTTGCGCCTTTACAGATTGAAGCTTTAATAGTTTCAATCGTTGTTGGATTTTCAAGATTCACTAAATTTGCTTGTTGTGGTTTAAAAGTTGTTAATGCCGTACTCATAGTGTTTTTTCTCCTTCTTTATAGTTTTTACTCTGAAACTTTTAGTCCAAACGGAACTTTGCCGGCAACGATAGACTGCCAATGTTTATAAACTTTTTCACTTATTAACTCACGAGGAGTATTAAGTTCTTTCTGTACTTCTTTTTGAAGCCATTCAAAACAATCTTTACTTATTGAGGTAAATTTTTCTTCATACTGCGGAAATAACAAATTTTTAAAATCTACTATTCTTGCATAAGTATCTTGATATTCTGGCATCCAGTTTTTTATAAAACCCCACATTACGCAGCCTGCTTGAAAGCCCGTAATACCTCCCTGTGGAGAGTTATTAATAGCATGTGCTACCGCAATTGAACTAGCAGAAATAGCATGACAAATTGTTCCATAATCATGTCCATAATTGTTAGTAAGCTTATTAATAAACTCTGGTAATTTTTCAACTGTCATTTTTTTAGCTTCTTCATACCACTCTTTGTGAATATTCATTTCTTCTGTAATATTTTTCTTCAATTTGTTTCTCCTTTTCTACTGTTAAATACGTTTATAAACACTCTGGAATATATTGTTTATAGTGTTGTAATAGCTGATAAACTGCTCTAACATCATTTATAGCGTTATGAGCAATTAAATTTATCCCTGCATTTTTGCAGAGAGTTTCAAGTTTAAAATTTTCAACATTGATAATGCCGCAATATGCCATAAAATTAGCAATTATCATTGTGTCCAACATGTGATATTTGAAGTAATAATATGGTTTAGCGGATTCAGCATACATTTTGAAAAAATTATCAATAAAAAATTTATCAAAATTGCATACGTTTTGACCTGCAAGTGTAAGTTTTTCTGCTTTATAGGGAACATGTTTTTTTAAAAAAGTTAAAAACTTATTAAAAACGACTTCAGGTAATTCAAAAGTTCTTAACTGTTCAATTGTTATTCCTGCGAGTTCAAGAGCTTCTTTTGATATTGTACTTGGTAATCTTCCTGCTCTTGGCTTTAATTTTTCATCAAAGGAATCAATTTCTATTCCGTTTTCTAAAATAATACAGGATAGTTGAATAATATCGTCATTTATTGGGTCAAGTCCTGTTGTTTCTACATCTAAAACTATTGTTTTCATTTTTCTATCTCCGTATTTGCCATATTCCGTTTTTGGTTTAAACCCTTAATCCTGCCTTCCGCTTATCCTGAAAGCAGGGTAAAGGTTTATTTTTATTTTGGTTCGTTTTTTAAAGAGCCATCAATTTTAGTTGAGAATCTACCAAAGCTTGTTGATTTCCAAACTATTCCGATTTCTTCTATGGTTTTAAAATTGTCAGTTTTAGTAAATCTTGTCCAAGTGCCGTCTTCATTTTGATAGATAACTTTTTCAGGAAGTCTTTTTTCAAGATCATCTCTTTCCTTATAAAGAGCTTCAGTTTTTTCTTTATTTTCTTTTAATAGTTCTACTAAATATTTCTGACCTTCATTTGTTCTTTTATCTATGTAAATTTTGCATTCACAAATATTGTCATTTCCTATGTCATTCCCATACTCGACATCTTCATCTGTTGATTTACATTCTGGAAATTGATGGACGCAAGTTTCACATAGATTTACTTTGCTGTCTTTTGATTCTTTTAATGTTTCTGTTGTCATGGTGTTTCTCCTTTTTTAATTATTTCTACTGCTTTTGTGATTTCCACGAGGGATAAAATTAAATGTGCTCTGGCTTCTGTTGGTACAGTTTTGCTTTTAGCCCATAATTCTAGATGGTTTTGTGCTTCCAGTATGTCTTCTAATGCTAATGACATTTATGTACTCCTTAAAATGGTATTTCGTCTTGTAAACCTAAACTTGCTTTAAAAATATCTCTTATGAGTTTGAATCTGTAAGTAAAGAAGAGTTCTGTTTTCCATAATTTAAGTTTAAGTTTTTGTTTTAAGGTTCTTTTTCTTGGTTTATACTCTTCTTCGTGGTTTTCAACCGGATGATTATCTCTGTAATCGTCGTAATTATCATTGTAATAATCACTTATAGCCATTTATCCGACCTCTTTAATTTCCAGATTTCTAAGAGAGGTTATAACTTGTCTTGCTTCCCTACAAATCTTTGTAGCTGCTAAGCCGTTTAACTCCACATTTATAAAGCCAATTGCCAGAATAATGTCGCCGATCTCCTTCTCTGCCTTAATGGCTTCAGCGTATTCAGTAAGTGTAGGATTTTGATTTTCGTTAAATTCTTCTACAATGGCGATTGCATTGCCTAATGCTCCTAATTTGTCAAATTTTTTCATATTTTATTCTCCTTGTAGCTTGTATTTATCGCAGTTTTTAAGCCCGTACACATTACACATTTCATATTCGGACATATCGTAAAGGGCTGCTTTATAACAAATCCAATCTTGTCCGCAAGTTCTCAAATATGCTTGTTGGTGCTCCAGAGAATTCAGTTTTTGAATTTCGTTAAAATTAGTTATAGTGCCAAAAAGCAATCCAAACAGAAGCAAGAACATCATAAAATCTTTCAATTTACTCACCTCCGCTTAATTGTCCATAGCATTCAGGTGCTGAATACATAGGACATTTTTGTATATGATTGTCATTAGCCATTTTTAAACCTGTACAGCCTATACAAATTGCTATGATTCCGATAATTAAAAAGGTTTTTTTCATGTGCATTTCCCCGATTTTTGTATGCAACAATTAACCTGATTGCCAGATTTAATTGTTTTGTGGTAGTTTTTTAGTATTGATAAATTTCAGTTCTCTGAAGTTTGTTGATTTTGTAAATTTTTGAGAGCTTCGGCTCTCTTTTTTTGTTCAACAGTCTTATATAACAATATTTATAAGACTTTAAATTGATTGATAATTTGTTTATAAATTATAGAGGATGATTTATTAAATATTCCTGAAGAGCTTGAATAACCAATTCAGCAACAGTTTTTCTTTTTTCATCTATAGCCCTGTGTTGAATTGCAATTTTCAAGTCTTCAGGTATCTTTAAATATAGTGCTTCCATTGAAGTCTCCTTTTTGGTTTAATATGTTTATATCGAACTTGATATTATATTAAACCATTTGATATTTTATGTCAAGTCTTTTATTAAGAAATATCAATAAAATATCAAAAAATGTCAATTAACTTTTTAATAATAGGTAATATTATGATTACACCTGAACAATTAACAAAAATAAGACTTGAAAATTATTGCAGCCAGGAAGAAATGGCTATTGATTTAAGTATTACTCCTGAATATCTTTCAAGGATGGAAAACGGAAAACATCCAATTCCAGATAAATTTATTAAAAAGTTAAAAGGAAAAGGGTTATTGAAAGATGAACAGGAAAAAGAAATCAGCCCACAGTTTAAAAAAGTATTAGATATATTAAAACTAAAACCAGATTTATTTTATGATATAGCTGAAATTATCCAAGCAGAGCCAGAGCTTTTAAGTTATGCAATAAAAGCAATTAATGGAAATATGAAAGCTCTTGACATGTTTAATCTTTTGATAAAAGAAATGTATAAAGATAAATAAAAAGGGTTTAAAATTTTTTCATTTGGATATATAATATAAAAAAGGGCGATAGGAACATCTCGCCTAAAGACATTCCTATCATTTAAGCCCCTATTTGATAAACAGAGCGACAATTTTTAAAAATAGCCTAAGAAGTTCGAGGGCTATTTTTATTATGTCAAACCATTTATCTGGCGACATATCACACATCGTGTGAATCCTCCTTGCGGAACTGCGTCGAATCTGAATTACTCCGCATAATAATTCAGGCAGTAAAAGTTTATAATTTTTCTTTCAGGAGGTGGGGCTTAAATTCCCTTTAGTATTTAATTTTCATGAAATATATTATCATAAATAATGTCAATTAAAATATCTAAGATCATCTTTTCAATTTCTTTGGTTGTTTCTTTTTCATTTTTTTGCACGTCAATTTTTCCGCTATCCGTAATTACAGACACGATTACACCTCACTTAATAGCCTAATTCCATTGTTATAATAGAGAAAATTAAAACCATTTTCCCTAAAAGCCTTTATAATTCATGAAAAAGAGTAACAAAACATAAATCTATCTGCAAGGTTTTATTCAAATTAATTTATAAAATTTGTGTATAATATTGTTTACGATTCATGTATAATAAGTGTTTATAACTTATTTAACACTTTGTAATAAAAATTAAACTTGCATCACTTTTAATAAAGCTTTTTTAAACTTGTTAAACCCAAATAATTGGGTCGATAATAAATTTTTTACCGCTAAAATAGCCGTTATGAGAAACATTAAAAAAATCATCGGCAAGCGGATTGCGAAGGAAAGATTAAATCAAGAAATTAGCCAAGAAAAACTTGCTGAACTTGCTGACCTTTCAAAAAATTTAATAGGAATGATTGAACGAGGCGAAACAAGCGTTTCCGTAGAAAATACATACAAAATTGCTTTAGCTTTAAATTTAACCCTTGAAACTTTATTTAAAAAACTATAATTTTGCAAACTTATTTCTTTTATATTAAATTTAACTTACTCTTTTAATACAAAGATTATTTACAATAAGTCGTGTAGTTTATCAGACTGGAAAAAGAATATAAATCAAAGAAAGAGTAAAAATGCCTACAGTTGCTATTATTATAATTATTTTATTTTTGGTTTCATATAATAATATGCAAAAAGAAATAACAAATTTAAAAATAGATAATGTTGCTGATTCACCAATAGAAGCTCAATATATAAAACAGGCTATTCAAGAAGATCGTATTGTTACTGATGATTATTAATTAATGAAAGGACAAAAAACAATGAAAAAACTGTTTATTTTACTGGCTTTTTTGTCGACTCCGGCATTCGCTCAATACTATAATCCTCAACCAATGCCAATTTATCAAAATAATTATAAATCTGTTTATACTCCACCTATGATAAATTATAATCAACAGATGCAGCAAATACAGCAGCAACAGCAACAGGGAATGTTGATTAATACTTTACAAAGACAACAATTTCAACAACAAATGCAAAGTAATCAAATTCAACCTATGAAAATTTGGAATCAACCTAAAAATTATTAAAATCAGAAAAAAAGAAGCCCCTGATTAATTTCAGGGGCTTCTTTTTTTTGGTTATTCTTAATTATATTCTTTTAATCCTAACTCTGCTAAGATGCAATAACAAGGGCACTTAGTGCAGCTTCTGCAATTTAAAGGCTCTTTTTCTATACAAAGTTTTTCCTGTTCTTTTAATCCAATTTCTGCAAATTCCTGTATTTTCTTTATTTTATCTATTAGAATCATTCTTTTATCTCCTTTTTATCATATTCTTCAGAACATTTTTTTAAATATTCTTTTTTTTCTGGTGTACATCTTTCAAAATATTTTTCTGTTTTAGCTGTTCTAATTCCGGGGGGACGACCTGAGCCGTCCCTTTTACCGCCTCTAGTCAATTTATTCTCCTTTAACTATTTTTTGAGCTAAATATAAAGCGTGATTACTTCTCATTCTTTGCCAAGCTTTATTATATCTCGACCATTTAAAACCGTTTGATTTTAGTTGATTTCTAATTTCTTCCGAAGGAATTCCGGGAAAAAATATTTGAACTCTGTTTTCTTCAACATTATCAAGAATTTTAATATCATTTATTTCAATTTCTGAGGTTTTATCATTAGATTTTTTTTGAAGTTCTTCAAGTCTTTGCTTCATTCTTCTGATGTTTGCATTATTATTACTTAATTCGTAGCTTTCAAATGGAACTGTAATCCAAGAATAACGAGGTTTCCAAGTTTTTAATAATTCTTGTTCTTTTTCTGTAAAGTCAACAAAATTAAATTTTTCAGGATTTTTAATATATTTTTTATAAGCTGCATTTATTTTTTTCATATATTCTTGAAGCTTTTCAGCTTTTTCTATTTTCTCTTTGAGTTTTACAACCGCTTCTGGATCATCGGAACTAATTGAATTATTGTTTTCTGCTGCTTTTGCTTTTTGCTCATAATATTTTGCTTTTCCTAATACTTCAAAAGATTTTTTAAATTTTCTTTCAATTTTTCCTCTGTATGCTCTGTCGCTTTTTTCTGAGTGATGACCGATTAAAATGGGCTGTCCAAATGGAATCACTGAAGCCATTTTATGAGCTGCTTCATGAATATTTGAACTTAATTCTCTGTTTTTTTCTGCTAATTCTTGATAACGTTCAATTCTGTTCTGTTTTCTTTCTTGATAATTCATGTTAAAATCCTTTCGTCTTGTCTACTTTGGTCGGTGGGTAAGATAGAGAGGGCTTTAATAGGCCCTCTTGTTATGCGTATGCTCCTTGATTAAGAATTTCTGCGCATTTTCCTGTATTTAAATTTGTAAGTTTATGATCTTCAACATTAAAAATAATTATAGGTTTTTTCTCAACGCTATTAATAGCATCAATTAAATATTGTCTGTCAAATCCAAAATAAGAAGCTTTTAAACAATCTCCTGTATTTTCTTTAAACATTTCTGTATCAGGTTTTTCAAAACCTTCCCATATTACAAAACTTTTGCAAGGAAGAAATCTTAATCCTCTTTTATTTCTTTGTCTTGGTTTTTTAAACCAAAGAATTAAACTTTCTTTGTACTGAGCATAAGGTTTAACCTCTCCGCCACAGAAAGTAAAATTAAAACCAGACGGAAAACCAAAGTCATTAATTAAAGCAATTGTGTATTGCTTTCCTTCTTCTAATTTGTTTAAAACTTCTTTCATTTTTTTGTTTCTCCTTTTTGCTATTTACTATAAACTTTCCCACAACTGGAATAATATTCAATATACATTGTTTTAGATTTTCTGCAATCATTTAATCAAAAATAATATAAATATATTACAAAATTGTTACAATAATTTCTACTTCAAACAAATGATTATTAAAGTTCTTAAAACAAGAAATAATTTTATGTTTTAAAAAACAATATTTCTTAAAACAAGAACATAAAAGTTCTTAAAATAAGAACAAATTTTTAAAAAAAGTTCTTAAAACAAGAACATGGACATTCTTAAAATAAGAACTTTTCAATTGACACAATCCAGTAAAATCAAGGGTTTTGGCAGTGTCTAAAAACAGTATTAAAAACATATTTAAAAACAGTATTAAAAGAGTTTTTTTATTTTTTATTTTTTTCTTCAAATTTGAAATATCATCCAAAAAGCAATCTTGAAAATAAATTAAAATCTGATACAGTGATTTAATAGAAGTTTTTTCGTACTATAAAAAATTACAAAATCAACAAGGTCAATAAAAATGTAAGTTTTCAAAAAGTATCAATTACAAATCAATTTAGTATCAAATCAGTGGTTTCCGAATACTCGTGAAGTAATCGAATTTACAAAATCAACAAAACAATGCTTGCTTAGTGGTTTTCAGCACCAGAACGAACCTAAGATTGGCGTCTTAGATTAGCCGTTCCAAGTAGAGAGGGGAATAACTATTGTCAAAAATAAGGTCATTCAGACTTTCGCCTGCTTCAGAGGTTTTAAATTGTTTATCAGAAGCACAAAGACTTAATTTATACGGAAACAATATTTTTTTGATTGTTGAATTTTATTGGCTGAACAAAAAAATACAAAGAAAAGGTTTACTGGTTGTTTTGGATATGTTTAACAATCCAATCCCGAACAGAGTAAACAAAATAATAAAAGTTTTAAAAAAATACGCTAAGAAAGTTAAATGTTTACCTGAGCCGCTTGAATTTGCAAACTTCACTTTTTCAACTTGGAATTATGGGGACCGGATGAAAATGAGGATTGCAGGAAAGATAAGAACTTTAGAAGTTTCAAAATATTTTGATATCGGAAGAGTTCAAAGAATTGAAAGATGTTTTATTAATTAATTTTGTTTCTCCCTGTTTGTCATTTTTAGCCAAAAAGGGAAGGTTTATTTTTTGTTTTCCTTCCCTTTTTTCTTTATTTTTGGCTGTTTTTGGGGATATAAACACAAACGAGAATGAATTAAAACTTCTTAAAACGGCTTATATAAGCTGTTATTTTATTTAAGTAATGAAATATAAAGCTGATTAATGTAAATTAGATGAAAATGAAAGGATAAAAATATTATGTTACAAGGATTAGCAGCAAATACAAGCCAATTAAATGCTTATAGACCGGGTGAAATTGATAATCTTTTTAATATATTTCACGAGCTTATTAGATTAAAACAAAGCAATTTGGTTGATGCAACTAAATACAATCAAGCAGTTGAGGAGTATGCACAGGCTGTAAAAGACTTTTTATCTATCAAAGATTAAATTAATTAAAGATATAAATATTTAAAAAGCTCTCATCTTTTCGAGGAGGGCTTTTATAAGTATTTACAAGGTTGTTAATGTTTTTTAGTTGTTTAATGTTAGGTTTTTATTGCTATGTCAAAGAATACACCATCAAAATGGACTAAATCCAAAACAAAAAACTATTATATTGCTAATGAAATTTCTTTACGCAACTTAGCTGTTGAAGCAAATATTCCTTATCCTACGCTTAGAGAATGGTGTAAGAAGGAAAAATGGGTTGATTTAAGAAAGAAAAAAAACATTAAAGCAATATCAAAAGTAATTGAAAAGGCTTCAGATAAAGAAGCTCAAGAGATTCTTGATTATCTGGAAACAAACAAAGATTTACACAGAGAAATTAAAAAATTAATTAAAAATTCAAAAGATGCAAAAGATTTAAGGTCCTTAGCAGCAGCATTAAAAGATTCTCACATTATCCATAGACTTGAACAGGGGCAATCTACAGAAAATATTGTGGAAGAAAACACAAATACTAACTTGAATGTTTCTATTGAAGATAAAGAAACTTACGATAAATGGACAAGTTTGTTAAATCGCCATGGAAAATAAAGAATTTAAAACAATTCCATATTTGGATGATTCAGAATTACAAGCAATTCAAGAACAAAATTTAAAAGACAGAATTGAATTACTTGAATTATGTTCTAAAAATCCAGAGTTTCAGGCGCAAATAGTTCAAAAATGCAAAGAAGATGTTTTATTCTGGATAAAATACTTCTGTTGTACTTTTGATCCAAGACCTGAAGCTGGTAAAAAGCACTTACCTTTTATCCCTTATGAATTTCAAGACATTTCAATACTTGAAGTTAAAGACAAAATATTAAAAGGTGAAGATCTTTTAATTGAAAAGTCAAGAGATATGGGTGCAACTTGGTTTATATTATATATATTCCAATGGTTATGGCAATTTCACGATGGTTATAGTTTCCATTTAGGAAGTAAAAAAGAAGATAATGTTGATAAAATAGGCGATATATCAACATTATTTGAAAAGTTAAGATATAACATAAATCGACAACCAGCTTGGTTATTACCAAAATACTTTCTTCCTGAAAAAAACACTTCTTTCCTGAAAATAATTAATCCCTCAAATAGTAATGCTATCACTGGGGAAAGTTCAAACGCTAACTTTGCAAGATCAGGAAGATATTCAGCAATATTATTTGATGAATTTGCACATTGGGAACAAGCTTATCCGGCATGGGCTGCTGCAAGTGAATCAACAAGATGCAGAATTGCTTTATCAACACCTTACGGAAAAGGAAACAAATTCGCTTCATTACGTTGGAATTCTATTATTAAGGTTTTAACTTTATATTGGTACTATCACCCACGCAAAACAAAGAATTTAACGCAACTTGAAGATGGAAGTTATACTTCAGACTGGTATGAATACGAAAAAACAAGAAATACTAAGTCTGAAATGGCAAAAGAAATTGATATTGATTATCAATCTTCTAAAGAAGGCGCAGTATATTTATGGAATAGTAAAATAAATGTTGTAAAAGGTTTATTACAACAGATTCTTAATAATCCAAATTATAAAGATATTCCAATAACAAGAGTTTGGGATTTTGGATTACATCCGGCAGTTATATTCATTATGTCTACACCATTCGGAATGAGAGTATTAAGGGAGCTTATCCCGCTTGATAGAACCACACTAAGCAGATTTATTCCTTCTGTTTTATTTACAACAAATCAATACTTTTCAGGAAGAACTATCAAGGACCGTTGCGATGTTGCAGGTAGACAGACTTCTGCTCAAACTGGAAAAACTTCAATAGAAATACTTAATGCTGAAAATATATATCCTGAAAGTGAAATGGTTCCTATTGAAGACGGTATTTTGGTAGTGCAATCACTGATAGATAAGCCTGACGGTATGCTTGTAGATTCTGAATGCAAGATTACTATTGAAGCTTTTGAAGGTGGTTATTACAGACCAGAAGATCAGACCGGACAAGGTAAAGAAATGTCACCTGTTCAAGTACATCCATACGAGGAACCAATGGATTGTATAAGATATGAAGCTTATAAGAATTATAAACCTCAAAATCCTAACTATGAAAAGAATAAACAAAAATCAATACAGCAAGCCTTAAACACTTATGAAGAATACGAAATTTAAGGATAAATAAATGATTAATCAACCAAATCAAAATTACGACAATTTCATAGATATTCAGATTCAAGGCGAATCTGGACTTCCACAAATGGATGATACCCTTGAAAGAGGTATCATTAAACTTGCTCAAGATGTTCAAAACAAACATGCTGAAGCTCTTAAAGATTGTAATGGTTTAAATCTTTCTGAAAAAATGGAAGAAGTTGAAAGAGCAGACAGGCTTGAACATTGTGCTGCAATTAAAAATAAACCTAAATATCGTTCTAAAATATTTCTTGGATGGACTAATCAGGCGCATCTTTCCACTGTTGTATTTATGTATGCAATGATGATGAGCGGTCAATGGAAATCTTTGACAGGTAATACACCTGAAGATAAGAAAAACGCTGAATATATGTCCAAGGTAATTAATTATAAATTTGATACAGATTATCATTTCAGGAAAGTTTTAATACAAACATTAGTACAGTTTGTAAAACGTGGAATGACTTGTTGTAAAGGATTCTGGCAGGTTATTAAATCTTATGTTTATAATTATGATCCTATTGAAGATGCAGCCGGAAACATAACAGGTTTTCAGGCTAAAAAGGGCATAGTAAACAGATTTAACGATGTTCAACTTGAATATGTTGATATTAAGAAATTCTCTTTCTATCCTATTGATGGCAGATTTTCAGATGCTATAAAAGTTCAGGAATGTAAAGAAAAAAAATATACTGAACTTAAACACAATTATGAACAATTCCCAAATAGATATGTTCCCGGAAGTATTGATAAACTTCAGCAAGGAAATTCTGGAACAAAGAATAATCTTGAAGAAAAAGGCATCAAGATAACTGAAGTATGGATTCCACTTGCATATATTGAAGGAAAAGAGCTTGCTAATGTTGTTTGTGTAATTGCAAATAATAAAACAGTTATTGAATACAAGCCATATCCTTATGATTATGGTATTGAACCTTATATGTATTCTGTTTTTGAAACTATTGAAGGCTCTTTGTTCGGCAAAGGGCTTTGCTTTAGCTCAACAACTATTCAGTCAGCAGCTAACACATATATTAATTTAATCTTTGATATTCTAAAAGTTGCTGCAAATCCTATGTCTATAGTTCCTCAATCTATGGCAGATGTTCCGATAGTCAGTAGACCAGCCGGAAAGATTCCATGGCCGGATGAATTATTAAAATTAGGACTTGGACCTAAACCATTTATGCAGGATGCTTCAAAGATTCCTGCATTGATGCAGTCTTTACAGCTTTTAAAATCAGAGTTTGAAGCTTCAACGGTTCCTGATTTTATTCGTGGAGTCAGACCACAAAAAGATGAAACAGCAACAAGAGATGTTCTTGTTCAGCAAGGCGGTGAAAATAAACTTAATAACGCTGCTGATAATTTCAACGAAGAAATTTTAAAAATGCTGATTCAGCTTATATATATTCTTTACAAACAACGATCTGAAATTGATCCTGAAGTTAAAATAAAAATGGCAAAGATTTGTCTTGACCATACAAAAATGGTTACTATGCCTAAGTTTGATGATTTAACAATGGAACCTGAAATTAATCCTGAAACTGGAATGCCAGTTATGGAAGAGGTTCAAGTTGAAAAGTCAGATGAAGAATTGCTTGATGAGTTCGGGAAAATTCTTCCACTTGAAAGAGTTGATGTAAAAGTTTCTGGTTATAATACCAATATCAAGAAACAACAAAAACTTCAAAATTATAAAGTCTTTATGGATATGCTTAAAAACTTTGCAGATGAAGGAGATTTAAGGCATATAAACCATAAAAATATTATTGATGAAATTATGCTTATGCTCGACATTGATCCTGCTGATGCTTGGTATTCTGAAGATGAAGCTGTAAACAACGCAATGAAAAACATTGTGGAAAGTTTACAGCTTGAAGTGTTTAAGGTTATTACTCAACAAAAAATAATGATGGAAAACGGTATTCCTCCGCAAGTTCCACCAAATAATAATACTCAACCTGAAGGTGCCGTTAATGTTCAACAATAGATATTTAGAGAATATTATTGAAAAAGTTAAGTCTATAGCTACAAAAGATTCTCTTTTGACTGTAGATAAAGTTCTTGCAAATGCTCCTGAAACAATAACAGGACATGTTTTCGATGAACACGAGCAGATTTTAATAAGAAAGGATTATGAACAAGCCTTTTCTGTTTATTTAAAAAGTGAATTCGAGAATGATTTTATTGTTTTGCAAGAATTAATTAACCATCCCGGATGGGCTTTATTTATTAATCTGGTTAATTCTCAGAATCCACCTGAAAAGAAATTCGATTCTTTGCTTCAGGAAATGGCTTTTAATCAATATAGACGTGAAATTTTACAGGAATTTATAAATATACCTAAGAAAATAGTTGATTATTACAGTGAAATTCAGAAGAAATAGGAGTTGTGAATGTCAGAAAAGACTAAAGATCAAGTATTAAAAGAAATAAATCAAGGTTATGAAGCATTAATTAAGGAAATTCCTGAGACTAATGTTGAAGAACTTAAAATGTTTTTATCCGTTCTTCCTGATGTAACCAATATGTTAGATAAATTGAAAGAAATTATCGAACAAGAATTAGTTAAAAGATAACAAGTAAATTATTTAAAAGGAGTTGAAAATGTCTACACAAGTATCCACTACTGTTAATGCAAACATCCCAAGTTCACCAAGCTCACCAGTTGCGAATGTTCCATCTCAAGGTTCACAACAAGCCGCTCCGGCTCAATCACAAAGTCAAGGACAACAACAAACCCCACAGGTTAATTTTGATAATCCTGTAGAAGTTGGAAATTTATTTTCAAACCTTCTTCCTCAAGGACAAAATCAACAGCAGGGACAGGACCAACAAGGACAAGTTCAAGGTCAGCAAAATCAACAGCAACAAGAAGGACAACAGCAACAACAACAGGAAACACCTTTAACTGAAGAACAAATTAACCAGTTATTACAGAATGATCCTTTGCTTGCTCAGGTTTCATATTTACAAAAAGAATTGGGTTATACTCAAGAAGAAGCTTATAATCAGGTTTACGGAACTCAACAGCAGGATGTTCAGCCACAAGAACAGGATGTTCAACAGCAAAATGATCCTTATGTTCATTTAATGCAGAATCCTGTTGAAGTACAGAATATCAGAAGACTTGCTTCTGCTCCTCAACCTGAAGATGTTCACAAATTCTTTCAAGCTTCTTTAGGTGTTGAAATTCCAGTAATTTTAGATGCTGAAGGAAAACCAGACGAAAGAATAAACAATTTCATTAATGGTATTGCTACGCTGGCAACTCAATTAACCTACAAACATCATGACAGAGAATTAACAGACAGAGTAAATACTGTTTCTAAAAAACAAGAACAATGGACTTCTTTTCAGTCCAAACTTGATAATAAATTTTATACAGATTTCCCGGAATTAAAATCTGAAGATATAGCTTCAAAACAATTAAGAGCGCATTTTTCAAGAAGTATGCAGGGTAAGCTTTCAAGATTAGGGGCACAGGCTCAAAAGAATCCTGAAATACTAGAAAGAGCTTTTAACGCTACTTTAAAAGAATATAAATCTTTATATCCACACTTACGCAATCGTTTAGGATTGCAAGCTGTTAATGTTCAACAACAAGCTGCTCCGGGTGTTGTTCCTAATCCTCAGCAGTCCCTTCAGAATTTCCAACGTCAACAAATGGAAAATCCGAATCAATCCCAAGGAAACGCTGGTAATGTTGCTTTAAGTCTTAACAATCTCGACAATCCGCAAGAAGTTGGCAATGTAATGTTTAATTTATTAAACAAAAAATAATTTAAAAATTTAGTTAAGTTTATTAGTTTTCCTCTTGAGTTCTTCAAGGGGATTTTGAGTATTTAAAGAAAGAGGTAACAATATGTCATATTATGGACAAACAACAGCCAATTCCAGCTTAATGGTTCAATCCATTGAACAGTTAGTTTATATGCTTGCAAATCATAACAGACCATTTCTTGCAAGATATATGAATGCTGAAGGACCTTCAGGAACAAAAGCAGATCCAGCAGTTAAAAACGTAAAACACGAATGGAACGAAAAGAAACTTAAAAGCAATCGTGATAATGTTTTAACCGCTATTGATAACAGCGCAACAACTCTTTACACTTCAAACCAGTATGCAAGATATATTGACGGACAATCTATTATTCAGGTTGACGATGAATATATGACAGTAACTACAGCAGTTTGGGGTAGTTCTAAATGGACTTTAACTGTAGTGAGAGGATTTGACACTTCTTCAGGAGGTGCTCACTCTGTTGGTGCTCAGATTAATATTATTAATCCGGGAACTGAAGGCGCAGATGCAACACGTTCCGATGCTGATTTTGGGGTACAGGGTTATAACTATACCCAAATATTCCAAAGAGAATTGGCACTTTCTGGTACAGCTCAAGCAGTAACAACGTACGGAAACGAGCTTAAGCTTGAAACACATGCTGCTGAACTGTTCCCTGAGATGCTTCAGGAATTGGAAAATGCTCTTGTTTCTGGTATTCGTTACCAATCAGGCGCAAAAAGAATAATGGGCGGAATGTATTATTTCTGTTCAAACGGTGGGGTAAATCAAGATTCTAAAGGAAATCAACTTGATTTGAGAACTATCGACAATGATATTGCTCAACTTGTTAGAAATGGTGTTGATCCTACAAAACTTGATTTTGCTTGTGGTACAGCAGTTAGACAAAGCATTTCTGATTTGAAAGCTTTTAAAACTCAAGACCCAAGTTCACAAAAAGGTATTGATTATAATGCCGATTTTATTGTAACTCCACAGGGTTACAGGCTTGAAATCCCCCCTACAGCAGCAGTGTTTAATCCTAATGAATATTTTATCTATCCAAAAGATTCAATTAAGGTTAAACATTTAAGACCGTTAGCAACTAAAGATTTGGGTGCTACTGGCGATGCTGATAAAAAACTGTTAGTGATGGAATCAACTGCTGAATTCCCCGGCTGGGCTCTTGGTGCGGCATTAAGAAGAAAAAATATCGGATAATATATATACCGATCATATTTTATTGAAGAATCAGGAGGGTTTAAAGCTCTCCTGATTTAATGATTTTAAGTTGATTAATGTTATAAATTTGTACTTTAAATTTAAATAAGGAGATAAAAATGGGTTACAATTCAAGCGTTCACGATTATATGCTTTATCGTGCAGCATTTACTAAAACAGCCGATGGTATGTTAAGTTTTACTGGCAGCAGTATTGATGCAAATGGTTCACCAAATATTCCGCTTTTTAAAGATATGCCTGACTGGAAACATATCATTATGGAATTAAACATTACTGATATTGATCCGGCTGTATTAACAACTGGTGTTGCTTTTAAAGCTGTTACAGGAGTTGATCCTACAGCAGATTTAACAACATCTTCAACTGCTGCTGTCAAGGGCGATGGCTCAACTGCTTTTGCTTCAGCAAATATTACTGCTGCTGGAAAAGCTCTTATTTCAATGTCAAGAGAAGGCGCAAGCTCAGCAGTATCAAACATTGCTTCAGTCCTTGGTGTTTGGGCTGATTTAACCTCAGCTACAAATGTTGTCGGTGAAGCAATTATTCTGGTTACAAGATAAATGAAATTTAACTTACAGGAAGTAAAAGGCAGGAATAAAATCATTCTGCTTTCCGGATCAGGTAGGTCTATAAAATTGATTCCTGAAAAACTTTTTACTTCCTGTTTTGTTATTTCTCTTTGTCAAACTTTTCAACTTATTCCAAAAACTGATTTATGTTTTATTTCTGACCATAAAAATTTAAATGGTTATCCTGAAAACACATTAACAAAATATGATTTTAACCAAGCATATCAATTTGATATTTCAAAGGATTTAGACAAAATAACATCCAGTTCAACATCGGCATTCAGGGGCTTGGATTTAGCTTACAAGCTGAATCCACAAATTATTTTAATAGCAGGCATAGATTTTTCAGGGCAAACAAACGGCATAAATTACGATGATGAACAGATACAAGGTTTATTAAACAACGAAGCTGAAAAAATGTCCGTTGCTATTGAAAAAATAAGAAGCGAAGGTATTAAAGTCTTTAACATTAGTCCGTATTCAAAACTTAAACAAGATTTAACGATAGAGGAATTTTATGACACTTTTATCAATGGCTCAAACCGTTGCATTACAGACAGATGAAGAATTACCATTATCAACAGTCGAAGGATTGACACAAGGAAGCACTACAGATTGGGTTATTCGTATTGTTAATGCAATAAATGAAGGTTATAAAAAAGTTTTCAAAAGAGCATATAGCAATGAACTGGCTGAAGTATCAGGCAGTTTTAGTGTTTCTGCTTCACCTTTTGATGTTTCTTCTTATAATTTACTTAGAATCATTGAGCTTGATGTAGCAGGTTATAAGCCTATTACAATAATGAATTGGCAAGAATTCAAGCAAAGTTATTACAATCAACCAAATACACCGCAGCCTTATGGTTATCCAAATGTTGCTGCATTATGGGGTGGAAAGATTTATTTCGATGTTATTCCTTACCCATCTGCTCCTTATACATTAAATTATTCTGCTCACGCTGGTTTTGTTCCGCTTGCTCTGAATGTTTCTGTTCCCCTTGTAGATGAAGATATATTAATTAATTACGCTCTTTATAAGGTACATTCTTACAACTTCGATCCAAGGGCATCAATGGCTTTTGCTGATTATCAAAGTTGTCTTGATAGTTATTTAAGTTCTTTAAAATCCCATTTGTCTATTTGTTCTCAAATAATGCCTGAGGATGCTTATTATGAGTAATTCTGTTCAAAGAAATACAACTATAATAGAAGATTTCAGGGGTATGTATCAATATCAAACCCTTGCTAATCCTAAGAATTTTAAATTTGCTGAAACTGGTCAGAATTTCAGAATAAATAAAGGTGCTGTTGAAAGAATAAATTCTCCAAAAAAATATACAGTTGTTGGAACTCCTCCGGCATCTGATATTATTGGTGATTTTAAATGCAAATTAAACGGAACTTCTTATAGATTAATAGGAATAGGAACAAATTTATATAATTTTGATGGAACAAATTTAAATACTATTTACACAAGTCTGGATGCTACAAAGCTTCTGGATTTTTGCATTTATAACAATTTAATTATAATTTGTCAGGATGGCAAAAAAGTTTTACAGTATGACGGAATAACTTGTCAACAAGTTTCTTTTACTGATCCTGGTAGCATCTGGCTTGATGCTCGTCCTTTATGTGCAAAAGTTCACGCTAACAGGCTTTATTACTTTGATAAATATAATAAATGCTATACTCCTGCTCCCGGAACTCATAACGATTTTGATAATACAAATGGAACTGTTGACGGTTTTGTTATAGCTTCAGGGATGGGAGATCAACTTGTCGGTGCGCTTCCTTACATCGGTGAATTACTTATAATATACTTTGAAAATTCTGTATATAAATTAAAAGGTTCTCAACCATATTCAAACACAGCCGCCGATCCTCATATAGTTCAACTTATTTCTAATGAAATTGGTTGCATAGCAAAAAATACAATTCTTGAAGTTGGCACAGATCATCACTGGATTTCAAAAAATGGACCTGTTACCTTACAAGCTGTTACTGCATATGGAGATGTTCATGCTTCCGAACTTGGTTATGGAATTCAGGATGATATAAAGTTATTTTTAACAAATGCTTATGCCTCAAAAACTTTTTCTTTTTACGAAAAAACAACAGGCAAGGTTTATTTTCATTTCAGAAATATTGATGGATCAACGGTAAGATACGGTTATGATGTATCAAGAGTAAATTCAATGTTAATGGGTAAAGGTGTTATAGACTTTGAAAAGGCTGTCTTTGCTACTACATATACTTTAGGTGCATATATAGATAATACCATCTGGTACGGTGATAATGCCGGGAATATTTACAATGTCATAGATGCAAATTATACCGATAGCGGTTTTATTTATGAAACACATTTTTTTACTTCAAAAGCCGCTATGCAATCAAATAAAATCTGGAAAGATTTATTTTTATTAGTGGAATCAGATACAACTTTAACGGATTTAATTATTGAATGGGCTCATATTAAAAGAGGTAGCCAGTTAGACACCTATAAAACGGAACACCGTTCTTTGCCTGTAAGTGCTGTCTGGAATCAAATAATCTGGAATCAGTTTATCTGGAATCAAAAGTCAGTTCAAATAATTCGTATTCATAATTGTGGGAAATCTGAAGCAATAAAATTAAGAATCAGAGCTTTGAATTCCGGTGAACATTTAAGAATAAAAAGGCTTGAACTTGGTTCAGTAATAATTGGAAATGCAAAAGGATAGTTGAGAATGAGAATTGAAACACTTGATTTAACAAAAGAAGAACACTACAAAGAAGCTGAAAAACTTTATCTGATGAATGAAAAATGGCTTAAAGATGATTACACTCCTGATTTCAAAACTTTAGCAGGAATCATTCAAGCTAATTTAGAGTATAACGGCAAAGGTGTTATTTGTTATGTGAACGGTGAATTATATGGAATTCTTTTTGCCCGGATAGATAGGTTTAATATTGCCGATATTCACGCTTTAACTAATCAAAGTCATCATTTCTTTATTTCTCAGAAATTTTTAAGGGCTTTTGTAGAATATTTATTTGAGTTTGAAGGTGTTAATAAAATCAAGGCAGAGGTTATTATAAACAATTCTAACTCTGAAATAGCTTGCAGATATGCAGGTTTCACAAAAGAAGGTCTTTTAAGAAACGAAAGAAAAATAAACAGCAGATTTCACAATGTTCTTTTACTTGCTATTACCAGAAAAGATTATGATTTCCAGTGTAATAAATTTCCTAATAGAGATAGAAAATTTTATAAAGATATAAAAAAAGAATTAAGAAGTAATTTATTAGAAATTATAAGGAAAATAAAAAATGGGCGGATCTAAAGCACCTGATTATACAGCGGCTCCTGCTGTAGAAAAAGCAAAAATCCCTGAGCCAAACGATCAAGAAAAGCAAATTAAAGATAGCGCATATGCGTTGCAAAATACTGCTTTTCAGGGAGCTAATAATATTCTTCCAACTTCAGCATATGATATTCAGAAATATGCTCAAGCTCTTTATGAACCTCAGAATCAGGTTTTAACTGATACTTACGATAAAGCTATGGGCGATAATATCAACAATGCAAGCTCAATGGGAACACGAGGAAGTGTTGGCTTTAATAATTATGCTAACAATGTTCTTACTAAAAATCTTGCAAACAGTCAGGCACAGGCAATGGATAATGCGCAGATTAGTGCTTATAACTTGCCTGATATTTTAATGCAGCCTTATATGAATGCTTCCAATATGTCAGATTCAACGCTTGGAAATCTTTCTAATAGACTTAATACTCAATTTGGTTGGGATTCTACCAATGCTCAGATGGCTAATAACTATAATCTTTCTACCAATCAGAACCTTAATGCGTTTAATCTTGATGTTTATAAAACACAAGTAGCTCAACAGGCAGCCCAACAACAACAACAGCAGCAGCAAGCGGCTCAAGCAGCTCA
>Ga0209000_1000707_pt1 | contig 27192 bp, 18 predicted proteins | sample RifGroD2_FD_183998 | JGI IMG/M metagenome (GOLD analysis project Ga0209000, IMG submission 183998) | Groundwater microbial communities from Rifle, Colorado, USA - Groundwater D2 (SPAdes) (version 2) | ecosystem: Environmental > Aquatic > Deep subsurface > Groundwater | place: Rifle, Colorado... | reverse complement strand
GGCGGCAAAACAACAATCGCAACTAGTCGAACCTAATCATGTTCAAATCGCTGCATCTGAAACTTTTTAATTATTCTCAATCTGGCCGGTTTATTTTGAATCGGCCAGATTATTCAGCAACATTAAGCCGGATTATTCTGAGAAATAACAGCAGGTGTTACTTGATCAGGGTTCCGGGCCTCAGCAGTATGCTGTCGGGACTTCAAATGCAAAAGGAACCAATGGCACCTGGCGAGTTCTTAGTCCTCAACCGGTACCGGAAAAACTGAAGAAATCAAAACCAGCAAAAAAATAGTTAAGCGGGTATGCGTTTCACCGGAGCGGCTGGACTAATCCTATCCGCTCTTTTTTCTCGAAATCCACTTGGCAATCTCCATTACAACTATGATCGACAGGGCAGCGGAAATTGTTTGTACCCATGAGAGAAGTGTTAACGGTGCCGTACCGAAAATATAGTGGAAGAAAGGTACATTTATAACAATTATCTGTGCAATAATCGCAATGGTAAGGCTGATAAACAGGAACGGATTTGATAATGGAGGTACCTTGAATATAGATTTCTTAAAGGAACGGGAATTCCAGACGTGGAAGAATTGGAGGAACACTGCGGTGTTGAGTGCTGCGGACCTTGCATATCTTAGCCCGGTTCCATTGTTCAGCTCATACCGGTAAATCAGGACCATCGCAAAAGCAGATACGATTCCGACCAAAACAATTCCTGAGAGCATTTCACGGTTAATGATATTTTCCCTGGGGTTCCTGGGAGGCCTGTTTGCGATATCTTCTTCTCCTGGTTCATAGGCAAGCGCTATATCTTGCAATCCATTGGTTACCAGGTTGACCCACAATACCTGTGTTGCAATAAAGGGTAACGGCAAGTCGAGGATAAGGCATAGAATAATTGCCAGCGGAATCCCAGCGGCAGTAGCTAATAAGAAAAAAATTACTTTCCTGATATTGTCGTAAATGACTCTTCCGACTTTGACTGCTTCAAATATTGACGCAAAATTGTCATCTTTCAATACCATGTCTGCTGCTTCTTTGGCAACATCGGTGCCGGCTTTCCCCATGGCAACGCCTATATTGGCTTTTTTTAAGGCAGGAGCATCATTAATTCCGTCTCCGGTTACGGCAACAATATTGTTTTTACGTTGCAGCGCATCGACAATGCTAAGCTTGTGTTGAGGAGAAACCCGAGCATAAACCATGACCTTATTTACGTTCTCTGCTAAGAACGTAACTCCTTTGAGATCTAGTTCTTGTCCTGTAAGCACAATGCCACCCTTTTCAAGAATCCCTGTTCGTTCTGCAATTGCAGTAGCAGTGATCTTGTGATCTCCTGTTATCATCACAACCTTTATGCCTGCTATGTGGGCATTTTTGATAGCTTCTATAGCTCGGGGTCTTGGCGGGTCTATAATTCCCTGTAATCCAACAAAGCTCAGATTGCGGGTTGCTTCTTGTTCCAGGTCAAATTGCCCTGTATCCAGGCGGTTTAGTTCTTTTATCCCGAAACCGAGGACCCGCAGCCCTTCTTCTGCCATGCTATGGTATTGTTGCGTGATAATGTGGTTATTCTGCTCGTTGGAAAAAGCCAGGATCTTTTCTGGTGCGCCTTTAACAAATAATATGTATTTGTTTTCCTGTTTATATAGTGTAGCCATATATTGCCGTTGTGAGCTGAAGGCTATCTCGTCAACCAGTTGATACCGGCTGTCCGGATCATCCTGGACTATCCCATATTTTATAGCGGAAACAATAAGTGCACCTTCGGTAGGATCTCCATCGATTTTCCATGTGTTATCTTCCTCATACACTTCGGATGAATTACACAGCAGGCCTGTTAGCAGCAACTCTTCAAGGTCTTTATCCTGCTTAATCGGGCTATCATTAAAAAAGATCTTTCCCTGCGGATTATAGCCTGTTCCTGATAAAGAGAATTCTTTTCCATTAGCGTACGCTTTGGTTACGGTCATCATGTTTTCAGTAAGAGTGCCGGTTTTGTCAGAACATATATAGTTGCAGCTGCCTAGGGTTTCTACCGCGATAAGTTTCCTGATAATAGCATTCTTTTCTGCCATGCGTTTTAATCCGACTGACATGGTAACCGTTATTACTACCGGAAGTCCTTCCGGGATGATAGCAACAGCCATACTAATCGAAAACAGGATCATATTGTCAACAGGGATGCCTTCGAACAGCCCTAGAATAAAAACAATTGCCGAGACCGTTACCGATAGTATTCCAACTTTTTTGCTGAAATCTGCCAGCTTTTTTTGTAAGGGGGTTAGTTCTTTTATTGTACTTTTAACTGATTTTGATATTTTGCCAAGCTCAGTCCGATCACCTGTATTGACAACAACTCCTTTTCCTCTTCCCTTCAAAATCACGGTACCCATAAACCCCATGTTGAGCTGATCCGGCAGGGATATGTTTATTCCTGTCATCTCCTGTACCTGTTTTGTTACAGCAGCGGATTCTCCTGTAAACATTGATTCGTCGATCTCGATTTCTTTTACTTCGATAAGTCTTATGTCTGCCGGTACTTTATTTCCAGCAGCTATAATAACGATGTCTCCTGGCACCAGATCCTCAGAACTTATTCTTTGTTCTTGGTTTTCTCTGATAACCGATGCTTTTTGTTCGACGAGTTTCTTTATTGCCTGCATGGCTTTTTCCGCTTTGTATTCTTGAAATAGTCCCAGCAGGGCGTTAACCGAAATGACCGTGATTATTACGGCAGTATCTATATAATGTTTAATCGAGAGAGTGAATAGTGCTGCAACAAGCAAAATATATATCAAAGGGTCCTTGAATTGCTTGAGAAAAATTAGCCATACCTGTTCGGTTTTTTCTTCTTGAATTGAGTTCGGGCCATATTTTTTTTGTCTCTCATTGGCTTCTTCACCTGAGAGGCCGTGAAAGTGTGTTTGAAGAGCTTCTAAAACTTCATTTATATTCTTTTGGTAATACATGGTGTTCTCCTGTTCGGAGGTTTTAATACGCTATAGAAAAATTGTAAATAGAATTTATAGGCAGAAAGTTAAGAATGTAACTTCATAACTATTTATTTTACACAGGGATAGCTATTAGAATCGATACTAATGGTAGCCTGGAAGATAGACCCGGATCATAGGCTAATGTTAAGATGAAATATAGCTGCTCAGTTAGCAACGGGTATTAACAATTGCGAACGGGCAATAACATTAGGAGGATAAATGTGTGAATAAAAAAAACAGAACAAAAACTTTTTCGTTTGTACTGTTACTGCTGCTGATTTTTGGCCTAATGGGGTTTGACTTAATAACCAGATCTGATGCAGTTGAGGCAGCAACCCCGAACCAGGTTTTGAGATTTGTGCAATTGACAGACGTGCACATTGATCTTCGTGATAAACCATCTGGGAAAAGGCTGCTTTCACAATCAAGAGGTTTATTGGCTAATGCGGTGGCTACGATTAACAGTATGAATGTTGATTTTGCAGTCTTCTCCGGCGATTCCATTAACTCGCCCAGGGAGAAATCCCTTACTTCTTTTGCTCAGATAGCCAGCCAATTGAATTGTCCCTGGTATGTTGCTCTGGGGAATCATGACATCGCCGTATACGGCAGTCTTACGAAAGGTAAGTTTTTTGAGCTGCTGAATCAGGTTAACAGGTTTCAGAAGAACACTTCTCCCTATTATAGTTTTGTACCCAAAAAAGGCTATCTAATAGTTGTGATGGATGGTGTGATTGATTCCAGAGCTACTGCTCATGGCAATTTTGACCGTCAACAATTAAACTGGCTGGAAGAACAGCTCACAAATAACAGAGATTCCAAAGTCATAATTGTCCAGCATTTTCCCTTGATTGAACCCACGAAAAGTTACGATCACGACGTAGTGAACAAGAAAGAATATCTCGACCTTTTAAATAAATATTCTAACGTAGTTGCCGTATTAAGTGGACACTATCATGCGGAAAAGGTCAGGAAGGTCGGAAGCATCACTCATATAAGCACTCCGGCACTCGTCGAATTCCCCAGCAGGTTCCGGGTTATTACGATAACCGATAATAATAATCAATTGAAACTGGATACTGAGCTTGTTAGTGTGACAGTGAACGTTTATTGATATTGTCGTTGTAAGAAACTTTATCCTTCCATTTGCCTAGTATCCAGCCGCTTCTCCCATAGCAGACAGTAAGTGCATAGCGAGCTATGCCCCTGCGCTAACTTAAGAACACAGCTCTCGTGCTGCGCCTCACCCGGACGAAGGAATTGTGTGCCTTCTATGGAAGTGCTGTAGCGTCCGCCCCCTACATGAATTCCCACAATATTGTTGACAGTTTAAGTGAAAAGTAATAGACTTCAGGCTAAATTTTAATTATGATGGGGAATTTTTGCCATTTGAAAGCCACTCAATTATAGTGCGTGCTGAAGTGACAAAAACCTTTCTTAGGTATATATAGGGATAAAGGAGGAGACAGCATGTTTACCATAGCAATGTTAGTTCAATTAGGAGTGTTTTTGTCGATATTAACTTTCGTCGCTTATTTTCTCGGGGAATACATGGCAAAGGTTTTTTCCGGGCAGCGCACCTGGATGTCATTTATTCTCCGGCCTATAGAGAACCTATGTTATCGTCTTTTCGGAGTCGATGAAAACGAAGAGATGAACTGGAAAACTTATGTGGTGAGCTTTGTTGTTTTTAATGTCATCGGTATCGTAGTTCTTTTTTTGCTGCAACTGTTACAACATTTGCTCCCGCTCAATCCTCAAAAATTAGGTTCTATTCGTTGGGATAGTGCACTTAATACGGCGGTTTCGTTCGTAACAAATACCAACTGGCAGTCGTATGTTCCGGAATCGACCATGAGCTATCTGACGCAAATGCTTGGACTTGCTGTTCAAAACTTTCTTTCAGCAGCTGTGGGTATTGCTGCTGTTATGGCTTTCATTAGAGGATTCATTCGGAAAACAACAACTGATATTGGCAATTTCTGGGTTGATACGACCCGAGCTGTTCTCTATGTTTTGCTTCCTTTCGCCTTTGTTTTTTCTCTGGTTTTAGTGTCCCAGGGAGTTATCCAGAATTTTAGTCCTTATGTAGCGGCACATACGCTTGAAGGAAATCAACAAATAATCGCACAGGGACCTGTAGCGTCTCAGCTGGCCATAAAAATGCTAGGAACAAACGGCGGCGGGTTTTTTAATGCTAATTCGAGCCATCCTTATGAAAATCCGACTCCAATGACAGATTATCTTGAGATTCTGGGGCTTTTAGTTATCACTGTCGCATTGCCGTTTGCTTTTGGAGCACTTCTGGGAAAACGAAAACAGGGATGGGCAATCTTTGCGGTAATGATGACCCTCTACCTGGCAGGATTAAGTATCGCTTTATGGTCTGAATTCCATGGCAATCCCTTGCTTACCAACCTGGGCGTTGAGCATGGTCTGAATATGGAAGGAAAAGAAGTTCGGTTCGGGCCGTTAGCTTCTGTTGTTTTTGCTCACTCGACGACTGTAACCTCGTGTGGTGCGGTTAATACGATGCATGATAGTTTCATGCCGATAACGGGCCTTATTCTCCTCTTTAATATGTTTATCGGCGAAGTTGTTTTCGGGGGTGTTGGCGTCGGTCTGATCGGGATACTACATTATGCTATTTTAGCCATGTTCCTTGTCGGCCTGATGATAGGTCGAACTCCAGAAATATTCGGTAAAAAACTTGAACCGTACGAGATGGTGATGGCTGTCATTGCTCTTATCGTGCCATCTATTGTACAACTTGGTTTTGCTGCAATTGCGGTGTCAACGACCTTTGGTCTGTCCAGCTTGAATAACGCCGGACCACATGGATTGTCCGAAATACTGTATGCTTTTGGCTCTGCGGCAGGGAATAATGGTTCGGCTTTTGCCGGGCTAAACGCAAATACTGTTTTTTATAACCTGGTCCTCGCGTTCACTATTCTTGTAGGACGATTTGGAACCATCATTCCTGCCCTGGCAATAGCAGGCTCGCTGGTAAAGAAAAAAAATGTGCCGGAAGTGGCACAGTTCCCGACTGCTTCTCCATTATTTGTTTTCATTCTGATTGGCGTTATCATTATTGTTGGTGCGCTTACGTTTTTTCCGGTTCTGGTATTAGGCCCTTTCCTGGAACACCTGTTTATTTCAGCGGGAGTGACTTTTTAAATGACGTAAGGAATGGTTTTTTTAAATGACATAGGGAACGGTTTTTTAAAATGACGTAGGGAACGGTCGAGACCGTTCCCTACTACAATGGATTACAAGGAGAATATATAATGGAACGAAATAAAAAAAGTATATGGGAACCTGATATTGTCATACAGGCGATAAAAGATTCTTTCAAACGTTTAGATCCCAGGGCCACAATCAGAAATCCTGTTATGTTTGCTGTGGAAATAGGGTCAGTTATCACTACAATTATTACTATCCAAACCGTAATAGCCGGAAAAGGTTTTGGGTTTGAGCTTCAGATCAGTTTATGGCTATGGATTACTGTGCTTTTTGCCAATTTTGCCGAAGCATTAGCTGAAGGGAAGGGTAAGGCTCAGGCGGATTCGCTAAAAAAGGCCAGAAGTGAGACCTTTGCGAATAGGCTACTTGCCAGTGGAAAAACAGAAAATGTTTCAGCTTTATCTCTAAGAAAAGATGATACGGTCTTTGTTAAAGAAGGCGAGATTATTCCTTGTGACGGAGAACTTATTGATGGAGTAGCACTCGTCGATGAATCAGCTATAACCGGAGAATCAGCTCCTGTGGTTAGAGAATCTGGCGGTGATAGAAGCGGGGTAACCGGAGGAACTCGAGTTCTTTCGGGAAATGTGAATATCCGGGTGACTACTGAGCCCGGTGAGACGTTCCTTGATCAAATGATTAAGATGGTTGAGAGTGCTAAACGGCACAAAACCCCGAACGAACGAGCACTGGAGATACTGCTTATCGGCCTCACTGTGCTGTTCCTTGTGGTAGTCATCACCTTACACTTTTTCGCTCATTATATGAATATCCCTATATTGATCACAGTTCTTGTCGCCCTGCTGGTCTGCCTGATGCCGACGACTATTGGCGGCTTGCTTCCTGCTATTGGCATAGCCGGGATGGACAGGCTTCTTTCCCATAATGTTATTTCGTTCAGCGGAAGAGCGGTTGAAGCTTCAGGGGATGTTAACATTGTTCTTTTGGATAAAACCGGCACGATAACTCTTGGGAATAGGTTGGCAACAGAATTCATTCCCTCTGAGGGTATTCGGGTTGGGGAACTTGCTAACTCTGCTTTGTTAGCATCATTATCTGACGATACGCCTGAAGGCAGAAGCATCGTTATTCTTGCCAAAGAAAAAATACAGGTAAGGGGAAGAGATATCCGGACCCCTGCTAATTCTCAGTTCGTTCAGTTCAGTGCGGACACTCGCATGAGCGGTATTGATATCATGAATAGAAAGATAAGAAAAGGTGCTGCCGAAGCTATAGAAGAATTCGTTAAAACGTATGGAAATACGTTCCCATCTGACGTGAAGCAAGCTGTTCAACTCATATCCAGTGAAGGAGGAACACCTCTCGTTGTTGCTGATAACGGTAAAGTTGTCGGGGTCATTCGTTTGAAAGATGTTCTTAAACAAGGGATCAAAGAGCGGCTGCATCAACTTCATCTTATGGGTATCAAATCAATCATGGTCACCGGAGATAATCCCCTTACTGCTGCTTCTATTGCCGCTGAGGCAGGTGTTAGCGATTTTATAGCTCAGGCAAAACCGGAGCAAAAACTGGAATGGATCAGGAAATATCAAAGTGAAGGAAATATGGTCGCGATGATCGGCGATGGAACGAATGACGCTCCGGCGCTGGCTCAGGCGGATGTCGCTGTTGCGATGAACGCTGGAACACAGGCAGCTCGCGAAGCAGCGAATATGATTGATTTGGATTCTTCACCTACCAAGCTGCTTGATATTGTCGAAATCGGTAAACAGATATTAATCACCAGAGGTGCTTTGACAACTTTTAGTGTAGCGAATGACGTTTCTAAATATTTTGCTATTATTCCGGCAATATTTGCGATAACGTATCCGCAGTTAAATATACTTAATATCATGCGGCTTTCCTCTCCTCAGAGTGCAATCCTTTCCGCGGTTATTTTTAATGCCGTTATTATACCCCTGCTCATACCCATTTCGCTTAAAGGTGTCAAATACAAACATGCGTCTGCTCAAGAATTGTTAATCAGTAATTTGGTTGTTTACGGTTTCGGAGGGCTGCTGCTTCCCTTCATTATAATAAAGATTATAGACATTCTAATTGTTGCGCTTCATTTGGCATAACCCCTGAAGGGGAACAAAGAAGTGACACGTAACAAGTGACAGGGACATAAAAAATTGAGGAGGTTGAGTATGAAGGAATTTGTCAGGGCCATTAAAGTATTTATTGTTTTTTCGTTTTTTTTGGGAATTGTTTACCCTTTGCTAATAACTGCTATCGCGCAGAGAACTATGCCAGTAAAAGCCAATGGAAGCTTAGTTCATGTTAACGGAGTTGTGGCCGGTTCCTCATTGATTGCCCAGGATTTTGGCAAGCCTACTTATTTCCATAGCAGACCGTCAGCGGTGGATTATAATGGTGCCGGTTCAGGAGGAAGCAACCTTGGTCCGTCCAGTAAAAAACTTATGGCTCAAGTTACTCAACGACTTGAACAGGCCAGGAAAGATAACGCGTTACCAAAAAATAATTTGATTCCCGCTGATATGGTATTAACCTCTGCCAGTGGGCTTGACCGCAATATCTCGATTGAAAACGCCATGCTTCAGGCGCCTCGTGTTGCACGTTATAGAAATATTCCCCTAGCCACGATCAAAACTTTAATCTACAAGCATGTTGAACCGGATTTTATTGGAATTTGGGGTCAAAAAGGCGTTAATGTTTTACTTCTCAATCTGGCAATGGATTCTATATAATGAATAGTAGGGTTATTTATGGAAGATTATAAACGAACAGATCCTGACGTAGTGCTCATGCAGATACAAAAGGAAGATGAAGATTTAATTCGTCAGAATAAAGGACGTTTAAAAATATTCCTTGGCTATTGTGCCGGAGTTGGCAAAACCTATCGAATGCTTCAGGACGGGGCACTCAGCAAGAAGAATAGTATTGACGTTGCCATCGGTATTGCCGAAACTCACGGCCGGAAAGAAACCGAGGCATTACTGGCAGGTCTGGAATGTATTCCCAGAAAGAAAATAGCTTATTCAGGGTTGGACTTGGAGGAGGTCGATATCGATCGAATCCTTTCCCGTGCTCCTCAGCTTGTGCTTATGGATGAGCTCGCTCATACAAATGTGCCAGGATCCAGGCATAGTAAACGTTATCAGGATATTGAAGAATTGATTAATGCCGGAATCGATGTGTTTACGACCCTCAATATCCAGCATGTGGAAAGCATTGTCGATATCGTCAGCCAAACATCCGGGATAAAAGTATATGAAACGGTCCCTGATAGTTTTTTAGCATTGGCTGATGAGATTGAATTGGTCGATCTGACTCCGGAAAAGCTGCTTGAGAGGTTGAAAGAAGGCAAAGTCTATATTCCCCAGAAAGCTCAGCTTGCCATGCAGAAATTTTTTCGTATGGGCAACTTGCTGGCATTGCGGGAACTTTCCTTGCGTTATACGGCAAAGCAGGTTGATGAAGACATGCAGTCCTATATGGAGAAAAGTGGAATTATAGGACCATGGCCGGTTGGATCGAAATTACTTGTGAGTATCAGCGGCAGTCCTTCGTCAGAGAGATTGTTGAGGATTACCCACCGAATGGCCTCGGACCTTAACGCCGATTGGTACGCTGTTTATGTTGACTCACCCCAGCAGACGAATTTAGACGATAACTCTCGAAATCAACTGGAAAAAAATATACTGTTGGCAACCGAGCTTTGTGCAAAAGTATTTCCACTGAGCGGCACAATAATTGCTGATGAGATTATTCATTTTGCCCGCCAAAAAAATGTTACGCTTATAATCGCCGGACTTTCTCATCGATCAAGAATTGAGGAGCTGTTCAAAGGCTCAGTTATCAATGAGCTGGTACGTAAAAGCAGCCCGATTAACGTCCTGATCGTTGGAAGTGAGAGCTATAGGAAAACGTTATATGAAAAGTACAAGGCACTCAACAAAAAAGACTATAAATCTTATCTGGCGAGTTGCCTGTCAGTGGCAATTGCCGTAGGAATTAGCTGGCCATTACGACAATGGCTTGACCCTGCTAATATTGGAATGTTACTGCTGTTTCCTGTGATAGCCAGTAGTGTTCTTTGGGGTACCAGAGTCGGACTATTTACCTCAGCCATAGCTATTAGCTTGTATGATTTCTTTTTTATTCCTCCGTTCTTTACTTTTAGTATCGGGGATTATAAATATTTGCCGGGCTTTCTGGTGTTTATCGCCATCGCTTTAATTAACAGCTTTTTAGCGAAGATGTTCCGTTGGCAGTACGAGACTTCTCACAGCCGGGAACGGTTTCTTTCTTCTCTTTATACGTTTAGCAGGGAAATGATGATGTCTAAAAATGTCGAGGATATTCTCAGCCGTTCAGCGACGAATATTTCGGAGGCCTTTAGTAGCGACGCCGTGATATTCGTTCCTGACGCTGACGGTAATCTTACACTCGCTACGCACATTCATACTCGATCAATTATTGATGAAGCCGAAAAGGCTATCGCCGTCTGGGTCTATAAAAACGGTCAGCCGGCTGGAAGAAATACACGTACGTTATCGTCTTCAATGTGGTACTTTTTACCGATGAATGTTAAAGAAAGCACTATAGGTGTCGTCGGTATTCGAAGTACGAATCAAGAGCATTTCCTTACAGCTGACCAGATTCGCTTATTAGAATCTTTTGCTAGCATGGTCGGTCTTGCTCTGGCAAATCATTAGAAGATAGCATTGTTTCAACACAATCCAACATTCGTTATTGCATCAGACTTTTTTACTTTCCCCGCCTTCGTTACCTCATTTATTTGGTATAGAGAAATATGGCGACTTATAGTATCCTACTGCAACGTCAATAATCCAGAAAATATATTTTTATAGATAGCTGTGGGCAAAAGGGGGAATTGCTATGGCACGGGATATATTAGGACAGCGTATCGCGAAGCGCCGTAATGGCGGCGTTCATGTTTTTAAGCAAAAGGATTTCGAGCTCAAGCCGACGAACAGGGTTCTTCTGGTTTTCTGGTGTAAAGGGGATGAGAATGACAGTGACGTTATCCGGTCGGTACTGGAGATGAGCGGCAATCAGGCAGCTGAATATCTTTCTGAGATAATGGACAACTACGAGTCGCGGCATCGAAAGTATCGTGATGTTATCGTTCGGAATTATCAAAAAATCGTGCGTCTTCGAAGTGACGAAAACTTAATTCCTGATTTCCTTGAATACGATAAAAAGCTGCTCATCGGTGCGATGTTTACCAAAGAGATTTCTTTCGAAAACGTTGCGACATTCAACCATTCTATGGTCCCTCATCCTGATCAAAGTTCTCTTCGGGACGGGGAACTCCGGGTAATAGTTAGCCAGCGTTCAATGGGAGAAGGGCAGTTCTCGACAATCAGTTTTGTCCAGGCGATTATCGACAGTGAGTGTCTCATCAGGATGGAGAATAGTACTTTGGAAGAAGAATTCTCTAGCCGGTACGCAACAGTACCTTCACCTTTGATGGTTACTAGAAATGATCTTGTAACAGCGGCAGTCAATCTTGCAGTATATAGTGAGATAAAATATCTTATATCCATAATGCCGGACGAGTTGAAGTGTGATGAACTGGAATTTCATTTTTATAAGCTAGGGATGCAAGTGCAATTAACCCGTTCCCAGAAAGAAGCGCTCGACCTCATCCGGTTATCCCTGGAGGATTCCTACACAACGGAATTCGATTCTGAGACTTCATTGACTGAGCGGGTCTTATTTCCTTCTGCTCCATATGAAGCCGGGGGAATGGAAGATGCTCGCTTTGTCCGTTTCGTTCATGATGAAGGACAGGTTACATATTTTGCTACGTATAATGCTTATGATGGGCGGGATGCGGTCCCGAGTTTGATCGAGACTACGGATTTCGTGAGGTTTACTATAAGCAAGCTTCATGGTCCGGAAATAATGAATAAAGGGTTCGCTCTTTTTCCGGAAAAGATTAATGGCCGGTATGCAATGATCTCTCGAAAAGATGGCCGGAACATTTATATCATGTTCTCTTATGACCTCTACCGCTGGGGAGGATCTGCGCTGTTATTACAACCGCAGTGGCCGGGAATCGTTCATATGGGGAATTGCGGTTCTCCTATCAGGACTGATGACGGATGGCTACTTATTACTCATGACGTTGCCTGGAAGAGAGAATATACTATAAGTGCTGCACTGCTTGACCTCAATGATCCGACGAAGATAATCGGCCGGTTGCCGTGTCCGCTCATAGTCGCTCAGGATGAAGAACGAGAAGGACTTGTCCCTAACGTTGTCTATTCCTGCGGATCGCTCGTGCATAATGGATACTTGTGTATCCCGTATGCCGTATCCGATTCTTTTTCAAGATATGCAAAGGTCAATCTGAGAATGGTCCTCGATACTCTAAAACAGAAAAAATAGCGGCAATAGTCTTTATTACCATTGCCGCCGGAATTGATTTAAATCAGGTTAAATGCGGATAATGTCGAGATTACCTTCATCGGTACCTTCGAGTGTGGTTGCTGTCGAAGGTTCCCGACTTGCTTTCCAGGTACGATCTGCGATAATTGATTTGTTGCCGGACTGTATCGTTCCTTCAATCGAGTTGCCAACAATTTTTCCAACATATGTTAACGGAATTGACTGACCGTTTATTTCCTGTTCAATAGTGAATTGTACTTTGTCTCCAGTTATTTTTGCATCTTTTATCGGTGCGCTTGCTGATTCAGAAATGACGTTTCCATTGATATTTTGAAATTCCTGATCGATTGTTAATGATTGTATGCTTGCGCTTTTTTTATTCGGTTCTGACCAGGACCAGGTACCGGTGGCGTTTGCCGGGACAATCCAGAAATAGATCGTGTGGCTTTTTAATTCTGCTACCTGATCGGCTTTCCATTCGCCCATATCAAAGTCGTGAGATACCACCCGCGTCCCTGGTTTGAGCGTACTGAGTATTTTCGGTCGTAACTTTAAGTTTACGCTCGGAAGAAGGTACATTGTCAGGACAGTTGCTTTGCTGAAATCAGTGAGGAAGAGGTCTTGTTGTAAGAACTCAACTCTGTCTTCGACTTTAGCCAATGCAGCATTCTGATGACATTCTTTGATGCGGTCCGAATCGATATCAACTCCGATACCTTTTGTTCCATACTGCTTTGCGGCTGTTACTACTATCCTGCCGTCACCGCAGCCCAGGTCATAGAGAATATCCGTGCTTCCGATATTGGCTATGTTTAGCATTTTATTAACGACTTCTTCATCTGTCGGTACGTAGGGCACATCGAGTTCTTTTTCTGCTGCTGATAGAATGCTTGGATTTGTATCCACGGTGCTTATTCTGTCGATTGCCCCGCTGCCCTGGATCATTATGATGGTTGCAAATAATAAGACCATTACTGATTTTTTCATTTTTATACCTCCTTTGATGTTTTGCTGCAAAGATATTTTAGAAAAAAAATTGGTAAACCGGTAAGTAGGACGGCTATTCCGATTACTGCGCCTATTCCGGTATAGATGATACTTGAATACATCATATACATACATATCAGGCAGAAAACTGCGGGGAGGATCGGATATAATGGGACTTTAAACGGGCGATTTATGGAGGGCTCTTTTTTTCGTAGGACAAAAATTGATATGCCTGCCAGCAAGAAAAAAAGCCAGAACACCGGAGCGGTATATTCGACCATCATTACAAATCCGTTGCGTGTTCCGGTCCCAATTCCGATGAGCATGATCGAAATGATTCCCTGAACTATTAAGGCGTTTACAGGATTCCCGACTTGTTCTTTCCATTTTCCAAGAAATTCGAACGGTTTGAAATCCCGTCCGAGAGCATAATTCGTTCGGGCTCCTGTGATGATAATCCCATTGATCGTGCTTAAGGCTACAATCGCTACCAAGAGCCCTGTGAGTTTTGCTCCCAAGCCTCCAAATACGTTTTCCATTAAAGAGGTTGCTGCCAGCTCAGATTTCGACATCGCTTGAATGCCTAAGCCTTCAATGAAGGCTATATTAATCATGACATAAACAGCTGTTATTATTGCAATGCTATATATCAGGGTTTTTGCCATAGTCCGCTGCGGATCCCGTACCTCTGAAGAAAGATAAGCAGCTTCGTTCCATCCGCTGTAGGTCAGCAGGACAAAGACCATCGCTTTCCCTATTCCTGAAGCGCTTGATGGTGATATCTGGCTTAGAATTTTGTCTGAAGATGCGAGAAAGAAACCTGAGAATGAGATAAATAAGAGACCGGAAATGGTTGATATAATAAGAATTTTTTGTATCCAGCTTCCTTGGCTCACTCCGGCGATATTTATTGCTGTCAGTATGACAATGGTGCATGCGGCATAATATGAAGAAGAGTAGAGTCCAAGGTTGAGAATATTTGAAGCGTAGTCGCCGATGAGGAATGCCATCATGGCGATTGAGCCGGTCTGAATGACAGCCATTCTGGCCCACGCGAATAAGAATGAGGGTGCTTTGCCGAAGGCTCTGTTCAGGTAAAAATACTCTCCTCCGATATTTGGGTAAGTAGATGTAAGTTCTGCATAACATAATGCTCCGATAAGCGAGATAATCCCGCCCCCCAGCCATACCATAATTATCGTTACCTCGTTCCCGGCACTTGCAGCTACCAGTGACGGAGTTTTGAATATTCCTGCACCGATAACGATCCCCATTACAATTGCGATGCTGTCAAAAACTGATAGGTATCTTTTTGTTTGCGGATTTCCTGGCATAGGACTGCTCCTTTATCAGTTTTTCTCAAAGGACTATATTATTTTTCCGGTTTCTGTGTTGGGGCGATACTACTGCTGCTGGGGTGTTCGGTCAATGCGTTAGGTCCCGGATACTTTTGTCGGGTCAAAGCTCTTCTTGATATCGTAGCCCTAATAGCTAAATTTGTGTGATCCGGGGATTCTGGTAGGGGCGTGCCGCTGGTACGCCTCTCTATGGTTACATCCTTGCGAGCTAGTTGACAATGTGCTTTCCTCGATATAGAGTGCCTGCAAGAATCTTGGAGGGGGGATAACCATGATGCGATGGATAATAGCTTTTATTGTTATAGCTCTTATTGCTATGTTTTTAGGGTTTAGTACGGTTTCTAATTTTGCTTTTGCTTTAGCAAAAATATATTTTGCTATTTTCCTGGTACTTTTTTTTGCGGTTATTTTTCTTGTGTTTTATATTGTTAAGAAAATAAGACATTAGCTTAATTATTACGGTAATTTTATTCTGCGCTGTTCTTTGCAAGAAAGCGCAATTATTTGTAATCAGGCCACTTTAAAGAAATTATCTAAATCGCCTGCGTTTTCTGTCTTATGAGCTTCTTCTTTGATCGCAGTTTTGATAGTACGCAAGACCAGGTTAATGAGCAGTCGCGATTGTTTAATATTTAATCTTAATTGTTTGCTTATATCGAGTATATATTCATTAATTGAAATTGGTTTGATTATATCATTTGGCAGCTTGCCAAGTCTATCAAAGTGAAATTGTTCCGGTAACTTCTCGGTCAACAATCTGGCCTGCTGTTCAGGTATCATATCTACCAGGATTTTTAATGTGAGTTTTATTGCGGCATCTGCTGTTATTTGATCATTAATGAAATCCAATTTTTTTATTTCTTCTATAAATTCCGGATAATCCATAATAACTCCTTCCGTTTGCAAAAAATTAGAATAACCTTCTTTTTTGAAGGGTTTATTCCAACTTACTTTTGGATGTGTATATACGATCTTGAGATGAAGGATTATTCTAGTAAAAAATTAATTCGTTTTATCTTGAGGGTATGGTTGTCCGGATACTTAATGAACTTGTATTAAATAATCTTTCACTTTTTCGGCATTATTTACCATAAATAGCCCCTTGCTTTTCCGGGTTTAGTAGCCTTGTAACTATTATTAATTTGTATTGGTGAGGATACTACTCCTTTGTAGTATCCGAGTCAACGATATATATATGTAGTTGTTGCCTATTTTCTTACTGATCCCGCATCGCCGCCTCAGCACAGCTTTCTCCGAATTATTGGAGCAGCGTGACGAGGCGGACTTACTCACGTGAATGGATTTATTTCGTTAAGCCGCTTCAAGCATTTCTACCCAATCATCCGGCAATTTTTCTTCTATATCGTCTATGGTATCGTCACCGACAGCATCCTTTGCGGCACCAAATACAATGTTCAATAATTGTCGTGACTGTATATTGTTAAATCCGAATTGTTTGCTGAGCTCTGCAACAGTCTCGTCAACAGAGATCGAAAGCTGTATCCCTTTTTGATGGCTTCGTAACTTTTCATAGGTTAACGGGTCCGGTAGTTCCTCCGCTAACTTTTTTGCTTGCGGTTCAGGTATCCTGCTGACTAGAATGCCTAATGATGCCTTAATAGCTGCATCGGCGGTCTCTTGGTCCTTTATAAAATCCAGAGATTCAACTTCCCTGATGAATTCTTGATAGTCCATAATTATTCCTCCTTTTATAATTTAATTGAATTAATATGGCAGGGCGTAAAAAAAAGCTATCTGTTTTTTCCCTGGCTAATGACATTATCTAGTCCTAGAATCTCAAATATCCTATTAATAACCTGATATTTTTTATGGTAGAGATGATTCTTGATGTATTGTATGAAGTTCAACATATACGTCAAGGATGAATATTGTTTTGCAGGTATGGCGGTTGTCGGGGGGTGTAACTCAGTTCAACGCAACTGTAAAATTATTTAGGATTAAATCCGGATGCTTAATCCGAATTTTTGGATTATTCCTAATTCTTGTTCTGAAGTGAGATAATCAAAGCCTAATTCATTGATGATTATTGAAATCCCTAGGTAGCAGTTTTTCTCATAGGCATTATACCCTCCGCGGATTTTAAAAAAGTCGAACGGTTCGTATCCGGCACCTAGATTAATGTAGGTTTTTTTGAAGAGTTGGTGGCTGAGATAGTCTATATTGAATTTTAAAACCGCGAGGTCATAAGAAATCCCGCATCTGTAAATGCCGTATAGTTCTTTTGGTGAAGTGCTAACAACGTCTTGTAATAAGATGCCTAGGGCAAGGGTGCCGGATAATTTAATTTTATAACCGAAATCGCAGGAAAGATACTTTTTTTGACCTATTGTACCAGCAGTCTGCGTGATTCCTTTTGCGGTTATGCCGAGTGCTTGTGTTTCATTATAATTGCAGGAATAACCGAGGTAATATGCTTGATTAACAAATGAAAAATTACCGCTACCGATAGGGTTGCCATAATTGTCAGTATAACTGATGTTTTCAACTCCTGAGCGGTAGTAGGCAATGCCGAAGGAACCGATCCCACGTATATTGCCATTCATTAATAACGAAAAGTCGTTCACTTCAGAAAACAATTTTGAATAGGCAGTGTAGAGTTCCGTCTTGTTTTGGAATGAAAGATTGGCGACATTCCAATAGAGTGCACCGCTGCCTTCCGGGTTTGCCGTATATGCGCCACCATATTGCATCCCTTTGAGGTCAAGCCCGTGGTCAAGGAAAAAAGCAGCATACCCAGTAGTATTTGTTGTGATAATTAAAGCTGCTAATAGTAAATATAATAGTTTTTTATTCATAAACTTTCCTAAAATTCCGGTGGTAAGGGAGGGAGTATCCTTTTTAAATTTATTGTTCCTATATTGTAGTTTGCAGTCGCCTCCGTCACTGATATGGTACGGGTATTTTCCTCGAAATTCGATGTCGTTGCAGTTAGAATATAAGCGCCGGGAAGGACTGTCATCGCGAATTGCCCTGTTGGGCATGTCGATGCTTGATAAGTATTCGTGCCTGCCAGACTTACAATGACTCCTGCATTGTTTGACGCTATCCCTTCGAGCCGGCATATTCCGGACAGATTAATAGTCGAAATGTTTTCTGTAGTATCATTGCTGCTGCCGCATCCGGTGAGGGTAATAATTACGATAGCCATTACGATATTTACGATGACATATGTTAATCTTTTTATTTTTTCCATAATACTATTTTGCCTTTTTTCTTGATGCTACCAGTTCCGTTGGTGCTGTTCAATTCAAGTAAATAAATATATACATCAGATGGCAACATTATTCCATTCTCATCTGTTCCGTCCCAAGTTATTACATTATAATTGATAGTGCCTCCGATTTGTGCTGCGGATATGGTTGTTTTTTTCATTAGTCGTCCGCGATTATTATATATTTTAAAACTCCCATTCGCATTAGAACCTGTTAGTGTATATGCAATTTTCGAGGTTTCGCCGGTATTCGGGTCGAAAGGGTTCGGGTAATTCTTGATGTCTGTTACTGAAAATAAAGAGTTATCTGTCGGTCCCTGGGCCTGGACTCTAAAATAGTTCATTCCCTTATCAATTGTCAAACTCAATGTTTTGGTCTCAATGGGATACGATTTGCCGGATTTCATGTCAAGTAAAACCCAGGTATAGTTAGTATCCGTGTTATTGACGAGATCCAAGACGTTTATTCTTATTGTACCTGGTTCTTTCGAGGAAATCTGTACGTCCCATTCAACGTAATCCTTTTTGAGAGTAGCTGCGAGTATCGCATAGCAGTTATTGTTTTTTGCTGCGAAAACTTTCAGTACCTGTCCTGGCGCTTCAGGCGGAGCTAAAACGTCAATGAGGATCGGGAGCTTATTTGTCCCGATTAACGAAATAACCGATTTTTGTTGGTTTTGGTCTTCTATAGCTAATGATAGTTTGAGTTCGCCATCGGTTTGATTGAAAGCTTGTGGTGTGAATTCTGAATTGTTTGTAGGAGGAAATATAAGTGTCAGCGGATGAAGGGCTTTTATCCAGTAGCCTTTCCAAGGTTTGATTGTCGTAGAAACGTAATAGGATTCGTCTCTGTATTCGTGCAGTCCATTCGCTACTAATCCGTTAATAATAGCGTTATTAATTGAATACTCTGTAGCATTATGAAGTACTTTTACTTTGCTCCATTCGAGATCTGTAAGTTGTGGATTGCTGATCTGGTTCCACCCCGCAGGGATGGCTATTTGTTTTTCCTTCGCGTCAAAAATACAGGTAGAAAGGTCGATAGTAAGGTTGTTTGATAACTTGATCCAGACAGCTTTTCCAGGAGTGAGGTCAAGAGGCGTTACACTTATGTATCCACCGATATCGTTATACAAGTCACTTTTCCAGGAGTACATGAGCGGATTGTTGGGAATGGTTCCAACCGGAAGACTAATCATTACGATACTATTCGAAGACGGTTTGCTAATAATGTATTCATTTGAAGATAAACCGTTGGCGTCCAGTACATTTATTGTGACAGATCCTGTTACTCTTGAACCGTAGCTGTCTTCCGCATAAAACAGCAGCAGGTATATTCCGGACTGAGTTCCATCAGGTTTCCAGTTGAAGGTCCCGGTGTTGAAGGTTGCTCCGATGGGAAGATTCCCTATACCCAGAGTCGCTATGTTATCGCCATTATCTGGGTCTGAGGCTGTAACCGAGAAGCTTATTATGGTATTCTCGCTGACTGCCATGTGTCCGGTTACGGTAATAATCGGAATACGGTTAACATTAGCGATGATAACGAGGATCGAGCGGGTAACGATACCGCCATTATTATCGTCAATGGTCAGCAGTACATTGTGAGTCCCGGCATCGTTATAGGTTGTCTGGTAGGAGGAAGTAGTCATCCAGCCGGAATAGGAAACCGAAAGGGTATCGCCGTCAGGATCTGAGTATAGGGGATTGATTGAGACAGTTTCAGTTTCATTGGCCGTGATCAGTGCAGCAATTGAGACACTTGGAATACGGTTGATACTACCGATGACAACAAGGATTGAGCGGGTAACGAGTCCTCCATAGTTATCGTAAACGGTCAGCAGTACATTGTGAGTCCCGGCATCGTTATAAGTCGTCTGGTAGGAGGAAGTAGTCATCCAGCCGGAATAGGAAACCGAAAGGGTATCGCCGTCAGGATCTGAGTAGAGGGGATTGATTGAGACAGTTTCAGTTTCATTGGCCGTGATCAGTGTAGTAATTGAGACACTTGGAATCCGGTTGGTATTAGTGATGACAACGAGGATCGAGCGGGTAACGAGTCCTCCATAGTTATCGTAAACGGTCAGCAGTACATTGTGAGTCCCGGCATCGTTATAGGTTGTCTGATAGGAGGAAGTAGTCATCCAGCCGGAATAGGAAACCGAAAGGGTATCGCCGTCAGGATCTGAGTATAGGGGATTGATTGAGACAGTTTCAGTTTCATTGGCCGTGATCAGTGCAGCAATTGAGATACTTGGAATCCGGTTGATGTTAGTGATAACAACGAGGATCGAGCGGGTAATGATGCCTCCATGGTCATCGTTAACGGTCAGCAACACATTGTGAGTCCCGGCATCGTTATAGGTTGTCTGGTAGGAGGAAGAGGTCATCCAGCCGGAATAGGAAACCGAAAGGGTATCGCCGTCAGGATCTGAGCAGAGGGGATTGATTGAGACAGTTTCAGTTTCATTGGCCGTGATCAGTGCAGCAATTGAGACACTTGGAATACGGTTGATACTACCGATGACAACAAGGATTGACCGGGTAACGAGTCCTCCATTATTATCGTTAACGGTCAGCAGCACATTGTGAGTCCCGGCATCGTTATAGGTTGTCTGGTAGGAGGAAGTAGTCATCCAGCCGGAATAGGAAACCGAAAGGGTATCGCCGTCAGGATCTGAGTAGAGGGGATTGATTGCGATAGTTTCAGTTTCATTGGCAGTAATCAGTGCCGGGACGGAGACACTTGGAATACGGTTGATATTGCTGATGACAACAAGGATTGACCGGGTAACGAGTCCTCCATAGTTATCGTCAATGGTCAGCAGCACATTGTGAGTCCCGGCATCGTTATAGGTTGTCTGGTAGGAGGAAGTAGTCATCCAACCGGAATAGGAAACCGAAAGGGTATCGCCGTCAGGATCTGAGCAAACCGGGTTAATAGAAACCAAGGCCCCTTCATCGGCAGTGATAATCGCAGGTACAGAGACGCTCGGTATGTGGTTCGCAGTAACGACAATGTCATATACGGCAACGAGGATTGACCGGGTAACGATACCTCCATAGTTATCGTCAATGGTCAGCAGCACATTGTGAGTCCCGGCATCGTTATAGGTTGTCTGGTAGGAGGAAGTAGTCATCCAGCCGGAATAGGAAACCGAAAGGGTATCGCCGTCAGGGTCTGAGCAGAGGGGATTGATTGAGACAGTTTCAGTTTCATTGGCAGTAATCAGTGCCGGGACGGAGATGCTCGGAATCCGGTTGAAATATATGCCATCGGAATAACCGGTGTCGCTCCACATACCAGCCGCATTCCTGGCCTTAGCACTGAGATAGTAATTCTGTCTGTTTTGTAAGGCGAGACCATTGATCGTAATTCCGTTCAGGTTAGAAGTAACTGTCCAGGATAGTGCTTGTGTTCCACCTTGGGTAGTGCCCAATGCATATTGATACTCGATAATTTCCGACTCGTTATCTGTAGAGGACCATGATACGTGAAGGATAGAATTATTTGTTGTAAAGAATCCTTCATCATTAATAGACGGCGTAGTTGGGGGAGTACTGTCTAATGCCCTGACAACATTGATCCTTCCATACCCTGAGTACACGTCAAAGCCAGGTGTCATTATGTCGTCAGCAGTATTCCGAATAACATTTTTTACCTCATCGGGAGTAAAGCTCGGATGCTGTTGCAAGATGAGTGCAGCAAGTGCAGCTACGTGCGGTGCGGCCATCGAAGTTCCATCCATGATTTCATAAGTATTCGTGCTTGTTATTCCTAATGAGATGATGCCTTGTCCAGGCGCTGCAATATCTATTTTATTGCCGTAATTAGAGAAGCTACAGCGCTGGTCATTCTGGTCGGATGCTCCGACAGTGATGGCATTCGCTATATTCGCAGGGCAGTAATCGGCAACGTTGTCGTTATCATTGCCCGCGGCTGCTACCACGACTACCCCATGGGCTACTGCATAATTAACTGCATCAATCTCCAGTTGGGAGTTGGGACCTTCGAGCGAGCAATTGATGACATCAGCGCCATTATTAACTGCATAATAAATAGCATTCGCTACATCGGTATCATTTCCGTTTCCAGCATCATCAAGCGCTTTAACCGTCATTATTTTTGAACCGGCTGCTACGCCAATGAGCCCTTTTATATTGTTGCCTATTGCCGCGATCGTCCCGGAAACGTGAGTGCCATGGACATAATAATCAAAGGGATATCCATTGTCATTCACAAAATTATAGCCGATTTGATCATCGACAAAACCATTATCGTCATCGTCAATTGTATCAGTGCCGTTCAATTCGGCATCATTCGTCCATAGATTCGCTTGGATATCTACATGGTCCACTCGTATCCCGGAATCTACTACGGCTACAATAATTCCTGCTCCCGGAGAGTATCCGAATTGATTCCATACACTTTGCATCCCAATTTTTTTGAGGTTCCACATGTATTCTCTGGCATGCTCATTCCAGTAATCCCAGTTGTTATTTTGATCTTCATCAACCCAATAATCGTTCGGTAAATTAGTTGCTTTACAGAAAAAGTTTGGTTCGGCGTACTCAACAATGGGATTAGTCATATATTTTTGTGTTAATTGAAGGATGTCCTGACCTGATTTAACCTTTATCCGATAGATGTTTTCTAATTCTGGAATAACAGCATTTTTCGGCCTGCGCTTATCTCTGGCTTTTATGTGTTCTAATAATTCGTGCTGGTGCTTTAGCGTTTTTTGCAGCCGGATTTTTTTTGTACCACTGGACTGTGCGGTCAAGCTCTCTAGTTTTTTTATACTCTCCTGCGGGGAAAGTTGTTTCATAAAGATTTTGTTTGTCGTGACTATGTCAGACTCGGTAGCTTGGGAATGTATCCCCTGTTTTTTGAGCTCGGAGATCGTATATCCTTTTTTTAGCTTTACGATTATTTCGTCAGATGAATAGCTTGCTGCTTTTTGAGAACTGGCCTGGGGCCGTGAAGGAAGCGATTTGCTTGCGGCTCCAACGGGCATGCTTATCAGTAAAGTAATTGTTAGGAATATTAAATAATTCAATCTTTTTTTCATTATGCAATAAATTTCGATATGTCAGATTAACTTAGAGCACCTTAATTATGCGTCTAAGGTTTATAGCTAAAAGCTTAATAGTATTATAAACTGGAATTTGCCTTAATGGCTATAATATATAATTGTTATCTAACCGATTAGTTAAAAAGGATAAGTACTTTTCTGCTTTTGTATTTATTCTACCATGGGCGAATAATCCCAGATAATTATCCTGTTCATTCTCTTCAGAAAGCAGCTGAAAGTATCTGTATTATTCACGCATTGACATGGGCAGCCATACTAATTAGAATCACGCCCAACTCATGATGAAGGAGCTGATAAGTATGAAAAAAATGCGTCTGTTAACTATATTAATGTCTTTTTCTCTAGTGATAGCGCTTCTTTCTTCTTCAATGGTTTTAGCTAAAACGAATATGGGTGATCAAAGTGGTAAGGGATCTTCCGGAAATATGTGCAGTTCAGGCAATATGGGAACCGGCGGCAGCGGTGGGACCGGCGGGGGCATGGAAAACACTGGTAACATGGAAGCTACAGGAAATATGGAGTCCACAGGAAATATGGGTGGCGGTTCAGGTGGGACCGGAGGCGGAACGGAAGGTACAGGTAATATGGAAGCTACGGGCAACATGGAGTCTACAGGAAATATGGGTGGCGGGACCGGCGGGACTGGTGGCGGAATGATGGCTACCTCAAATGTTTCCGTTAATATTACCCAAGGGGCGAGCACGGAAGAGAAAATAATTGATGTTAAAGTTAATAATTTGCCGCCAAATGCTGTATATACTGTTTGGATGCTTGGGGAAAATTCAGAGGAGACGACCGGTATTGGTGTTGAACCATACTCGTTTACCACAGATGCTAACGGTGTCGGGACGTATACTGCAACGGTACCGGCTAGCACCCTCACCAGAATGAAAGACATTGCTATCGTTATGAACAAAGATAGTGACCCTCGAAATTTAATATCCCCTAATTTAATCGCAGTATACCGGATGCCGATAAGCGATCTCACGCAAAATTAAACACAGAAGAAATAACTTATACGGTCAATAGATATCTATCAATCAGGTAGCTTCATTGCTGCCTGATTGTTTGGTGTTTAAGAGAATACATCTCAGGCTAACCTGATGCTTGCCTTGCTATATTGGCTTACTGTAATGTTTGTAGTCATCTTGCTGCTTACCAGGAACAAATTATTTAATTAATTGCATTATAGTTGCTGACAATGATATAGTCGTCTGTGATTCTGACGAGTTTCGTTGTTTTTCTCAAAGCTTGTTAGATTCATGTATAAAAAACAGCGCTTTTAGTTAAACTGGCAGCGTTATTAAAACACAGAAAAGAGGTTGCTACTTATGGCTTTTCCTATTAAAAATAATATATCCTGGGTTGGAAAAATTGATTGGGAATTAGATAAATTTCATGGAAACGAATATTCTATTCATCATGGCACTTCCTATAATTCTTATCTCATCCAGGAAGAGAAGACGGTTCTGATAGATACTATATGGGCGCCATTTTCAAAGGAATTTGTGAACAAACTTGCACAAACTATTGATCTGAAGCAGATAGACTATATAATTGCTAATCATGCAGAAGTCGATCATAGTGGTGCTCTTCCTGAATTATTGAAATATATTCCTGACACGCCCATTTACTGTACGACCAACGGTTCAAAGTCATTATACGGACATTATCATCAAAATTGGAATTTCAAAACTGTTAAAACCGGAGACAGGCTTAGCCTGGGGAAGAAAGAACTGGTTTTTATTGAAGCTCCGATGCTTCACTGGCCGGATACCATGTTTAGTTATCTAACAGAGGATAATATTCTTTTTAGTAATGATGCATTTGGTCAGCATTATGCCTCTGAGTTCATGTACAATGATCTTGTCGATCAGTCCGAGCTGTTTGCGGAAGCGATTAAATATTATGCAAATATCCTTAATCCGTTCAGTCCTATGGTAATTAAAAAAATTAACGAAATTCTGGCATTTAATCTGCCCCTAGATATGATCTGTCCTAGTCATGGTGTTATCTGGAGGGATAACCCTATCTCAATTGTTGAAGATTATCTGGCGTGGGCTGATAATTATCAGGAAAACCAGATCACAATAATCTACGATACGATGTGGAATGGTACAAGAGTAATGGCTGAGAATATCGCTGCAGGTATCAAGGATGCCGATAAAGATGTAACTGTCAAACTCTATAATGTGGCAAAAGCTGATAAGAATGATGTTGTTACCGAAGTATTTAAATCCAAAGCGATCATAGTTGGCTCACCTACTATTAATCGGGGGATACTTACAGCTGTAGCAGGTATTTGTGAAGAAATCAAAGGGTTAGGGTTCAAAAATAAAAAAGCTGCTGCTTTCGGTTGTTATGGTTGGAGCGGAGAATCGACGAAGGTACTTGTTGAAATATTGAAGTCTGCCGGCTTCGAGATTGCTGATGACGGGATAAAGGCTTTATGGAACCCTGATGATAATGCTATCAATAGCTGTATTGACTATGGTAGGCGGCTTGTTGGGAAATTTTAAAGAATTATCTTGGGTTAATTACAAAATAAGTCAATAATTGGCTATGAAGCCTCAGCCTTGGTAGTATGCGATTGCCCTGTAGAGAGGCATATGGTTGGTTATCGATTATAGATTAAGCAGGTATCTAAGCATTTAGGTTCGCACAGATTGTTGCATGGCTCGATATGGACCATGATCTTTGAGTCGGGAAATCGATGTTTGATATCGGTAACGATCTTGTCATTAAGGTCATGAGAATCTTGTACTGACATTTCAGGGTTTACCACGACATGGAATTCGACGAACCGAGTTGATCCTGCTTTTCGTGTGCGGAAATTGTGGAAGCCATAAATCTTGTGGTAGAGCAGCTTTATTCTTTCTTTTATCCAGTTTTCTTCATCGGGAGGAAGACTTTCATCCAATAATCCCTGGAGTGACTGTTTCGTGAGATCATAGGCTGCTTTGAGGATAAGTATAGCTACTAATAACGCAGATACAGGATCTATCCAATGGAGATCTACATCGGGGACTAGTATTTTTCCGAGCCAGAATAATCCGAGGCCTCCCATTACGCCTGCTGAAGTAAAGACATCGGTGCGTAAGTGCCAGGCATCCGCTTGCAACGCAATAGAATCGGTTTCTTTACCAACTTTGAATAACATTTGAGAGACAATAATATTAACTATTGATGAGGCGAGCATAACTGCCACACCCCAACCGACGGCTTCCATCGGTTGCGGTGTAATGAGTTTTTTGATAGACACAAAAATAATCCAACCCGCAGCTACAAAGATTAGTAGCGCTTCTACAACACCTGAGAGATTTTCGAATTTTCCATGACCGAAAGCATGCTCTCGATCTGCCGGCTGACTGGAGGTCTTTACAGCAAATAGGGCTATAATTGAGGCGAGGAGGTCGACGCCTGAATGTATAGCTTCAGAGATAACTGATACAGAGCTGATCAGTATGCCTACAACCAGTTTTGCAATGATAAGTGCCGAATTTGATAATACCGATAGCATAGCTACAAATATTTTTTGCTTTTGTTTTTCCATGGATTTCCTCATAATAGAATATAAAAAACCCCCTGGGAGTATAAGTCCCACGGGGTAATAACCGCTGCCATTAGGCCCGGCTAAGCTCTTAATATTTTGAGTTCGCCTGATCTACCATAAACTTATAACTTTTTAAAGTAATTGTCAAATATTTTCTTAATCGGGGCAGTAGTTCTAATTATAAAGAGCAAAGGTTAACAGAAATAGTTAGTGAGTTAAAAAAATAAACAGGCTAGCATCAAGTAATCATAAAAAAACATCTCCAAACTGACAAAAACAGGTCAAAATCCAACAAATGGATACAGTTATCCTGTATTCTGGATACAGTATTTTGAAATAT
>Ga0209000_1000705_pt1 | contig 27271 bp, 27 predicted proteins | sample RifGroD2_FD_183998 | JGI IMG/M metagenome (GOLD analysis project Ga0209000, IMG submission 183998) | Groundwater microbial communities from Rifle, Colorado, USA - Groundwater D2 (SPAdes) (version 2) | ecosystem: Environmental > Aquatic > Deep subsurface > Groundwater | place: Rifle, Colorado... | reverse complement strand
TGCTAGATCATATGGGCTTAACTATGTCTATTCTGATCAGGAGTATAGGGGGGATAATGCAGGAATGATAGGGGTTAGTGCATATTTTAATATACTTAATGGTAAGTATATATCCGATGTAGATGAGATTAGAAAAGTGGATAGGGATCCAAGATTATCTCTTTAATATCTCTTCAATTTCCAACAATCTATTATACTTAGCTAATCTTTCTCCTCTATCAGGACCACCAAACTTGCTCTGTTGAGCTGGAGTACCAACCACTAGATCAGCAATCATATCATCATTAGTTTCTCCACCCCTGTGAGAAATAATAGCTATCATATTGTTATCTACAGTTAGTCTAATGGCATCTAATGTCTCTGTAACTGTACCAATCTGATTCAATTTTATAAGCACACTATTTACAGTCTTTTCATCTATAGCCCTCTGTATTCTTAATACATTTGTAGTTAATAGGTCATCTCCAACAATCTGATATTTCTCTCCATATTTTGCAGTAAATGTATCCCATGTATTCCAATCCTCTTGATCAAAGATATCCTCTACAGAAAATATTGGATATTGTGAATACCATTCTTCCTGCAATGCCATCCATTCTTCAGAATTCAGAACCTTATTCTCCCTATGTAACATGTATTTCCCATCTTTGTAGAACTCTGAAGCAGCAACATCTATAGCTATTTCAAAATCTTCTCCAGGTTTGTATCCTGCTTTCTCAATTCCTTCCATAATGATATCGAAAGCTTCCTTGTTACTCTGTATCTCCTTAGGAGCATATGCACCTTCAAAACCTACACCTGTAGAATATCCCTTATCTTTTAAGATCTCCTTTATACTGTGGAATATATCAGTACCAGCTTTAAATGCATCTGCGAAGCTATTGAATTTGTCCATCTTAGGCACAACCATATATTCTTGTATATCTGTTGACCAGTCTCCGTGCTTCCCACCTTCTAATACTAAAATCTGTGGGCGAGGAAGTCTTAATGTTTCTGGGTTGTAATTCTTGTCTGAATATATCATTCCAAAGTATTCATAGAGTTGTAATCCTAAGGAGTTTGCAGTTGCTCTACAGAATGCCATTGAGCATGAGAGAATTGTATTTCCACCTAATTTACTTTTTTGTGTTGTTCCATCTAAATCAATTAGGAAATCATCAAACTCTTTTTGACTTGTAAAATCTTTTTCTTTTAAGGCTTCAGATATAACGGTGTTTACATTTTCTACTGCTTTAGATACATGGCCATCCTCATCTCTTAATTCCAAGACTTCATTTGTGCCTGTAGATGCACCTGAAGGTACTTCACCTTTTCCTTTGTCACCGCTCCATAGTTCTATTTCTGTTGATATGGTAGGTATTCCTCTTGAATCTAATATTTCTCTTGCATGTATGTTTTGGATTTTCATATTTCTATCTTTTCTATATTATTCTATTATTCTAGCAGAGGATTAGGTAATTGTCTTTAGGTATATAGTTTGATAGAATCATGCATATGTTAAGCCGAGGTGGTGAAATTGGCAGACACGCTACCTTGAGGTGGTAGTGGGAGTAAAATCCCTTGCAGGTTCAACTCCTGTCCCCGGCATATTGTTATGGACGACTAGCTCAGCTGGTTAGAGCATCTCGTTTACACCGAGAAGGTCATAGGTTCGATCCCTATGTCGTCTACCATCACATATTTTTGGTATAATTACTTATGGAGATTATTCTACCAATAATAATTACTTGGCTAATTAGTCCTATTGCTTTGTTTATTATTACCCATCTAAGCAAATCAAAACAAAAATTCCCTGCAAGTATAACTGGAGCTATAGGAGATACGGTATTCTTACCTATTTTTAATGCGGTATCTGTTTATTATGGAATTATTGAAAATATCAATAATAATTTATTAATACTATTTTGTGGTTTATTAGGTATGGTCGTCTTTTCTGGGATATATCTTGTATATCGTAAAAATAGAAAAGATAGAGATGATTGGATGAAAAACAAAAAAGGGGATTTTAATTTTGCGGGTTGGTACCATTTTATATATGTCATATTACAATCGTTGTTCATTTTCATCTCATTAGTATACTTTTATGATAAAACATTGATATGGATTTCTTTGGCAGGATATTTGTTAACAACTCCTTCTGTTAGATATCTTATAAAGAAGATTTAGATTAACTGTGTTTGACAGTAAATTATGGCCATTGTATAATAAATAATCAAATCCTCTCAATGGCTTCGGCGATAGAGAGTCAACGGGGGCTTCGGCCCCTTGTTTTTTTATATATCCTTATCTGCCAAAATGAATAGAGTAAAAGTTTTCATAGACAATAGTAATGTGTATAAATCTCTTTCTGAGCAGCATATTGTTGATCCAAACTGGATAAAACAGTACGATCCTCTGTTTACAATAGAAATTCTAGCGGGTAGTAGGGAGTTAGTAGGTGTGAATTTCTATTGTACAAATCCTCCACCTATTCTTAAGAAAACAAATCCTAAGGCTTTCGCCTTGCAAGAGAGCTATTATAGTCGTATAGCTAACTTGGATAAAGTGATTGTACATTTTGGAACTTTAACCATGAATGACGGGCAATATTTTGAAAAGAATCTTGATACTCAGATGGCAGTAGATATAATGGAAGGGGCTTTTCTAAATCATTATGACACTCTAATTCTTGTATCAAGCGATGGAGATTTTGAAAGTTCTGTTAGGAAGGTCAAAGATATTGGGAAAAGAGTAGAAATTCTATTTTTTAAAGATAATGTTTCGCAGAACTTAAAGAAGGTTAGTGATTTAAATAAGAGAGCAAGAAGGTCGTATTTCAGACAACTTTAATATTTCTGATATACTGTTAGTCATGACTAACTATTACAATGACCTAACCACAGATCCTAAGGAAGAATTACTCTCTCATGTAGATGAAAATGATATTGAAATAGAGGGTATTAGAAGAGAGGAATGTCATAATGAAAGTATTAAACCATGGCATAGGAATTCTCATGTATATATTGTTAACTCAAAGGGAGAGCTATATATAACTCGCAGATCACATACCAAAGATACCTCTCCAGATCTCCTAACTGTTACTACTGCAGGGCATATTAGATATCAGGAAGATCCAAAAGAATCTGCTCAAAGAGAATTAATGGAAGAATTATGTTTGGAAGCTACAATACACTTTGTAAAGAAATACAAGGTAGACTATGGTTTTGAAAGAGAATTCATATATGTATATTTTGGTAAAACGGATAATGTTCCTAAGATAGGGAATGAAGAAGTAGGAGCGATTATACCTATGCCTTTAGATAACGTAGTGAAGGGTATTAAAGATGGATCATTGAAGTTAGCTCCTGGAGCCCAGGATGTTATACAGATATTAATTAGTGAGAATATATTAAGACACGAGATGTTTAATTAGTATGAAGAATATAGAGGTAGAGATTCGTTCCTTCATTACAGAAGCACAGTACAAATCTCTTTTGAAATACTTTAAAAAGGATTGGGAAAATGCTTTAGTTTGGTTTTATTAATTTTTTTTAACACAAATCCAATATCGGTTTTATTGCCATCGTGGTAAGGGTATTTCTTAACATAATCATTTGCCCATTTTATAGCTTTCGTTGCTAATTTCGCAGCTCTATTATATTCGTTGGCATTAAAATCAAACTTGAGTATTTCTTTTGCTTCTTTGTATAAAAGAACTTTTTCAATATTTAGTAAGCTCCAGACAGATGCAGGTTCCATCAGTAGTTCGGGTAGTGCATATATTAACTGTGCCTTAATTTCTCGAACATCTTTTCCTAATATGAAGTTGGCTATGAAAATAGCATTTGTTTGAGCTTCTCTCCCATAGCCAGCTATTCTAAATGGTTTATGCTTTATAGCCATATTAAACTTCTCGAGGAATAACTTCTTTATTTCTTCTGTCTGGTATATTGAAGTATTAAGTTTGTGTCTATTTAAAAATTCCAAGAGTCTCATTTCATCGTCAAAGTCTATGTCAGATTGGAATTGTGCTCTAGCGAGGAAGTATCTCAATGTGCTTTCCAATCCTTTCTGTATAGCTTCGTTTTCTAGACCGTTTGAATCCAAGAAAAGTGAAGCAAAAGTTTCGAGATCACCTATTCTTATGTGGCATAAATATGCACTTTCGGAATCATCAGTACATTGCCAAAGTTTAGAAATATTAAGATAATCAGCTAAAATTTGTTGAGATGCAGAATTAATTATCAAAGCATCATCCGCAATGAATTCTTTAATGTATGGTGTGTACAGAAGTTGCTTAAATGAATCTGAAGTGCTGTTAGAGTCAGCTAAGAATAACGGGAGATTTGTAATAACCTGCTTCACAAATTCTGGATGTTGAAGACTGTTCGTATCTACATCTGCTAGGTATGCTTCTTCAGGGTTATTTAATCGGTTTCGTATTTCTTGTATATTTTGTTCTGTATCGTAAGCAAGGGGAGTGGTGGAATCTGTATGTGGGTAGAAAATAGGGTCTGTTTGCATAGAAATAACTTATAATCTTATTCTATATCTATTATATTCTTTAAGTCATAATTATGTCAATTTATTTCTATCGTTGATATTTAAAACGTGGTATATTTTAACATATATAACTTTGGTATATATGATTATGAAATTTGAAACTGTCGCATTAGTTGTTGTAGGTAGCATTATTATTGGTATATTAGGTGGATTTGCTGCCAGGAGTTTTTGGATTGGTCTTGGATTACCTGTGGTTTTAATTGTCCTAGGTCTTATGTGGTTAGCTCTTAGACCTTCTGTTCCTGAAACACCAAAGGAAGAAGAAAAGAAGGAAGATACTACGCAACCAAGACAGGAATAGGGTATAATTCTCAATGTTTAATGGACGATTAGCTCAGCTGGTTAGAGCATCGCATTCACATTGCGAAGGTCATTGGTTCGATCCCAATATCGTCTAGATTATTCTTTGATATAATAAATCATGTGGACATGTAAAAAATGTAATAGAGAATTTATAAAGACCAATCAATCTCACTCCTGTGTTGTATACCCAATAGATAACCATTTCCGAGGAAAAGGAGACAAAAGCAAAGCACTCTTTAATGCCTTAACAAAATCAATAGAAGATAATATTGGGAAGTTGAAGATAGAAGCTTTGCCCTGTTGCATACACCTTGTGAGCCATTATACCTTCAGTGGAGTTTGGATATTGAAAGATAAAATAAGATTAGATTTTAGAGTAGATTACGAGATCAAAAGTAAAAGGTTTGTTAAAGTAGAGAAGTTATCTACAAATAGAACTTTGTATTTTGTAGAGATAACAAAGGAGGATGATATAGATCCCGAGCTATTAGGCTGGTTGAAAGACTCATATAACCTTAAGAGTTAGTTAAAGATTTCTTGTCCTTCCAACATTTATCACATATTAATGGTATGATTAAGTACATTAAATTGTTATACCTACGATTATGTTCGATAGCATAAAACTAAAGTATGAGTGTCCATTCTGTAATAAAGAACTAGAATATACTTTAAAACAATTACAAAAAGGAAGAATTCTTAAGTGTCCTCATTGTGGAAAAGAAATACAGTTAGAAGAATCTGTATCTGGTTCTGTACAAAAGATGGAGAATGAAGTAAAAGATTCATTGGAGAATATTCCTAAGAAAGTAACCATGAAGTAAAAGGATATTCCTTGTTTCTTTGTCGTATCTCATAGATATACCTTTATTATGGTAGAATGCATCTCTTATGATTTACAAATTAACAGAAAAAACAGAATTAAAAACATTTCAAAAGATAGTAGATATCCATAGACTATGTATATCCCAATCCAATGCACCATTCTATCCTCCAGAGGTTATAGAGGAATGGCTTGGGGAGGTAAATATTGAAGATACAAAAAATCAGTTGAAATATACTACATGGGTAGTATTAGAAAGAGATAATAATATTGTAGGTTTTGCACAATACTCATTACCAGATTCCGAGCTATACCAGATTCAAATAGATCCAAGTATCCAAAGAAAAGGATACGGAAAAGAATTGTATGAATATGTTGAAGAGGAGTTTAAGAAGAATAATATAAAGGAGATGGGACTATATTCTGTGAAGAATGCTATATTATTCTACAAGAGTTTAGGATTTAAGGTGAAGAAAGATATATTATTCCCATTAAAGAAAACAAAAGCGGAATTAACAGTTATGACTAAGAAGCTGATTTAGAAAAATCATTTTCTAAACTTTATCTATTAATCCTCCAATATATTTAGCACAATAAACTATAGTATCCACTTTAAAGATCTTTTCTTCTCCAGAAAAGTTCTCGGCATCTCCTGTGATTACATTTGTGTATTTGAAGTCTCCATCAGATATTTCGCTTGGTCCTCTGTATGGCATCTCCAAGGTAGAATTTCTTAACGCAAGGCTCAATATCTTATATATGTCTTCAGGTTTATTTCCTTCTTCGACCCATCCGTAGTAAACCATCATCCATACAGGCTTATTGTCATAGAATACTACTTCTCTACCACCATATGGTTCACCTCCGAAATAGTTATCATGATACTTCCAGTTATCTTTTTCATAAACAATAGTTGTAGAGTTATCCGCTTGCTTTTGCCTAAGATTAACGTCTTCTGAAGCGTAGGTATTGTGGCTTGCATCAAGAATAAACTGTTTTAATTGTAATATATCCATGAAAATATCCTAAAAATTTATTTATATCTTAGTTATCTCAAATACCTCTGGTAACAACCCACCTTCATTAACTCTTAAAACACTCTTAACATTCCAATCCTTTTTCTTAAATACTTCTCTAATTAATACCTTCTCCTGAGTAAGTAATACAATCTTACCCTTAGTCCTTAATATCTTCTTAGCAAGTACCTCTAGAGCTTGATATGACTCTTGGTTATCCTCATGACTACCAACTCTAATACCAAATGGCAAATTACTAATTATCTTATCTATATTCTGTTTACTAAGTTTGTTTTTCTTAATATCACACCCAAACAACTTGTACCTATCACCCTCTATATTAGCACCATAGAAATTATGCTTACTCTTCTCTATGGCATTACCACTAATATCTGAACACATTACCCGTTTAACATTGAAATATTTAAGTGCAGTAATTGGTATTACTGATGCACCGCAAAAAGGATCGTATACAATGTCTGAATCTTTTAGATCTGCAATCATACACATAATATATGCTAAAGAAGGATTAATACCTGCTGGAACATATTCTATTCTCCATTCTCTGTCGGAGAGATTTAACTTTTGAGTTTCATTTTGTATATGGGTAGGGGAATACAGATTTCTAAATGTCTCTATGGTAGATACCTCAGATTCAAATACTACTTCTGTATCTGTTTGGGATTGTATTTCAACATCAGGATATTTAGAAAGAAGTTCTTTAAGAACATATGCTTGGGTACCATCTAGGATTGTAAGTTTGTATGTATTTGCCATCAGCTATTATATCTTAAGAATCTAGATTCTGTATATCTAATCTTTACTTTTTCTCTTCTTCCTTCTTAGCATCCTTCTTAACCATCTTCAATATCTTCTGCACAATAAAAAACAATACAGTTGCTGTAATTAGGAATGATATGAAAGTAGTTATGAAATTACCATAGTAAATAATTGCTGCATTAGAAGCTTGAGCCTCTGCTAATGATTCAAATTTTCTAGAATCCAATACCCAATACAAATTAGAGAAATCTATACCAGATGTAAGGTACGCTATTGGAGGAGTAAGAATATCCTTTACTAAAGATGACACTACACTATTCAATGCAGCACCCATCATAATACCAACTGCAGCACCAACAGTAGCTCCACTAAATGCAAAAGCTTTAAACTCACTAGTAAGCTTCTTTCCCTCGTTAATTATTTTCTCGGATTTGATTTTCTTCTCCATTCTTTCTCTTTTTAAAAGTAAAATATAGATATATTAATGTTAACACCGTAAGAGTGGAATACACAATAATTTGATTATTTAGTACTTGCATTAACTCGTTGTTATTTGTTACAAATAGATAGATCTGTAAAGCAACCATAAACACAAGGATAAAAATATACTTGAAACTACTAATGGATATGAAATAGTTAGCCAACATAAAGACCACAGCATAGCCGGTCATACACAATCCAAAGAGAGCAATATATGGAGCTATGGAAAGATACTGACTCCCGATAGTCATTGTAATAACTAAGTCTTTGAAGATATATAGACCGAGGGTAACGGCAATACCAATCCCCACTGTCCCAGCTAAAGAAATCAAAAGTGTCTTCTTCTCTGCTTGAACATCTCTTTGATTTGATAGTCTTGCAAACATTACAGCTGCAATAGTTATGGCTGCAAAATATACCAACTTTCCAAGGAGAGATACTGCGGAATATTCAGATCTGAAAGAAGTATTTACAAGAATCAAATCTAATGTATATGGTGCGCTTAGAAGAAGGAAGCTGACTGTAGTTAAAATTAAATCCTTGTAGTTTACAGTAATTTTCTTCTCAGATTTCTCACCGTTTAATTTCGTAAGTGGAATTATAAATAGCGTCGTTAAAAGTGCAGGAATACCATTTGCAAGAATCAAAAGAGGAATTGAACCACCCATTTTGATAGCTACTATCCCCATAATTAGTTTCAAAATGGTCTCTGCAAAAAGAAGAATATTTACAGTAACAATCTTCTCGACCCCCAATAGCAGACCTTTTGCAATTGGACTTACAAATGCGAGGAAGAGAACAACCGCAAGATATATGAATACATCCTGAGAGACATTGGAGATCTGGGATAATTGTCCTTTGAAGATGAAAAAGATAGTTGAGATTACGATTCCTAAGATTGAGAATATAATCAAGGATTCCCATTTGAAACCGTTCATGTTGTATTTACGATTTTCTCCAATCTTCTTGGTTATAATCGCCTGGATAGAGGTAGCGGGAATTTGAAGTAGATAGATAATTGCCATTGCGGCACTAAATAGGCCAAAAACAGAACTTTCTGTATATCTTGCAACAATGATATTAAAAACATAGTTCAATAGACCAATTAAACCACCCATTACACTTGTTAAGAGAAGATTCTTGATATATCCGAGATCTTTTGGCGTTTTCATCTTGGAAGTCTTAGTCAAAGTTAGATATAATAGAATACGATAAATTAACAAATTCTTCCATAATGACACTCTACATAATACTTGCACTAGTAGGAGGCGTACTCCTCGGAGTTGGTATCTTCTATTTCCTTAAAAAAGGACAAGGTGGTAATCAACAAGAAATTACAGATACGATTGAACAAAAGCTTACAGAACTACTTCCAGTGGTATTAAATCAAGCCAATGAGGATTTAGTAAGAATGGCGAATGAAAAACTATCATCTGAGACAAAACAGAATAGGGTGGATTTAGAGAATAAACGAGAAGAGATAACCAGATTAGTAAAGAATCTTGAGGAGTATGTTAAGACTACAGAAAAAGATAGAATTGATTCTTTTTCTTCATTAAGAACCTCTTTAGATGAAAGCAAAAAGATTACTGAACAGCTTTCTGTTAATACTGAAAGCCTAAAGAAGGTGCTTTCAAACAATCAGTTAAGAGGTCAATTTGGAGAACAAGTTGCAGATGATCTGTTAAAAATGGCAGGATTTGTAAGAGGCGTGGATTACGAATTTAATAAAGAGCAAGCTGGATCTGAAACTAGACCGGATTTCTGTGTATTCTTACCCGATGGTACGAGGATAAATATTGATTCGAAGTTCCCATACTCCAATCTTCAGAAGATGACAGAGACTGATGACAAAGAGATGAAGGAGAAGTTTAGAGTACAGTTTGAAAGGGATGTGAAGGACAAGATGAAGCAGGTTACAACCAGAGACTATATTAATCCAGAAGACAAAACTGTCGACTTTGTTATTCTTTTCATTCCAAATGAAATGATTTTTTCATATATCTATGAAAAAATGCCTGAGCTTTCTCAAGCCGCTATGGCAAGCAAGATTGTGTTCGCAGGGCCGTTCAGCTTCACTGCTATTTTGAGAATGGTAAAACAATCATACGAGAATTTCAGAGTACAAAAGAATATCTATAATATCATTGGCCATGTCAGAGCATTTGAAAAAGAGTTTACTAATTTCTCAGATTCTTTCTACAAGATTGGAGAGAAGATTGATGGATTACAAAAACAATATGATACTGTAAGTACAACGAGGTTTAATCAATTAGTAAGAAGGGTAGACAAGGTTAAACAAGAGGGGGAGATAGTTGGGGAAGATGAAATCCCTCAATTGGAAGTTAAATCAGTTGAAGATTAGGATTATATCCTTTTTCTTTAATGTATTTCATTGCATCAGTTTCTAGCTCTTCGCATGCTTTGCTCCAAGCAGTTTGTTTGTTATCCATTTCTTTGTACCATCTTTTTCGTCTCTTAATTTCTTCTAATGCTGCTATACATACAACTTCATCATCGGTTATGGCAAATCCTGCATTGCTAATACCCATATCTGTTGGAGACTGATATTCACTTTCCATTAGTTTTTTAACTACACTAAAGGCTTGAACATCTCGGTTGTAGTTTACAGCTGTTTTTCCATACGCCTGTTGGTAATATGTGTCTATGACATTTCTGTCTCCTATATCCGCTGTGGCGGCCTCATACGCTAGATTTACAGGATGCTCTAGAGGTAGATTCCATATTGGGAAGGTCTCATATTTTGCATAATCAGAGTTTAGTCCAAGTACCGCATCTTTGTAAACCATACCTAAGCAGGTAGAAAGTTTCCCACTGTTTGAGGCTGAACCAGTTACAATTACCAATTTGTTTTGTACAGGTATCAGGCTATCTTTTCCGAATCCTTCTGGACTTAAGATCTTCTCTGTATTATCAGGATATCCCTCAATGTAATATCTAAATGATATGTTTGGATTTCTAGAATAGATATATTTTACAGCAGTCATAAATTCTTGTTTCTTCTCTTCTTCAAACTTAATATTGTTTATACATATGTATGGAGTAACTCCAAATGTTGTTTGTAAGTCGTTTAAAATATTCAAAGAGGAATCGATATAGTTTTCTTTATGATTATTAAGTTGCCTGTTTGAGAGGATGTCGGCATAGTTCATACAGAAGATAATATCGAAAGGAGTATTTAAAGATTTCAAGATATCAATCTTTATCTTTGGATCAAAACCTGGAAGTACTCTTGCAGCATGAGGATCGTTGAAAAGTTTCCCACCAATTTCTAGATACAGATGTCCAGAAGAGATTTTGCTTACTCTTTTTAAAATCTCTTCTGTTTGTAATCGCTTGTAAAGCGCATTATCAAATCCTGTTTTTTTGAACACAGGGACATCATATGTATTCATTGTTTAAAACCGTTATTTTACAGCTACTGCAGGCTCCTTTTTACCCCAAGCTAAGATTCCAAGAAGGACATAACTAGCAACAGGTATCAATGAAAGTAGGCCCAACATTTTATCGTAGCCTCTCTTTTCACAGATCTTCATCAAAGCAATGATACTTAGTACTCCAACAACTACTGCGCCTACGCCAGGGATTAAAAGTAAAAGTAGTAAGACTGGATTTTGGTCTCCAAGTTGAAGTAAGAGGACCATATTAAGTATAGGGATCCATGCAAACCATGGATTCTCGTGATCCATTCTCTTTGCGATTTTCATCAATGCTAATGAACAATATATGTATGAGCCAAGTCCAACGACTATTGAGAATACTAACATTACACCACTAAAAAGCATTACACCTAAACCGGCTAATACACCAGCCTCAGCATCTGTATCGGAGAGATCATATGAGAAATCATAGTAACTATCATCGTATCCGTAGTCATAGCTATCATAATAGGAGGAATCATCTGTAGTAGATGTCACCGTATCTGTTTGTGCCAATACTGGAGTTGCTACCATAGTTAGAGGTAGTAAAAGCGCAAAAGAAAGGATAATTGAAGCAATTAGCTTTCGCATATTAAATAGGACTAAATTTATATTGATATATTGTTGCATAATCACTTCCCTAAGGTCAAATTGTAAATACTATGCATTATGTGCTAATTTATATATATGGAAACTGCTCAGTTTCAGATAATAGAAGGGAAGGTACCAGTATTGATTTCTGCACCACATGCGCGTTCTCATCGAAGACCTACACTTTTGGGCAAATATAAGCTTGGAGAACCATATACGGAGACTATCGTTAAAGAAGTCTCTCAAAGAGTTGGGAGTTTTGGTATATATCTTTCTGATGAATGTAATTATGATCCTAACTATCACAAGGAAAGGAAGAATGAATACAAACAAGCAGTCAAGGAAATTATTACTAAGAACAAGGTAGAGAGATTTATTGATATTCACGGACTTAGAGATAACCAGAGCTACGATATTGCCCTGTACTATCCTACAAAATTCCGAAAATCATTAGAATTAGCATATGAAATAGAAGATGCACTAAATCATGGATTATTAAATGGGATTAGTATAAGAATTTTCAGATTTCTTGATAATGGGCAGGAGACGTTGGGGGAATATGTGGCTGCTAAACTTAGAATTCCATCTGTGCAAATAGAGGTTTCAAGGTATATCCGAGATGATGATAGGTTAAGAGAAGCTTTCATAAGTAACTTCTCTACCTTAGTAGGTAAATATATATAAATATATTATCGGTTCATTAAGGATTTGTTTTAGGCCTTTGACTACTATTCTTTACTTTGTTATCCTAAATTATCACTAATTTTATAGTATCTCTATAATGCCTAACACACCAACAATTAAAGAATCGGTAACTAAGCAACCAATAACTCCTGTCGTTAATGAGGATAAAAAGAAAGCCATAGAAATGGCAGTATCTCAGATTGAAAAACAGTTTGGAAAAGGTTCAATCATGAGACTTGGAAGTCAAGAAAGAGTTCAAATTGAAACTATACCTACAGGAGCATTGTCACTTGATATTGCATTGGGTGGTGGTATCCCACAAGGAAGAATAGTTGAAATATATGGGCCCGAATCTTCTGGTAAAACTACGTTAGCAATTCATATTCTTACCGAAGCACAGAGAAAAGGTGAAGCAGTTGCTTTCATTGATGCAGAACATGCATTTGATCCAATATATGCAAAAAATATTGGTTTAGATATTGATAACTTGTACATATCTCAACCAGATTTTGGAGAACAAGCACTAGAAATATTAGAAACATTGGTTAGATCTGCAGCATTTGGAGTTATAGTTGTTGACTCAGTAGCTGCGCTTACACCAAGAGCAGAGATCGAGGGAGATATGGGAGATAGCCATATGGGATTACAAGCGAGATTGATGTCTCAGGCATTAAGAAAGATTACCGCGATATCTAGTAAGACTGGTACTACAATAATCTTCTTGAACCAGTTGAGAATGAAGATTGGTATTATGTTTGGAAATCCTGAAACTACCACAGGTGGTAATGCTTTGAAATTCTATGCTTCCATCAGAATGGATATTAGACAGAAGGAAAAGATTCTTAAGGATGGACAAGTAATTGGACACTCAAGAACAGTTAAAGTAGTCAAGAATAAGGTGGCTCCTCCATTTAAAGAAGCTTCTTTCAATATGATATATCCAATGGGTATAGATAAAGAAAGTAGTATTATTGATGCTGCAATAGATAAGGGTGTAATAGATAAAGCTGGTGCATGGCTTAAATATGGTACAGAGCAACTAGCGCAGGGGAAAGATGCAGCTGCTGAAGTTTTAAAAAAAGATACAAAATTAAGAGACAAGATTGTTAAGGAAGTCATTGCTAAAGCAAAATTGTAAATATGATTGTAACTTTGTTAGAGTCACAGAAGAAGGACCCATCAAGGGTTAATCTCTATGTAGATAGCAATTTCTTTTGTGGAATATCTGTTAATACAATTGTTAAATACAGTCTGTATGTAGGCAAAGAAATTACACAGGAAATATTAGATGACTTATTCTTTTCTGAACTTGAAAGCAGATTCTTTGATAGGGCAATGGGGTTCCTAGATAGATCTCCTAAGACAGAGCGACAGGTTAGAATTTATTTAAAAGACCTTTCCTTTAAGAAAAAAGGTAAGTGGTTTGAGAGCCTAGGTGGAGATATTCTTTCGAAAATCATCGAAAAAGTTGTTAGTAAACTCAACGAATACAAATATATTGATGATGAAAGATTTGCTGAACTTTTTGTATCTAGTAGAATGAAGAATAAACCTAGAGGAAAGGATGTGCTTCGAATGGAATTGCTTTCAAAAGGTGTCTCAAAGGATATTGCACTGAAAGTAATCAACCTCTTAGTGGAGGATGAAGCCTCTTTGCTGGTGGAGACATACAGAAAGAAGTATAAAGAAGAAAAGATAACGAAGAATGATAGAAAGAAGATAGATTTTCTTCGAAGAAAAGGTTTTAACTGGGATTTAATTGAACAATTCATTAACAATGAGTCTGGAAACTAAAAGCAACTGGAATATACCTGAAAAATTAAAGAAAGAGGATCTAGTTAAGTATCTGTTAAGTAAGAGAGATATTAAAAATGTTGAAGATTTTTTAAATCCTTCATTAGAAAATATCCCGAGCTGTGATAAACTCTTCAATGCTAAGAAAGCTGCAAAGAAGATATTGAAGCTTGTTAAGGCTGGTAAGAAAATCGCTATCCATGGGGACTATGATTCCGATGGGATCTGTGCGACGAGTTTACTTTGGAGTTTTCTTTACAGAGATCTTGCAAAACATCTGGATGTCAAAGTTGATGTTGTTCCATATATTCCAAGTAGAATAGATCAAGGCTATGGATTAACGGAATCGTCATTAAATGATGTAATTGCCCTTGGTGCAGATCTCTTAATATCTGTAGATTGTGGTGTAAGGGATAAGGTACTAATTAACAAATATGTAGAAGAGAAGAAATTAGACTTTGTAATAACTGATCACCACCAACCTCCAGAAGATATAGCTACTAATTTGAATTACATTTTAGTACATCAAATGTATCCTGGGAAAGAATATCCAGACAGAGAGATATGTGGAACCACAGTCGCATTCCTGCTGGTACAAGCCATCAAGGCAGAAGTCGGAATGGATACTGAGATAAATGAAAATACCAAAGGATTAGACCTTGTAGCACTCTCTACAGTTACTGATATGATGCCTCTCGTCGGTGTAAACCGTATATTTGTCACCCATGGCCTTAAACAATTGCAGAAGGGCACGAGATTAGGATTTAGGATGTTAGCTCTTAGAGCAGGTATCGAGCCAAAAGATACGGATACATATCATTTGGGATATGTCATTGGGCCAAGAATCAACGCTGCTGGAAGAATAGGCTCACCATTAGAAGCGGTAAAACTCTTAGTAAGTACAGATGAAAAGCAATGCCAAGAGATAGCAAATGATTTAAATGATGTTAACTTCTCAAGACAAAAGATGACATCAGATATATTGGAAAATGCCAAGATGAATATTGTCGAAACAGATAACCTCATATTTGTTTTAGGTAATGGCTGGCATGAAGGAATCATAGGGCTTGTTGCAGGTAAGTTGGGAGAAGAGTTCTACAAACCTGTATTGGTCGCAACCAATAACGAAGGGGTTATAAAGGGATCAGCAAGAAGCATCAAAGGGTTCAATATCACAAAAGCATTAGAGAAGTACGAGAAGTATCTTGAAAGATTTGGAGGCCATGAGCTTGCGGCAGGCTTTACAGCTAAATTAGAAACCATTGAAGAGTTTAGAACAGAGATAACGAACTATGCTAATGAAACTATCACCGAAGAAAATCTAACAAGAGATGTAAAAATAGATTTGAATTTAGATGCTGATGATGTCTCATATGCATTAATTAATAGTATGAAAGCGCTAGAACCATATGGATATGGTAATCCTAAGCCTTTGATATATTTAGAGGATTTAATTGTGGTAAAGAAATACATAATGGGAAAAGAAAAATCCCATATGAAGTTAATGGTTAAGGGAACTGGAGTTGAGTTATTAAACATTGTCCTGTTTAACTGTTTTGATGATACCGAGAAAGTTAATGAAAATGATTCAATAGATGTGATAGGGTATCCAAGTGTAAATGTGTGGAATGGAAATGAAACCATACAATTTCAAGCGAAAGAATGGAGAAAACATATCTCCTAAACTCCTAGAAGCCCTGATTTCTCAACAGTCTTCGGTGCCACCTGTTCTATCTTGTTTTGTACATTATCATAATCAATAGCTGGGTAGTAGAAATCAAATTCACCCTTTGTATCATTGCTAAATATTACCTCTCCAGAGATTACATATACAGGTTGTAGGAATTTTTGCTCATTAGCAGATTCAAAATACGTAAGATTAACATACAAGATTGTGAATTTTTTAACTGATCGAGGAGTATAGTCAACCACGGTATCTCCCTTTATATCATTTAAATATACAAGGCTTCCTTCTCCCGCTTGTATCCTCTCAATTGCGATATTAGGATTGATTAACTCATATGTACCACATGCACTTTCTTGTATTGGCCAATATGTATAGTCCATTTGATATATAGATGAGAGATATTTCTCATTCTTGTCAGCAGCTACTCCAACATATACGGATATATTGCCACTATCGGTATCTAAGAAGGTAACAGCGGTATTAAAAGTATATATATCAATTCGTTCATCATTAATAATGGTCGATTCAGTATCAGGTTCCCCAAGATTCTTTTTAAAAGACTCGACCATAGTATTAGCGCCAACAGTATTCGAAGGGATAGTAATCATAGATTTGTTACGATTGAAATCCACTTTTACTAGCTCTGCTTCTGAAAGCGATCCAGCCTGACTAAAAGATCCGTCAGGATTTACGTTTATTAGTGTAGTGGTAGGTGTTCCATTAACATAGTCCGTTGTTGTAAACCCAATATTTCTTAGGAAATTTACAGCTATCGATTTTGCCTCTTGCTCACTTGGAGTAGTACCAGTAGCGGCCATTCTTCTAATATATGAAGTATTTGTCTTCATAGTGAAGTTAAGATTTTTAGAAAGCACGACTAACGTCCTATTAGCATCTGTCCACGAATAGCTCTCTGTTCCATTGCGAGTTATCTTTTCTGCGGTAAACCCAAGCTTGTTGGCTAAAATCTTTGCATCTGCCTGTGAGCTCAAGGATTGTATTGGATTCTCAAATTTGTAAACATTAATAATATTGGGGAGTGCATCAATCTTTCCAGAATCAGTTTGTAGTTCGAAATACATTCCAGAACCAGCAGAGAGTTGTAACGAAGGAATATCGAGTTTGTTGGACAAGAATTCGGTTTTAGTTTCAGTACATGCATAATTAGCAGAGATATACTGAGGTAAAACATTCTTACTTGCAGTGGAAGTAAGAATAATGACAACAATTAAAAATATACTAAGCATCACGAGAGCTATGACTCCAAATCTTTTTGTCCAGAATGCTGCTTCGGTTAATGTCATGGTATAATCTTACAACAGTTTAATATCGATCAACATTATATATTACCTTCAAAATAATGAGAACACCAGAGGAAAATATACAGTTAGCTAACATGCTTTTTCCTGAAGTAAAAGAAACGCCAGAGGATATAGAAAAGAAATATCCGAAGAGAGAATTAAAAAAAGGGGAGATGGTATTGAGATTTGCACCAAGTCCTACGGGGTTTCTACATATTGGTAGTGTGTTTGTAAGCTTGATTGATCGAATTCTTACTAATCAAAAAGGTGGGACATTTATACTACGAATAGAAGATACGGATAAAACAAGAGAAGTTGAAGGTGGGATAAATATGATAGTCAAAGGGTTAGAAGGCTTCGGAATTAGCTTTGACGAAGGCATGACAGGTGATGATAAATCAAAAGGAGAATATGGACCATATCTACAAAGCAAAAGGTTAGATATCTACAAAGTATATGCAAAGGATATGATTGTTAATGGCAACGCATATCCATGCTTCATAACCGAAGAAGAATTAGGAGAAATCAGAAAGAAACAGGAAGAAATGGGTGTTCGAACTGGTTACTATGGTAATTGGGCTAAATGGAGAAATGCTTCGTTAGAAGAAATACAACAAAAGTTAAACAATGGTGAAAAGTTTGCAATTCGATTGTATTCAACTGGGAATATGGAAAACTCATTTAAGATGCAAGATTTGATAAAAGGTAATGTTACCTTGAGAGAAAATGATGTTGATACAATCTTACTTAAATCTGATGGATATCCTACATATCATTTTGCACATCCAATAGATGATACTTTAATGGGGATCACTCTTGTTACAAGGGCGGATGAATGGTTTGCTTCATTACCTTTACATGTTGAACTTTTTAAAAAGCTTGGTTTTGAGTTACCACAGTATTGTCATTTCTCACCATTACAAAAACTCGACAATGAAGGTAAGAGCAGAAGAAAATTAAGTAAACGAAAAGACCCTGAAGCGGACGTTCAGTATTACATTGATCATGGCTATCCAAAGGAGGGAGTGAAAGAGTATCTTCTCAATGTTGCCAACTCCAACTTCTATGATTGGAAAGTTCAAAACCCTGGGAAGATATCTACTGGATTTGTATTAAAACTAGAGAAATTTAATAAGTCAGGAGCGCTATTCGATATCGTTAAATTAGATGATATGTGTAAAGACTATATTGCAACCTTAACTGCACAGCAGGTGTACGACATGGCTTTAGAATGGGCTGAGGTATATAACAAGAATATAGCTGAATTACTAAAGAATAACCGAGAATATTGTATTAACATTTTCAATATTGAAAGAGAAGGGAACAAGATTAGGAAGGATTTGGTTAAGTTTGAAGATATCAGTACACAGTTAGATATCTTCTTTGATGAACTTTTAGAAAAAGAACCAGTAGACGATATCTCAGAGAAGGTTTCAAAAGAGAAACAGGTTGAAATTCTTAAGGAATATATCCAGGTATATGATACTAATGATGATCAAACTCAGTGGTTTGAAAAAGTTAAGGTATTGGCAAGTAAATTAGGATATGAGAAGGTAGGGGATGTGGCTATGGTTATTAGAGTAGCCCTAACACATAGGACAAAGAGCCCAGATCTATACCAGGTTATGAAGGTTATGGGTAAGGAAAAAGTAATGCAGAGATTGGAGAAATACATAGGGTAGGTGATATAATCATGGCTGTTATTGCCGGATCGTCTAATGGTAGGACGATTGCCTCTGGAGCAGTTAATCATAGTTCGAATCTATGTCCGGCAATTTCCTAGATATTCACATCCTCCTTGATAACCTATATAATAATAGTATGAGTAATATCGAAGATCTAAACAACGATATAGAAGATGTCACCCACTCTCAATTGGATCCCAAAAGTCCTGCGGAAATTATTCTTGCTCATGCAGAGCTAATTAAGAATAATTGGGAATTAATTCCTGGGATAAGGGAAGAACCAAAAGGGCCAGAGAACCTTATGATATACCAATTCCATGGTTATATTTATAATGAGAGTGGGGAAGGACTTTTTCCATCTGGTGTGGATATGAGTTTATGGGATATTCAAGAAAAACTGGTATTGATTGCTAACTCCGGTCAAAACATTACGATGCTAGGAAGTATTCGAAAAAGCGGATTAAAAACAGATGATTTCAACTTTAAAATACTGGAAGGAAATAGGCTAGCTCCTTACATAACAATTTCACGCTCTAGATCAAGTCAGGAATCTTTAGAAGATATACTTTATAATTGGGCAAAATTAAGTGATCCAGAAACTGGAAATATTAAAAAAGCTGAGCAGGAATATCTTAGATTAATAAGATATGCAGTTGATGGAAGGGGACAATCTTTATTTATTTGGGAAAAAAGAAAAAACAAAGCACTGAAAAACCCTTTGTTTTATCTAACTTTCCAGGCAATGCATTGGTATTTAATGAACTGTTATATCGATGAACCAAATAAAGAACTAATAGGTTGGTTAGATAAAAACACTGCGATATCTCCTAGAGTAAAACCAGAAGAGTAGTTCTATTAGGCTCTTGGAAGTACAAAATCTTCTGCACTATGATATTCTTTAACGGTTCCTTCAAAGTCTATTCCGAAGCATCTTTTAGTAGCAGTGTCTTCGAAAAGAATTACATCGTTATCGAAAATAACAGTTCTTAATTTTGAATCAGGAGTAACGTCATTAGAATTATTTTCTATCAAATAATCTCTTGCTATATTGTTTGCTGTATCAACAGATATTCCTTGGTCTTCGCTGTAAGCATTCGCTCCCAATGGGAGTTTAATGCCTAAACAACAAATATTTTCTCCAAAAACCTCAAAAAACCCATAGGTATATTGAGAGGATTCGAAAAGAATATACTTATTTCCTAAGACCACGCTTTCGCTAATTTCTGAAATTTGATTGCCCGAGTTAGCAGCTATTCGTTGTTCTCTCTCTCTCGCTTTTTCTTCCCATTCCGAAATAACTCTTCCTCTGAGGGTTGCAATAAAAGCTGGTTCAAATTTTGGATCTCTTGCATCGGACATAATGATTTTTTGTTACAACTTATTTAGTAGTACTTTGATTTCCTCGATTCCGTTTAGCCAAAATTCTTTTTTAGTAATATCTATTCCAATTCCTTTAAACAATTCTTTTGGTGATTGTGTAGAACCAGATTCTAAAAACCTCTTAACTAATACTATATTCTTTTTATCATCCTTTACCATCTTCTGTAAAGCTTTGGATATTAATAACCCACTAGCATATGAATATACATAGAAGAATCTTCTAAAATGACTTACATATATCCATCCGTTTCTCATACTCTCATCTTCAATGACAGCATCCCCCATATATGATTTCATATGCTTACAGAACAAATCAGATATATATTCCTTAGTTAAAAAGCCTTTCTCTCTAAAATCATGATGTAATTCTTTTTCAAAATTGTAAAAAGCTACCTGTCTAAAGATAGAAGCTGTATCATCGTGGATCTTTTTGTCTAATATAGCTTGTATTACTTTTTCATCTTTTGTATCTTTCAATACCTCGGTTAGTACGAAATCTTCAAAAAAAGTACTAGCCACTTCGGCAAGGGAAGTAGGATGTCCACAATTCAAGGCATTTTGTTTTTCATTGGAAAGTTCTGCGTGTATACCATGGCCACTTTCGTGAGCCAAAGTTAAGACAGATTCTAATTGATCTTTATGATTTAGAAGTATGTAAGTTGGAAGGCTTTTATTAATAGATATACAGAATGCTCCACCGGTTTTTCCTTTTGAAGGATATACATCATAGTGTCCATTTTTTGCAAAAGCTTCTACAAACTCTACAAATTGAGGATCAAGGTTCCCGAAGGTTTGTTTTACAAGAGCTATTGCTTCAGAATATTCATATTTCATAGAAGCACCAACGAGTGGGACATTTCTTTCATGGTAAGCTAGTTTTTTTAATCCTAGTAGCTTTGCTTTTCTTTTAAAATATGCCCTAGATATATCAAAATTCTCAGTAACTGTTTGTACCAATGTATCTACAACTTTTGATTCAATATCATCTGCAATATGCCTCGAGAAATCAGGTCTTGGTATCTTCCTATACTCATCAGACATTTTCTCATCTTCCAATATCGAGTTTATTTCAAACTCTGCTATCTCTGCATACTTGCTATTTATCTTGTTGTATTCTTTTGCTGCATAATCACGGACTTTTTTGTTTTGTGAATCTAAATATTTGTTTACTTCACTGTAAGAAATCTCCTGTTTCTTAATATTCTCATCAAGTATCATCATTTTTTGCTTGCTAAGTAGTTCTGAAACCATATTGACCCAATTCGAATGAGAAGTTTTTGATGTAAGATTGAAAATCTTTTCTTCTTTGTCAGTTAGTAAATATTTAGAAGAAAGGAATGCTTGCTCTAAATAGTGTTTGTATGGTTTTAATCCATCATATTCTAAAAATAATTTTTGTTTTGATTTTGAGATTTTGGATATATTTAAACCAAAGAATTGAATTTCATTTATTAGTTTGGTATCTATTTCTTCTATTTGATTTAGTCTTGCCTTTATACCTGAATCTGTCTGGTCTAATTCATTTCTTAAGAGGAAGTAATATATTGGTTTGTCACATATTCCTGTAGTAGTTTGTAACTTTTCATATTCATCTAATGCTTTTCTTAATATCGCTGGGTCTTTTGTATATTCTTTGTTGGTTTTCCATTTTTTAATAAAGGTATGTACGTTCTTGGTGGAGAGATCTATATCCTTTTGGATTTGAGGATCGGTTTCAGAATTGTAGAGTAGTTTTAGGTTCCATTTGGTTATCATATTACATTATACCTTAATGGAGATACTATGGGAAAGTATTGACAGAATATTAAAGGGGGAGTAATAATATATACGTTAGTTCCGTTAATCCAGAGTTGATCCTAATTCTGGAATGTTTTTATTGCACAGGAGGTGCAAAATGTTAAACGGCGTGAAAGTTTTGTGTCGTGGTCATGGTGTTGTTGGCTCTTTGAAGTTGACGGTTTTATTGGCTGGTGTGCAGACTTCGCAGATTCTCCTTTTACCAACGAAGGCACAAACTCAATAACCCCAGCGGATGGATGTGGTTTGACAATCCACAAAGATCTCTCCTGATTAATACCAGGGAGTAAAATGTCAAATTGGAATATTCAGATTTTTGTCTGGAACCAAAGTAGGGGAACCCACAAAATTTTTATTAAGTGGGTTCTCCTAGGTTTTTCTTGTATCTTCCTCACATCTTTATCATCCCATAGTTATATTGTATAATAACGTCGTAATTGATTCTCTACGGAGAAATGGAGGTGAAATTCTTTTGTAAATGGATGACAAAATAATTGCGAAACAATATGTTACAGTTTCTAATTGTTTCTGGGATCTTGATTTCGCTAAAAATCACAAAAGAAAAAAAACGTAGAGAATACAAGTAACAAAGATGGGGAGTCCTGTGAGAATATAGATGAAAAATCTAATACCATTTCACTCTACTTACATAACACTCCCCATCTAACACCCCTTTCGTATTAAAATATTCATTGACAATCCTTTCCTAATCCTCATATATTATATTGAAGTCTAGCCAACTATTTTTGTGCTACTCTTCAATGGAAAGAATAGAAAGGAGGCTATATTGGTAAAGAAATTGTAAATTCTTTTATTTCAATCCTGCCGTATCCTACACTTTGCCATTGGAGTTTTGCCCAGAAGAGGAATATAAAAAAATGCCTATTCTGGTAGCTAGACATTGGATAGAGTCCAAAGCACTTTCAATGTGGACTCTATCCTTTTTCTCTTCCTATCTGTCCCATAATATTATATAATTACCTGCTTTGAAAAGCTTTGTGTTTGTAGATCCAAAAATTTATAAAGAAAGGAAGGGTTGTTTTTCTGTATACAGCTACAGAGGTGCCATAAACAATAAATTTTTTGGAATCAGAAATACAGTAAGCGAAGGTGATGGAGAGAGTATCAAACAAATAGGATCCCGATTCCTTTTATCTCCCCATCACTTTCTGATTTTTATCCATATTTTTTTACTGCGACATAATATCCTCCACTAGCCCCGACGTTTTTCATCTTTTCCCAATATCTGATATAATCATCATCAATACTTAGATCCAACAATCATTGGGGAGTAGTAGAAAGAAAGTATTTCTTTTAAAAGGAATATGAGTAGAATCTACCGTATGTAAACGAAATATACACAAATGAGAAATAAATAGGGTGGTACCGCGTACACAATGTTCGCCCCTTTCTAAAGATTAGTATATATTAATAGGTATATACCAGTTTTTAGAGAGGGGCTTTTTGTTTAAATTAACGAATACAAATATGGAAGATATAAAGATAAAGAAAAATGAAATGATGCCTAATTTCCCTAAAAACGAGGGAGACATATTGGCATTTTGGAAAGAAAATAATATTTTCCAAAAATCTATAGATCAAAGAGACAAAAACAACCCATTCACCTTCTACGATGGACCGATAACCTCAAACAACAAACCACACTATGGTCATGCACTAACCATGGTAATTAAAGATGTAGTTCCAAGATACAAAACCATGAAAGGATATCATGTGGATAGAAGTCTAGGATGGGATTGCCAGGGAATACCAGTTGAATATGAAGTAGAGAAAACATTAGGTTTTGAACAAAAAGAAGATATTGAGAAATTCGGAATCGAGAAATTTAATCAAATGTGTAGAGAATCAGTACAAAAATATCAAGGTGAGATATTTGCATTAACCGAAAGAATGGGAAGATGGGTAAACAAAGATGAAGAATATGCAACCATGGATCCTGCATATATAGAAAGTGTATGGTGGTCATTAAGTGAGCTTTACAAAAAAGGCCTTCTTTACCAAGGTTACAAAGTAGTACCTTACTCCACCAGAGCAGGGACAACACTTTCTAATTCAGAGGTAGCCCTTGGGGGATACAAAGCCATAGTAGATCCAGCAGTAACCGTAAGTTTGAAATTAAAAGACTCTAATACATATCTCCTCATATGGACTACAACTCCATGGACATTACCTGGAAACCTTTTGGTTGCAGTAGGGAATGATTTTGAATATGTAGAAGTAGAGCACAAGGGAAGAAAATATATAGTTGGTAAAGGTTTGTTAGAGAAGGTATTTGGTGAAGATTACCAAATATTGAATGAAATATGGGGTAAGGATTTAGTAGGAAAAGAATACGAACCATTGTATCCATACTATGCACAAAAGAGTAGTGAAGGTTGTTTTAGAGTAGTACATGCTGAACATGTAACTCTCGAAGATGGAACAGGATTGGTACACCAAGCACCATATGGAGAAGAAGACTTCGCATTGATGACAGGTATGGGCATAGAGATGTTTGATTATCTAGATGATCAAGGGAATATGAAGGACGAAATAACCCAATTTGCAGGAATGTTCTACAAAAAAGCAAACAAATATGTCATGCAGAATTTAGAAGAAAGGGGATTACTCTTTGCTCATGAAGATCACGAACACCAAATGCCAATGTGTTGGAGAACTGAAACACCATTGATATACAAACCAATTAAGAGTTGGTATGTAAGAGTTTCAGAGATTAGAAAAAGAATGACAGAAGAGAACAACGAGATCAACTGGATACCAGAACATATTAAGGATGGAAGATTTGGGAATTGGTTGGCTGACGCTCGAGATTGGGCTTTAAGTAGAAACAGATATTGGGGAACTCCACTTCCTGCTTGGATATGTGATAAATGTGGAGCTACAGAAGTACTAGGATCATTTGCTGAGATTAAAGACAGATCGGGAGTAGAATTAACTGATCCACATAAACCATTCGTGGATGAAGTGAAATATGCATGCTCAAAGTGCGATGGTGAAATGCACAGAGTAACCGATGTAATTGATGTATGGTATGACTCAGGATCAATGCCATTTGCTAGATTCCACTATCCATTTGAAAATAAAGAAAAGTTTGATCAGAAATATCCAGCAGAATTCATTGCAGAAGGTGTAGATCAAACCCGTGGTTGGTTCTATACATTACATGTATTGGGGACTGCACTTTTCGATCAGAAAGCTTTCAAAAATGTAGTAGTAAATGGATTAGCCTTAGCTTCAGATGGATCTAAGATGTCCAAGAGTAAGCGTAATTACACAGATATAAATATCGTCATAGACCAATTAGGAGCTGATTCGATGAGACTCTACTTCCTTAGTTCTCCAATTGTTCATGGAGAAGAAGTAATCTTTAATGAAAAATTCTTGAAGGAGATAATGACATCAGTAATGCTTCCATATTGGAATTCTGTTAAATACCTCTTAAGCTATCAGGATGAATCAAAACTTAAAAATGTAAGTGAACTTGATTTAGGCAACATTATGGATAAATGGATTGTTGCGAAACTTCACAAGACAATGGGTGAAGTTACAACAAATATGGATGCATATGATTTGCAACCAGCTACAAAGAGTATCTTTGATTTAATAGATGATCTTTCCAAATGGTATATCAGAAGATCAAGAGAAAGATTTGTAAATGGAGATGTAAATGCTTTGGATACATTACGATATGTATTGGTAGAAATCTCAAAGTTACTAGCACCATTTGCACCATTCCTAGCAGAGTCAGCATATCAGACATTAGTGTCTAGTAAAAAGGAATCTGTCCATCTTGAGGACTTCTCTGTCGTTGATGAAAGTAAGCTTGATGAAGAGCTTCTAACAGATATGGATAACATTAGAAAGATATGTTCTTTAGGATTGAATATTAGAGATGAGAATAGAATAAAGGTAAGGCAACCATTAGCTCAGGCATTCATACCAGTTGAAGATTCTGAGTTACAAGAAATTGTTAAGGGAGAATTAAATGTAAAAGAAGCTATATATTCCAAAGAAGCAAAAGAAGTCGATGGATTTAAATCCCAAAGCGATGGAACTGTATTTGTTACATTAGATACAAATATCTCAGATGAACTTAAAGCAGAAGGCTTCCTAAATGAACTAACCAGAGGATTACAAGTAGCTAGAAAAGAGAGTGGATGCCAAGTAGGTCAGGATATTACCGTTAAATATCAGACTGAGAGTAAAGAAATTGAAGAACTCATATCTTCTCATCTCGAAGAACTTGAAAAAGTAGTTTTAGCTAAATCATTTGAGAAAGTAGCAACTTTGGAGAATGGCATAAAGCTCAAACTAGCAGAAGTTGAAGTCTTTGTAGAGATAATAAAATAGGATTCTAAATTGAATTAGTATTCCGAAAGGGATACTTTTAATCCAGTAACTTTGGCAAATTGCTCATTTGCTTGATCCATTGTCTTGTCAGAAGCTATTGCTAATTCACCAACAATATTTTTAACTGCTTCTTCTAGTTGTTTCTCAATACTGGTAGGAATTAATCGACCTTCCTTTTCTCTTTGCTTTCTAATGAAATTACAATACTGGATAATCTCCATAGTAGATTTAATATCTGACTTACCCTCTAACTCCTTAAACATATTCAACATAATGTTGAAATCTGTAACCTTAGGATTCTTGGAAGGAGATTTCTTTAGGATTTTGATTTCCTCAAGAATCTGTTTTGTAGACATTACTTCTCTAATACCCAAAGAATCAATATTATCGACAGGAGTAGATATACTGATAGGGTTGGTAATCAATTCAAATTCAAAATATTTCTTAATTTCGCCATTAAATTCAATATCTTTTTGACCCTTAACCTTACCTGCACCGTGTGATGGATAGAAAACTTTAGATCCTATTTTAAGTTGCATAATAGCGGAATTCTGTTATATTAACATGCCATTATACCATGAAAGTGCTATACTTTCCTCA
>Ga0209000_1000704_pt1 | contig 27273 bp, 5 predicted proteins | sample RifGroD2_FD_183998 | JGI IMG/M metagenome (GOLD analysis project Ga0209000, IMG submission 183998) | Groundwater microbial communities from Rifle, Colorado, USA - Groundwater D2 (SPAdes) (version 2) | ecosystem: Environmental > Aquatic > Deep subsurface > Groundwater | place: Rifle, Colorado... | reverse complement strand
TGTTGTAGGGGCGAACGGCCGTTCGCCCGTACACCTGCATGGAATAAATTAATACCCAATACACGACACACCAGCATCCACGTAGCGATGCCTGTTATTTCCAACAATCAATCTTTTTAAACGGAATCAATAGAGGGTTTCAAGGGTATCCGCATCACAACTGTGTACGGGCGAAGGGCCCTTCGCCCCTACGGAATCACAATTTATTTGCACGATCCCATGAAGATGATTCGGCATAACAACAAAATCATGGATTATTATTTCGTTACGAATTACTTCCGATCTCCAAAAAGAATACTCAAAATGCCACCCTATAGAACGGTAACCACTCCACACCTTAACCCAATACTGACTGATTTTCTATTTCTGCTACTTTCATTTTATTTTTAGGGGTTAAGGCATTAGCCGTTATATGATAAAATATAAACAAGATTTAATATTTATGAGGTCTTTTTATGATCACTGACGATGAAAAAAATATAATCATTAACTGCGCTAAAAAGTATAACGTCAAATCCGTTATACTCTTCGGTTCAGCCGCCAAAAAAGATGAATATAGAGATATTGATCTAGGTGTTGAAGGTATTCAATCTAATCTTTTCTTTAAGTTCCATAACGATCTATATTCGCAACTGCCTAAATCAGTTGACCTTATTGACTTAGAAGATGATGTCCTTTTTACCAGACTCATAAAACGTGATGGTATTAAACTATATGAGTAACGTCATTGAAGATATATCCTGCCAAATTGAATTCATTAACCATTTCCATTTTCTCCACACCACATCCCAGGTTCCTCGGCAATTGCCCATTCCATTGGGTTGGCGCGGATGTATTGGCGAACTTGGAACAATTCGTCGACCTTTCGGAGGATCCGTTCATGGTAGCCGCGATGCCAGGCGAATTCGGGGTGGCCGGACTGGCGGCATTGCGTTGTCACGGCAGCTTTGAACCCTGAAATCAATGATGATAATGATCGTGGTTTCATATAAATTTGGCTATCATGTACGGGCGAAGGGCCCTTCGCCCCTACGGAATCACAATTTATTTGCACGATCCCATGAAGATGATTCGGCATAACAACAAAATCATGGATTATTATTTCGTTACGAATTACTTCCGATCGCTTCCATTCCAGTTCTACAATTGCCCCCATCTCCGATAAATGCATCTGTGAATCAACAATTTCTCCCAACAAATGACGTTTTTTATGTGTACATATCGTGACATAATAATATCATGCCTGGCCGTAATCATAATTCCGTAAGCGGATTGACCGCCGATGGTGAATTGCGGGATTATAGGTTGTGTTCATATCGTTATCCTGGTTTCATTTTATTATTCGTTGTAGGGGCGTGTCGGTGATACGCCCTATGCAATAAATATGTCGTGGTTCGAAGCAATTGGGGCGTGCCACCGGCGCGCCCGTACACCTCATTCAAAATGCCAAGTAATCCCCCATCAGCATCCACGTAGCGATGCCTGTTATTTCCAACAATCAATCTTTTTAAACGGAATTAATAGAGGGTTTCAAGGGTATCGGCATCACAACTGTGTAGGGGCGCACACATTGGGGCGTGCCACCGGCGCGCCCGTACTATGATTATAAAGAAACATTTCCCTCTATTTTTCAAGTAATGGTAGGTTTATTATATATGCCTTCTTCATTATATGCAAATAAAAATTAATTAATATCCTGTAGGGGCGAACGGCCGTTCGCCCGGCATTTGATTACGTGTGCCGGTTATTTTTCTGATTCGTGCGATTGGGCATTCGTGCGAAGACGTGATTTAGCCACGGGGGCATATTTGGGCAGACACATTGGTCTGCCCCTACGGAATGACATCAATATGGATATCAGAACAAGACACCGACTGTTACCCGATGGGCGCTGGCCAGGTTGTACCGGTCCTCGCCGAGGTACCCGTAGTCGAAATAGATGGCGTATATGCCGGCTGAAATACCAGCGGTCAATGTGCCGCTATCCAGCCCTGCCCTCACACGGAAACGATCAAACAGGTTGAGCTCGCTCCCCAGATGCCATATCGGATAATGACCGTTACCTAGTTGTTGTTCCAGATCAACTGCGTTAGTCAAGAAATCGAAGGGCTTCCATGAAATACCTAGCCTCATGGTCGGGATGACAATCTCCGTCCGGGTGGTTGACCATCGTTGCCAGTTGACGATATCCTTCAAAACAAGTCCGTATTTGAACCCGTTTTCAGTGTCATAGAGCACACCCAGGCTCATGGTAAAGCCCGCACCTTTTCCCTGCGATATGCCTGCCATATCCTTATAGAACCCTACAGCACTCACCCCCAGAGACAAACTGCGGCTGACCTTGCAGCCATACCCGGCTATCAGCGCATTGGCATAATAATCGGCGAACCCTTCCGGCGTCACATCGCTATTAATCCCCGGGTCCGTTGTAGAGACCAGCGGGATATTCTGAACTGAAGCCTGAAGCCAGGATAGGACAAACGCGTTATTTGAGGCAGGGATGCCCAGAGCGATGTAATAATAGTCGACGACTTCAAGCAACTTAGTCTGCATCGTGGTCAGTTCGGTATGCTTGAGCTGAGAAAGTCCGGCGGGGTTGTAATAATGGGCATTAACATCATCAGCCACTGCACTAAAAGCGTTACCCATTGAAAGAGCTCTGGTACCGATGCCTGCTGAAAGGAACTCGATCTCGCGTCCGGCCTGGCCGATAGGAACAGCGTTAGCAAAGGATGATAAAAAGCATAGGAAAAAGAATAATACTGATTTCTTCAGCATGGGAAATACTCCTTCTATGGTGCTGGGGCGTGCCAGCGGCGCGCCGTACTTGAATACCCAGATCATTGTTTTAGTTATCTTAGCTTAATCATTTTGCCTTGCGCATTCGTTGCCCTGCCATTGATTTTTGCTTCGATCTTGTAGATATACACTCCGTTGACAACTTCTTCTCCGAGATCATTTTCGCCGTTCCAGGCGGCGTCATTATATTCTTTGGCGGGAGAGGTCCCGTCGGTATCGCCGTCAAGAACTGTTACCAGTCGTCCGGCAATGGTAAATATATAGATCTTCACCCGATCAGCGTCTTGCGACAGCTTGTACCGGATAGTCGTTCGATGCTCAAAAGGGTTAGGATAGTTAATGCTCTGTTCGATCTCCGGAACGGCTAGTACCTGGAACACCTTCGAGTTCTTCGACCTGACATACCCTGCGTTATCCGAAGCAGTATCCATGTTCGCTTCGATCTGCCAGCGCCAGCGGCTCCCTTCCCTGCTCTCCGGCAAACTATCCTGCCAGCCTAAGGTATAATAATATAAAGAGGCTTCGTTCTTATAATCCCCTGTTCTGATATCGATCACATAATTAGCGCAGGCAGTCTCAAACGGTTCTTGAGAAAGCATATTCCCGGATTCTTCTATAATTGCCAGTTTGTAGGTTGAATCTACCGGAGTGAAGGCAGGCATTTGCCAGACAAAAGTCGGTTTCGTTGTTTTGACTATGCCTCCATTGTATAGTTCTTTATCTTTGAGAATTGAGGCAACTAATGAATCCAGGTCACCCGAGGCAGGGGGAGCTATAACGAATGGCCGAGAGTCGGCTGTTGGTACGCTTATTGTTAAAACAGGTTGTTTGACGGAGGAGTATCCTACCCCAGCTTGGGCCAGAGGGCGGAACTTGTTAGGGATCAGTTTGAGCTTGATACTATAATCGTTGGCAATATTTTTATGTATATATGCTACATATACTCCTTTATAGGATGGAATCTCCACAATAACAGGATTGACCGTACAATAATTGTTTATTGTATTTAACACGATGCTATTCGACCAATTGACGCCATCATTTGATCGTTTATACAAGATATTGCCTACACTATTGATACTCACTGAATGCCTATAATTGAAATGATCAGTTATATTCAGGTAATCTCCGTTTGTTTTTATTCCAGAAGTCAATAAAGTCGAATTCTGAAGGCCTGGGATTAATAGCGTATTTCTCATTATTTTCTTTGCATATGCTGTTGTTGTCAGTGACCCGCTACTGCTACTCTTTCCTCGTATGCACGATGTTTTAATGGTATATACATTACGGGGCAGAGTAAGCGTAGTATTGTAAAAATTCCAATCTAACAGGAAGTTTGTGCCATTATTATCAGTAATTTCTACATAACTATAGGCGATATCCGAATTAGAACTGTTGAAGTAAATCCGCTGGGTAGAATTAAGCGTAAACGACACTGTATCATAATCCCAATCACGATTTGTATCAAAGCTATAAACAGCGGCTATTAACGAAGGGAAATCAGCACCATATTCCGATTCAAATACAATATTGTCCGTAACACATCCGACAGATAAATGATCGAGTATATTGCCCGTAACATAAACATCCAGAACGTTATTCACGCTTATAGCGCTTATATTTTCGGTGGTATTCCCTGCGGCGTCGGTATCGACAATCCTGATGGTATACGTGCCATCATCGACATAATCTCCATTATCGTCCGTTCCATTCCAGGTAACGGCAATGTTCTGGTTACTAATGATAGCATTATTATAAAAGCTCTTAATTATATTATTGTTCACATCCAGGATCGAAAGCGTCACGTAATTGATACTATTGGCATCATTAACATTAAAGGTTGCAGAGTAGAGATGATTATCGTAGAGAAAATTGTTGTAGACTGACGGCACATCTACCATGGTTATTGCCGGTTTGGTTGTATCGAGAATAATAGTATCGCTTATCGACAAATAATTACCTGCATTGTCATAAATCCGTGAAAAAACTGTTTTAGTGCCGTCACCGCTACTCAAAATCCACTCTTTTGCAGAATCGTAGGTAAATGCTGAATAATTGCTTGAGTTTTCATTTTTTAATTCCATATTAGCCGATATTCCGGAGGCATCCATATTAGCAGCATTCAAGATGACATTAGCCGTTTTTGTATAAGGTTGTCCGTTATTAACCGCGAGGGTCCCGGCAGGTGAAGTCTTATCGTAGGTAATTGAGGCGCTGGTAACCGTCGAATTCCCTGCGTCATCGACGACTTTTACAAATACTGTCCTTAAGCCGTCTTGTCCCGAAGCTAGAGAACAAGCGCTGATTGCCGTGCCGGATGACTGAGTGGGATTAAGCGCTGTTTCTGTCCAATTGATATTGTCTTTTGATAAAAAGTATCTGGCCACGCCGGAATGCGTATCTGCGTAATTAAAGGCTGTAGATACATTCAAGGTATTGGTGTACTGACCAGCATTGCTATTGATGGACAGGGCCGTTACCGAAGGGGGCGTCGCATCCCACTTGAAGCGGCCGAACGATGCGGGTGAACCTTTGTTGCCTGACACATTTCTTCCAACTATATGCAAGTAATATCCGGCTGCGCTTGTAAGATCGGTAAAGGTCAATTGACCTGAAGTCCAGGCGTTGTTAATCGCGTCTACCGGAACTGACGGACCCTCAGTTAAAAGATAATAATAGTCGTTTGAATTATCTATTCCAAAAATAGCAGAGAAAACCAAAGCTCCTCCGTTTGGGGGACCATACCACGTATTTGTTGCCGGGCATGTCACTCTTGGGTCACATGGCAAGGTGTATTGGCTCAATACCGGACTGGCAGCAGTTGTCTTTCCGTCGCTATTAATATATTGTATTTGATATCCGTATTGGCAATTCGAACGAAGCCCGGTATCAGTATAGCTTGAAGTATAAGGAACAGAAGACGAGCCATCACCTCCATTGCCGCCTCCCGGATAAATGATATTATATCTGATCAAGCTTTTGTTCTCGACGTTACTATCTTTTAAAGCCGGTTTAATCGTTATTGAAGTTGCGGTTTTCGTTTCGATAATAAGTTCATCTGCTGCCGGATCATGGATCAGGGTAGAACAACCCATCGAGAACCAGGGACTTCGGTTCCCGACGTCATCGACTGATCTTGCCCGCAAAGTATGGAGAGAGTTCTCCTTCAAATCGGCTAGGCTGTACTGATAAGTTGCGTTATATGGCCCAATGATCGGCCCATCATCGAGTTCATATTCATAGTTGAGGGTGGCCGGGTCATTTGGTCTATTGTCATTGATTGCAACTGCATTAAAAACCATAGAGGTTGTGTTAATTGTACAGGATAAGTCAGTCGGTATGTTCGGAGAAACCGTGTCAACTTTAAATGATTTGCCATACCAGTCACCTATATTTCCCGCTTGGTCAACAGCCCTCACGTAGAAATAATTAATATGCTGTGTGCCATTACTCACGGTAAAAGAATAGCTGTCATTAGTTATGATATTGATTTCTTGCGGATTGATTTCCTGACTATTACCGGTATTAATAACCGCTGTTTCGTAATGGTCGAAAGGACTAAATCCGTCGTTATCAACGCTGTACCGGACGGTGCAGTTTCTATTGCTGCTCCAGGTATCCGCATGTGTCGGGGAAGTAATACCCGGAATAACAGGTTTTTGCGTATCGATATTACAAAAATAGCTTGCTTGCGCGCTGATATTACCAGCATTATCGACAGCTTTGACATAAACTGTCCATATGCCATTATCCAGTCCCTTACTAACCGTATCGGAATTCGTATATGCCATACCCGAAGCGGTGTCTTTTTGGAAACGATAATAATATCCTGAGATGCCTGAAGTATCTGTTCCATTGAATTTCACGGTCACTGAGGTATTATTCGACCAGCTTACCTGGCTAGGATGAGTAGAGGAAGTAATCGACACATCAGGAGCTGTTTTATCGTATATGATACTCTGAGAAGTCGCTGGCGAAGATACATTTCCGGCTTTATCAACGGCTTTGAGGCTCATTGTCTGAAAACCTTCGGTCGACAGATTGACGGTAAAATTAGTGGTTGTCCCATTGTAGAGAACAGATTGCCAACTGCCGCCGTTTAAAGAATAGAGCAGATATCCGATACCGTTCATGTCAGTTGCGCCGGCGGCTATGCTCACATAATTCTGAGTAACGTATTTATTCCAATTGTTAATACTGAAGGTCGGAGTACCGTCGCATACCGTATCGACAACAATCCGGATAACATTCCCGGAAGCTATGTTGCCAGCTTTGTCCTGAGCGAATGCATTGATATCCCATTGCCCAAGCAAACCAAGATTACCTGTCGCGCAGCTAAAAGGAATATCCTGCACTGACTGGGAAAGTGCCCCGGAAGAAAGTGTCACGGTACTATTGGCGGTTGTCGCGATAATCCAATAGTTCTTGAGATTAGTGTCGGAGCACGAAGCGTAGAACTGGATATTGCTACTCACCAGATAAAAGGGAGTAGTATTATTAACGAGCTTAATATAATTGAACGGACCTTCTTTAAGCTGCACATCCGGCAACGTATTATCGACACAAATATCCTTATGTGACGATATTGTATTCTCCGCCTTGTCCGTAGCGCTAACCCTTATGTGATACCAGCCATCAGCAACATAACTCCGGTCATCCCGGCCGTCCCAGTTCACATTTATTGTATTACCGTTACTGCAACTGCCATCGAATATTCTTCTAACCGGGCTATTGGTTGAAGTAAGAATGTCGACATTCACGGAGAGAGATGCTGACCACGTACTAACATCGGATGAACTGAACGATACTGTGGTACGGTCTTGAACAGAAACACTAAGTGACGGAGAGATATAATCAGTATTGAGCGAGAGATTATAAATCCCCGGCATCGAGGTATCAACAATAAACGGCAGGTTCAAAGCGAATTGTGATTTCTTATCAAAATAGTCTTTTCCTTCGACACAGAAAGCATAGGTCCCGTCCGTACCTCTTCCCTCACCGTTCCAGGTAACAGTCACAGCCCCAACAACAGTCGGATGCCAATCATGGAGCACCGCTACTATTTCTGACCGGTCATTCTCGACAAACTCCCTGACCAGCTTAATACGCATATTAGATGTACCGGGAACAGATAGCAGATCGATTTGACCGAACTTCAATGGTTTCACCGGATACAAGGTATTCTCATCGAATTTATAAACAAAGGTAATCAATTTCTGAACCAGCGGAGAAAAAGGATTATGGCTGATAGATTGCGAAGACACACTGACAGCTCCGGAATCTGGAATGTTAAAGGAACTCTCGACCTGCTCTATTTTGATCAGCTTCTCCGAGACTGTCCTTGCGTTATTACCGGCGAAATCGGCAGAATCAAGGACCAGCTTGTAATAGGCCTTTTCGTTACGGGTAATACCTTGATCGTCGGTACCATCCCAGACGAAATCGATACAACCGTTCAGGTCGGGACCTTTGTCAAAGACTTCGTCCCGGGCAATTGTTCTGATCAAGCGATCATTTTCATCAAAAACGGCGAGCGATCTGATGTAGGCAGATTCGGATATTTCGATAAAAATCCTGAGCGTATCATCCAATCCATCTCCATCAGGAGAGAAACAGTTGTTACCTGGCCGATCAGGATTATTAAAGGAAATTATTTCGGGCGGTGTTGTATCGATCTTAAGCTTATCAGGAACCCCATCCATCAGCGTATGGGTAAGCATTCCATTACCAGCGGAATCAACGATCCCCGCGATTGTGATCGGGGTATCTTTTTCGCCATAATCTTCATCTATTCTGGCACGGGCCATTATTGTGTTTGGGTTAACGGTGACGATATCACATGGGATATCATTATATATTTTAAAAAATGGAAGGAGAGAACAATCAATATCCTCCGAAAAGACCGCTTTCACCCAGAGATATCCCGAACGAACGAGATATTCGTTAATATCCAGCGGACTTACCTTAAGGTCCGAGGTATCAACGCCATTCGGGTCACTGCTGTACCAGACAGAATACGTTGTCAGTTCAGGGCGCAGCGTATCAATCAACAAGTGATTAAGAGAAATCGCCGAACCATTACCGCTAAAATCATTTGCGCTGCCGATACTCACTGAACATATTCCATCCATTCGTTCTTCAGGGATATCGAATGTGTACTCCAATTGTCCGCCATTATGCGCAACTGACTGACATCGAAGAACGGTGTTTACTGAAACGATGCTGATATCAGGGATATCAACTAAGGGCTCAGAATAAAGAGCTGTTATCTTTAGCTCGCCGGATTTAATTGGCGAACAAGGAGTATAGGTTAGTGAGAGTAATTCCGGAGTAACTGTATCGATGATAATATTACACGAAACTGCGGACATGGAATTAACGGCAAAGTCTTTTCCATTCCTGATGACAAGGATGTTATTGCCTTCGAGGCCCCCTTCCTGGTTTATGGTTTGAGGAGTAAGGCTTGCGGGAATTATGAACCGACTGATAACTTTTTTACCGGACTTGCGAACTTCTATTGGTAGTAGTTCAAGGTTAGGTTTGACGATCCTGATATCCGGCAAAGCATTCAATTCTTCTGAAAAATTGATGGTAATAATGAGTTCTCCGGCTTTGACGGGGGTCTCGTCGCTATACTCGATCCCGACTATCTCAGGCGCTGCCGGATCATAGATAATGCTAACCGGATTGCTTGTCGCGCTCTCGTTCCCGGCGTTGTCGATTGATGCAACACATATCGTGTTCTCGCCTTCGGTCAGATTGACAGTGATATGAAAATCATTTTCACAAAGAAGATATTGGGCCTCTTGCGAACCAGGAGAACTTAAGACCGAGCATCTGACAGTGCTGCCGGCTTCTGCTACTGCGCTGACCTGAACGACGTTTATGCTGGTAAAAGCATCGATAGCGCACAAGACCGGTTTCATGGGTTTCACCGTGTCTACAATGATATTACTCACCAAACTGTTCATCTTATTCCCGAGAATATCTGCCACTTGCAGAATTACCTGGTACCGTCCGTCAGGCACGATGTTTCCATTATTTCCCCGGCCATTCCATAAAAATTCGTCATTCTTTTCATACGTCCTGGTCAGCGAATATACTACTTGGCGGGCTTCGTTCACGATGCTGTAGTTCGCACTTACTCTATGCGACAGTCTGTCGCCCGCTGTTATTCCCGATGAAAGATCAACGGTCACAGCCATAGCATACAAGTCTTGTATTCCGTCACCATTGGGAGAAAACGCGATATTTTCTTCGCGAGTACTCACGGTCGGTATGGTGGAGGCTATTGTCATACTTTTGGTGATAAGCTGCTGCTCTCCGGTTATCAGATCAATGACTGACAGCTGTAAGGTATATTCCCCGTCAGCAACACCAGCTCCATTCCAAATAAAATTAAAACTCTGCGGTATGAGATTATCAGTGACTTGCTCTCCCCGGCAAAGCGAAACAATCCCGGAAAATTGATTTTCCGGACCTGCTTTATTAACCAACTCAAGGGTTTGCCGATAATGTCCTGACCCGGCAGTTATACTCCACGAAACCGAAACTTCGTCCAGCAGTCCGTCGCCGTTCGGAGTGAAATCATGACACGCAAGCCCGGCCTCCATTTTTTCATAAATATTAAAAGTCGTAAGCTCCCCGGACCTATTTCCAGCTTGGTCTATTATCTGGAACTTAAAGGTATAAACTCCTGCCGGCAGCATGGTCCCATTAAATTTTCCATCAAATTGAAAGGATTTTTCTCCGTTAATCTCCTGACCACTTTGAATCGTGTTCAGGGTAACGCCACCGAGAAGCAGCGTGACCAGTTCATTTACCGGCTCGCTTAGATTGTAGCTGACCGTCATTATCTCGCCCATATAAGGACGGATAAAAGTACGATGCCCCGCTATCATTATTCCAGGAGCTACCGGATCATAGATAATAATTACCGGATTACTTGTCGCACTCTTGTTTCCGGCGTTATCGACCGATACAATACTTACCGTGTTCACGCCTTCGGTCAGATTGACGGTAATCTGAAAGCTATCGGCTCCTTCATCCCGGCCTTCTACCATAGGGCAAAAGATAACTGGAGAGACGTATTCCTTAGAACTATTAAAGCCAAGGACTGAACACCTGACGGCAGTTCCGGTCTCTGCCTGTCCTGATATCTTCATTTTGTTCTTATTAGAATAATTATTCATACTGCTGATAAGAGGGGTTATCGGGCGCTCAGTATCCAAAATTACAGTGCGTTCGAGATCTATGACCGTTGTCCCCAGAATGTCCGTGCCAATTAAATTGATTGTATATTTACCGTCAGCGGCCTTCTTCCCCTCCGACGTTTCTCCGTTCCAAATAAAGCTATTGTTTTTTTCGAACTTGTAATAATTCTCATATACTGTTTGACCGGAACTATTGATGACGGTCAGATCAGCACTGACACTTACGGACAACCGTGAACTCTCTTCTATTCCGGCTGATAAGTTGACGTATATATCGAGTTGATATGCATCTTTCACGCCGTCGAGGTCAGGAGAAAATTCACTATTTTCTTCACTGAAACTTATTGTCGGCACTACTGACGCAACTGAAATGCTCCTGGTAACAACCTGTTGTTCACCGGTTATGGTATCGGTAACTTGCACCATAAGCATATACTCGCCATCATCGACGTGCGCACCATCCCAGATAAAGTGTGAAATTAGCGGCGTGCAGTTGTCATGGAGAAACACTCCTTGCCAGGGTGACGCAAATCTCCCGAATTCTTGATCTGTCTTTCCGGCTTTATTGAATAATTCCAGGGTTTGCCGATAGGTTCCTGAACCTCCCCGGATAGACCACTGAATATTCATCGTGTCCAGCAGTCCGTCACCGTTGGGGGTGAAATCATGACAGCTAAGATCAGTTTCCAGTTTTTCATAGATTGAAAACGTGACCATTTTTTCTATCCGGTTCCCTGCCTGGTCAACATAACAAAAATTCAATCCATAGAGACCCATAGGCAATTCGTCTCCGTAACCGGACATGCCGTCAAAAGCTACCGTCTTTGTTCCCTGAACTTCTTTTTTGTTACTCAAAATAGAGAGATTCTTCCAGACTCCTCCACTGTTTCCCTGAAGGATTATTGTTTCTTCTACGGGTTCATTCACGTTATACGTTACGACTAAGACTTGATTTTTGTATGTCTGAATAAAAGACCGGTACCCGTCAACGACCACGATCGAAGGCGTCGTTGTATCAATAGTTATGCTCCCGGTACAGACATTCTGGATGTTTTGGGCATAATCTCTCCCATTTCGGATAACTACGGTATTGCTGCCTTCCAACGCTCCCAGCCGATTTATGGTTTGCGGGGCCAGGGTTGCCGGAATGATGAACCGGATGGTAACTTCTTTCCCTGATTTGCGGACTTCGAACGGCAGAAGCTCAAGCCTTGTGTTAACTATCTTGATCTCCGGAAGGATATTCAGCTCTTCGGAATAAGTGACGGTTATTATGAGTTCTCCGGCTTTAACCGGACTCTCGTCACTATACTCGATCCTGGTAATTTCAGGGGCTACCGGATCATAGATAATGCTCTCCGGATTGCTTGTTGCGCTCACGTTCCCTGCGCTGTCGATCGATACAACACTGATCGTGTTCACGCCTTCGGTCAGATTGAGGGTAATCTGAAAAATGCCGTTGCCCTCATCCCGGCCTTCTCCCATAGGGCGAAGGAGCACTGGTGCAACATATTCCTGAGAACTATTAAAGCCAAGGACCAAACACCTGACAGTGTTTCCGGGTTCTGCCTGTCCATTTACCGGACCCACATTGAGACTTGTGCAGGCATCAATCGTGCTAACGACCGGAACAACCGGCTTCACAGTATCTACGATGATATTTCTCACCAGATTGTTCATCTTGTTCCCGAGAGTGTCGGTTGCTTCAACGACCACCCGATATTGTCCGTCGCACGCTAATATGAAGTCATTGCCTCTGCCATTCCAAGTGAAGCGGTCATTATTTTCATAAACTTCAGGCTGTTCGTAAACTACCTGACCGGAATTATTCTCTACCCGGTAGTTTGCACTGACTTTTTTCGAAAGCCGGCTACTTTCAGATATTCCAGCGGATAGTACGGCAGACACGTCAAGGGTATAGAAATCTCTTATCCCATCACCATTGGGAGAAAACGCGATATTTTCTTCGCGAGTACTCACGGTCGGCATGGTGGAAGCTATTGTCATACTTTTGGTTATAAGCTGCTGCTCTCCGGTTATCAGATCAATGACTGACAGCTGTAAAGAATATTCACCATCAGCTGTTCCAGATCCATTCCACAGAGCATAAGCAGTTATGGAGATAGTGTCGATGACCTCTACCTGGTAAGGAATGGCAAACTGAGCAAATGCACTTTCTGCTTCTCCTTCTTTATTTATCAATGTGAGGGTCTGCCGATAATGCCCTGATCCGGCAGTTATACTCCACGAAACCGAAACTTCGTCCAGCAGCCCATCGCCATTCGGCGTAAAATCGCGGCACAAAAGGCCAGCTTCCATTTTTTCGTAAATGTTAAAAGTCGTAAGCTCTCCGGACCTATTTCCAGCTTGGTCTATTACCTGGAACTTCAGGGCATATAATCCGGAAGGTAAGGTCGTAACTCCATCTTTTTTTCCATCAAATAAAAATATTCTATTCCCGGTAATCGTATGCGCCGGAACGAGTTCACAGCGCTCTTGCCAGTTACCGGAGGCATTCGAAATAACCTGACTGGTACCAGAGGGCCCACTGGCAGATAAAAGAGTTATCACGCCTTCGGTTAATTCGTTGGTATTGTAACTGACGGTAAGCATATCTCCGTTACAAGGTTGAATAAAAACATTATTTTCAGCTACTATCTTAGGAGGCGTGGTATCGAGAAAAAAGTCCCGGTTAAGAACGGTCGAGATACTGCCAAGAGAATCACAAGCAGTGATCCTGGCAACGTACATTCCGTCAGGCACCGCACTGCCTTGGACATTGGTTCCATCCCAAGTAAATCGGGTATTACCCGGCGGCATATTTTCTTCGTAAGTACGTATCTCGTTCCCGGCATAATCTGCAATGACACACTTAATTCTTAGAACTGTCGAAAGGTCCCTGCATTCACGTATCGAGGATGATCCGTCCATCCGGACATTAATATTGAACGTATCCTGATAACTGTCACCATTGGGAGAAAAATATTCTACTAACTCGTTACAATTGATTGTCGGAAGTTCGCTGACGAGTACAAACTGAACCTCTTTCCTGATATCTTCTTCAGAAACCGGATCGTTCAGTCTGACAACTAAGGTATACGCGCCGTCCTTTGCCTTGTTCCCGCTACTGTCAGCACCATACCAGCTACTATAATATTTCCTGCCGTCCAGGCCTTTTGCGTCAACGAACCTGACGAACTCTTTTCCGTCCCGTTCAATCCAGATAGAAGCTTTGGTCGTATCGCTTCCGCCGGTATAAGAAACTTTGATCTCGCTTACGTCCCTGACATTATCATCATTCGGAGAGAAATTATGGGCTATGACCTCTTTAATCTCGATTGGGGACACCGGGGCCAGACATTCAAAGGAAACCCGCTCTGTTACAGTATTCCCTGCTCTGTCCACAGCAGCTATTGCAAAGACATACCGGCCGGGAGCAAGCAAGGTTTTGCTGATATACCCAGAAAAGGTTACGTGCTGCTTGCCGATTTGTTTAGCGTCAAATATGGTATCGAGTACTTTCAAGGAACTATCTTCGAGCTTAACCGTAAGTTGGGATTCTTCACTCAAATAGAAATCAACGCTGAATTCTTCGCCGGTTTGAGGTCTGAACGCTGTATTCTTACAACTTATATTCGAGAGCTTAGGAGAAGTCACGTCCAGCTTCAGGATGCTGCTATATTCCTGCGACAATTTCCCCTGCTGGTTGCGGGCAATCAGAACAAGATTATACGTGCCGTCGTTAAGCCCGGTCAGAAGCTTATCAGGGAGCCGGCATTGGTTAGCTCCGGCCGGGAACTTAACGAACCCGGACTTTCGCTCAGAAATGCCGTCGCCTCTTAACACGAACTCAACTTCCGATTCTTCTGCCAGCGAAAACCGCAGATCAACGCCATTGCTGATTGAGCTGTATTCGCGTGACGGTGAGATTTTGCTGATGAGTACATTACCTTTTTTTACATCAAGGGCCCTCGCGAGGGTTGCAGACGTGTTGCCCGCCCTGTCCATGAACTTAAAGGTATAATTGTAGGTGCCGTTATCGGCGGTAGTCGTTTCTTTCATCCCGTTCCAAGAGAGTATCTTATTCCCGGAAACAAAGGTTTCGACTAACTTTTTTAGTAATGAATTATCTTTATTATAAATATAGAGATATCCGGTCCCCGGCTCAGAAACGCTGATGTTCCAGATAATAGAATCCTTATCTCCGTCAAAATCCGGAGAAAACACTTCGTTTTCCACTTGAAAAGAATTGATAGACGGGGCAGAATTATCGATCTCAAAAGGGATATCCATCGAAACGGAATTCCCATTACCATCTGTACAGTTAAGGATATAAGAATAAGTTCCATCAATGCTAGTTGTCGGAGAGTGTTCGATAACAATCCGCTTTGCCGACGTTACGCTCATCTTAGTGACGAGCTGTTCTTCCCTACCTTGAAGAGTAACAGCAACATCAATCGTAGGAGAAAAATTATCTTTTATGGAAACGGTCAAATTGTTGCTTTTATAATTACGAGAAAAAAAAGAATGCTCAAGTAAGGGCTCAATAATCTGCGGTGACTCATTATCGATATAGAAACTGACATATTCGTTCGTGGTGACGCCATATTCGTCTTCTGCGGCCATCTCAAAGTAAAAAAGTCCCGAAATATTCTTACCGCCCATCATACCTTTGAGTTCGTTCAAGGAAACGGAGTAATTCCTAACGTTTTGAGCCCCTTCACCCTGACGATTATGTTGAACTCCCGGCTTAAGGTTACTGGTAGCGATCAGACCTTTCACGCTATCGTACAGATTGATTCCGACTGCAGAAATCGTGACACCTTCGGGTGACTTCACGCCAAACGTCAGCGCAAAATCCTGTATGCCCGATACAAACGACAGGCTTTCTCCCGTAAGATGTACGTTCACGATCAGCGGCTTGTTATTTTTGATGGTTAAGCTGGTTGTCGTGATCGATTCATTCCCGGCTTCGTCTTGTATCCTGACAATGACTAAGTAGCTGCCGTTCTCCATTGTCTGACCATTATCATCGAATCCCCGGAAAACTATCTCGTCACTTCCCGACACAACTTTTTCCTGAGAAAAAAGAACGTTCGAACTCGCCGTCGCCTGTCTTCGAAGGGAATACCATACATGTACCAACGACGAAAAATTATCAGCGGGGGCTATAAAAATCGAAACAGGCCCTTTCGCGAAATTGAACTCCCGGACCGGTAGGTTAATAGTTGGAATCCGAGGAGGAGTATTGTCCACAATAAATGAGTGGGTGACGATTGCCATGTTCCCTGCAAGGTCCCGGATTTCAGCGGTAATTGTATGTCCGCCTTCTGTCAGTCCTTTGAGCATATCAAAAACCTGGGCTGAACTATCTCCAAGTCCCAGTGCTACAGTCTTCTTGTTTCCCTCTACGAAAAACCTGCTATTGAAGGTAGTGCTAACCGCATCCCAAAGATTCCCGCTCCATTCAAAAAAGTTATTTGTCCGTTTCGATGAAATAATCCCGGTATTTAATTGAGCCCCTTTTATCTCCGGTGCGTGGTTATCAAGCATAAACGGCAATAGTCTTTCAGCCCGATTACCAGCTTTATCCTGAATGGAAATCCGAGCGTAATAGTTACCGTCTTTCCAGTCGTTCCCAACAAATCGGGAAGTTATGAAAAACTGAACCTCCCCCCGGCCTTCGTAATATCTTAATCCTTCAACGAAATGTCCATTCTCATCAAGAATATTCACTGATATTGAGAGGTCGGCCGGGGATAAATTGTCACTGACTATGAATGATATCGCATTTTCTTTGTTGAGCTTGCTGCTATACCTGCCAGAGGTCAGATTAGGGCTGGAGATAACCGGAGCAGTGCTATCAACGAGTATTGTCCTGGTAACGATGAGCTCGTTATCAGCCACGTCCCTAACCTTCAGGAATATTTCGTATTCCCCGTCAGGGATATTCGAGGTTGGAGCCCAAGTTATAGAAGTCTTTCCCTGAGGCACGCAGAACATGATATTTAATATGTTAATCATCTTTGAAATATTCGCTGCGCCCTTACCTGACGATCCCCTGATTAAAGAACCGACATAAACATCACATTGCTTAATAGGTTTGTTAACATTATCAGTCAGGTCAAAGGAGATAGTATTACGTGGATTACGGGCTACCGACCAGGGACTGAAGTCAAAGTCCAGATTGCTGATTTGGGGCGGGGCCCGGTCAAGGATAAGCGGAAGGACCTTATTCTCTCCGACGTTACCGGCTTTGTCGATAGCGAAGATGGTTATGGTATAAAGACCGTCAGGGAGAGCTTCAGCAGGGACCTGATTTATCACGCTCTTACCGGATTGTGCTGACTCCTTGTAATGCAACTGATTCTCGCCCAGCCATGAAAGAGCTAACATCTGGTACTGTGCCAACTCTTTGACGTCATCGATAATGACCTTGCCAGAGGCGTCCATAAGCTTGACGAACAGTTTCACATTCTCGTCGTATCTGATATAAGCCTTAAAATCAGTACTAGTTGCCGGATTAAAGACCGGCGAGTCATACGAAAATACCGAGAACGACGGCGGTATGGTATCGACGGTTATTTTTTTGGTAGTTACTGGACGGTTGATGATTCCGGTATTCCTGGTGGCGTAGGTTATGAAAAGGTAGTTATCCCCCTCGCTCATAAGATGCACATTTTTCAGTTCAAAATTCTTTTTAATATAAGCTTCATTGATGTTATTAATGATTACTTTATCCGTTTTCGGATCGACTTTGGTCTGATACGGTGCATAGGTGATGATTTGATAATCTTTATCTTTTTGAAGTAACTTCGCTGTATTCGGACTGAACCTTTCCCGGTCATCCATATACAGTTCCAGATCATAGTATCCGGTGAATTTCAGGATATCGTCTTCTATTTCTTTCTTAAAATCCTGAACCCCGAACAATGCGATATTGGTTGTATTTACCAGGTCGTTGCTTGTAAAAGCCTGGACCTTGTCCGGAATAGCACCCTGTAACATGCCGTAAGTAGAAAAATGGTCCAGTTCGGCGGATATCTTTAACCTGGTAGTCTCTTTATCCTTTAGCTTACTGGCGGCAACTCCGAACAGTGCGGAAGAATTGTTTATTCTGGTAGATTTGAGGTTGGCAGCGGTCGAGGAATCTTCAAGCTGTATCTGGCTTTTGGCAATAAACACCTCCCCGGAAGGATTGATATAGTAGATATTCAATTGCCCGACATCAACATGGTCCTGATCGATCATCTTCGCGGCTTCGGCCAGGGTATAATTATATTCGAGAGTTACCTTGTTATTACCATTGAATGAGGCAATCGCCGGTTTGATCTCAACCAGCGGCCCGATCGGATGGATATCAAGGTTCCCGCTGATCTTCACCTCGTCAAAACCCAAGGGGGTCACGGTAATAAGTGTATTCTTCGTAACCGCTTGCGGAGGAAAGTACAAATGCACCCGCTTGTATGGCGAGTATACATGTCCACCGGCAGAATCGATAGGGGTCCCGACAGAAAACGGTACCGTATTTGACCCGCTAACGGTCCTGTCCTCATTATAGGTCCTGATCACTAATTTATAATCGCCATTGAGCCTGGCTGCATCGATATAACCTAGACAGTGTTCTCTGTAATCAAACAGATTATCCTTAGTATCGACAGAGAATACATCCGCCACAGTTGTATCGTTAAAATAGTGGAGGGTGTACGGAGCACCAACTTTTCCCTGAATCGGGATCCAGCATTGCTCTTTGGCGTGTTCCTTAAGCTTGACCTGTAAAGACATATTGTAGTCTAAGCTCTCCGGCGGCACAGGGTCGAGATAGTTATGAGGCTTTCCTCGCAGGTCGTACACGTGCGCACTATAGCTTTTAATATTTATAAAAGGATTCTTCTGAATAGTGCTATCGCCCTGATATCCGGAAAAGGGACTGCCTTTCCAGAAAAGGTCATTCAACCGGCTATTGACGTTACCGGTAATCTGCGGGGCGTAGACAGCTTTAAAAATATCCAGGGTATTAATACCTGAAGAAGAAAAGGCAACCGGGTTGAACGGAATTATCCCACTATCAATCAAGCCGTTTATATCCCGATACGAATGCGCAATACACGACATGTCCATCGACGGGCTCCAGGGTACATGCCATGAGTCCATATTGTCGATTACAGACTTGATAGCGCTGCAAGTATCATTCGTTTCGCCTGTACCATTAGAAAACTTGTAGCTGATAAGGTCGTTCGGATCATTGTCTGTCAGCTTGCAGGTGATACTATCCGTCACAAATCGCCATTCATATCCCTTATTCCGTCTATCGCTGAACAGAGAAGTCCAGACATTATCAGCTATCTGGCAGCTACTATTGTTATCTTTATAATATATCGTGCCGGTAAAGTTTTTGGAAATGCTTTGGTCAGTCGCCCGTGAATCAGGAACAATATAAAAATGCATATTTCCGACGTTATTATCTAAACTAGTGATCCCGGTTTTCTTATGACTATTCGCAAAAGTATTATCGACCAGCGTATCTACCCTGATGTTTTCCGCATCAATGTCTGACTTACTGGCAGGCCAGAGAAACGTATAGGCACTCACTTGATTCCGGGGATCGTACTCGGTATTGGTTGATACCGAAAACCATAAGGAGTTAGCGGTATTGAGAGGATTAATCAAGGTATTTTCGTCATACGAGCGAAATATATTCCCATTTTTCTCATAGAGCTTTTTCTCTCCCGGCAACAAAATCGGGATCATATGGAATTCTTCGTCGGATAGATAACTATAATAGTCTGTGACCACTGATGAACCCCATGAACCTTTAATCGCATCAATCGCATCGGCTACTTCCTGCGCATTATGGAAAGTACCGGCAGAAGTTGCAGCACCTTTCATAGTTCCGTCATCTACAGGATAGGCAATACTCAACGCATCGATATTATGTGATGCTTGTATATTAGGACCGGAAAAGAAGTCATTCCCCGGGAACCCCAGGAATGCCGGTTGATTAAACAGAGACTTGAAATCGCGGTCAAGCCGTCTCCCTTTCCGGACATACCCATACCAGGGAGCGAAGCGGTTCGTCAGCCGGGAGTATTCTATCGGCTGCTCCAACGTGATCATGAAAATCGTGTGTATATTCTGGTCCTCTTCGATATAAAGCACCAGGCCTTTGAATATCCCTTTATCACTTGTCTTGAGCTTATAATTGTTATACTTCCGGACCTCACTCAGTAAGGTACCGCTTATAGCTGCATCCTTTCTTCTTTCGTATTCATTGCGAGCGGCAGACTGTCTTGCCACTTCGTCAGGATCAGGATTCTCATGATCAATAGGTGTAGGGTTCGCGGACGTCTGCTCCTGATATATTTCTTCGTAGCTTTGAAACGGATAGCTGATACGAATGGGTTCAATATCTATCGTATCTAAAGCAAATGAATTATGCTTGTCGCGGAACTCCAAGTGCACATTATCATAACCTACCCATCTCGGATCGTTGGTATAACGACCAAATTCCGTCGTGGCCCTAAATACGTTGAGAGGGCTAAAATATTCCTGTTTATCACGCGTGAAATTCTGTGTATAGTTCTGGTCTTTAATAAAATCTTTATCATGCCATTTTCCGTTCCAGACACCTTCCCAGCGCTTCCACCGTCCCTGATGGGTCCCCCGGGCGAAGATATTAACCTGGTTGAACCTTCGATGCGCAAGCAGCGCAAATGGCTCATACGGGTAGGCACGCACATATTGCCTGGCGGATATAAGTCCGAGATTATATGAATAGTTCAATGGTTCATAAAGATCACCTTCAATGTCCAGCTTCACGCTATACCAGGAATTAGGAGAAACAATATTCTGTTCGTTCACTGTTACCCCGTTGATTTTGGTGATTAGTGCGTTTCCTGCCACGGCAGTATAGACAGTAAAAGGATTCGAGGTGACTATCCGGATGTTATTCACATTAAAATCCTCAGGCTCTCCAGCAACCTGTACTTCAAAATAATAGGTGCCGTTAGGGACCCGCTCAACACCGTGAGGAGTGCCAGAGTTGCCTCTCCAGATGACCTCATGTTCCCCGCTGTTCCAGGTGGTTGCGGTGCCCTCAATGATACAAGCGACCTCATGATTCTGCTTTTTCACGAATGATCGGATATAGGCTGTTTTGTTCAGCTTCACTCCGAACTGAGTATAATTGAGGCCACTTGAAGTCGGATCGAACCCTGACGGTTGTTTGGTTACACTTTTCGATAAGGGAGTCGTCAGGCAGATAGGTTTGTTCATGGTAACTATATGCCGGTCATTCCCTTCAGCTCTCGCTTCAACAGTATAATCGCCGTTAGGTATATATTCGCCCGTAGGCAACCTGCCATTGTATACAATTTGCTGAACATTGCTATTGCTTTGATCAATAGTTGTCATCGGCATAGTGAGCGGTTTCTTGTTCTTGCCAATAAACAGATATGGAGTGAAACTCGTAAAATGGTCAAAGGAGCCATCTACTTCCGACAGGATAACCGTCGTTTTCTTTGGGTTCCCTGAAATAAAAATCGACTTTTCGTTCGAGGAAGTGTTCACTTCGAAGTTAATAAGAGGTTCGCTGATACCGGGCCCTTCATTCATTATCATGCCCTTGTAATTATGGCCTTGAGCCCCCTTACGGAATTCTACATGAACACCGTCTTCATTCTTCCAGATAAAAATCCCCGAATCTTTATCCTCAAATGACGGGGTACCATAGTAATCGTTATTCACTATGTTAGAGTAAAGCCTATGGAATACTACCTGTCCGGACTGGTTATAGATATCGACATTAACGTTCGCAGGCTGGTTTATTATAAAAAATGAACAGGTCAAAGATGTTTCGTCAGTTATATTACAGTTCCCAGGTACATCCAGATCGATCGACGGGTAATCGGAAACCGATAACGCAGGTTCCGGGACTACGTTGATTACCTGGACATCCACCGTGCAGTTGCCATTGGTCTCTTCCACGACTACTGCGATCTGGTAGGTCTCAGGCGGTAGCAGAGAGGTATTAATGTACCCCAGCACTCCATAATTGCTGACCGGTCTGCCGGAAACATTCTCGGCTCCCAATCTATTCTCACGGGGCACCATAACGACATTTCCACTCGTCTCTTTATCCCGCCAGCCACCGCCGAGTTGCGAGGAACGGAAGTCATTAACTGATACCTCGCAAAATGGTAAAGGTCGATAAAAAATTGAATATTTGGCGAAATCTGCGTTATTAGTCCAGTCAGGGTCCAGGGCACGGCCTTTGATCGCAGTGACTCCGCTCACTCCTGCCGGATGGGCTGATGTCCCCGTAGGATAAACTATCTCCGGCTTAATGCCGCCTTTCACAAACTCAGAATATCCTCGCCCGCTGTTCCCGGCCACATCAGTCGCAGTTATAACGTAGCGGTACGTGCCGTACGCATTTAATGGCGGAGTATACCTATAATTATTATCACTATTCACCGAGGTTACAGCTCCGGATTGCAAGTCCTCAACGTAGACCTCCACAACAACAGCCTGTGCCTCTTCATAATTATCTCTGGTGATATTGAACGTAACTGTTGTGCTTGTACCATCTCTGAGCACATAAGGATTGGCAACTGCATTAATGACAATAGGAGGACTCGTGTCATAGATAAAAGGACATGTTCCTAAAGCAGTGACGCTCTCATTCCCGGCCTGGTCTGCCAGGTGGATGGTTATATTATACGTTCCTGTTTCCAGTCCCATCGATTGCAAAGATTGACTGCCTGTGAATATATATCCGTCATTATTACGTGTGACGGCTAGAGGAAAGGTATAGGTCTTCCCGTTCTTATTGCTGAGCAGGGTATAGCCTGCAGCCGGTTCATTACAGCGACCGGACAGCTCGATATTCGGATTCGACCGATTAGCGATCATTGGAGAGACACCACATCCCGTAACTGAGGGCGGCGTGCTATCGATATTCACGGTAATTATGGTCCGGGCAACATTCCCGGCATGGTCTTGCGCTCTGATACAGAAATAATAGGTCCCGTTCGGGGATACTGCGGAGTAATCCTCTAGTGTATCAAAAAGCGTGATGGTCTGCTCTACCCTGCCGAGCAGTTCCAGGTTGTTGGTTGGATAGGACAGAATCGCTTGCACGTCATCAGGATTATTCTTTAGCGAAAAGGTAACGTTTTTGACGATTTCTGAGATGTTATCGGAGACGGTATAGGTAATTCCGCTGGGTTGCGGTTCAGGGGCGTGCCACCGGCGCGCCCGTACATCTGATATCCACAATTCTTGTTTGTTGGTCTTGATTACCGGTGGGGTTGTGTCTACCCAGAATGGCCATATGGCCTGCATGGTGTGACCGTAGGCGTCGTGGACTCGCGCGGTGACTTCGTGTCTGCCTTCGGATAGTCCACTGCCGTGCGTGCTTAGTGTAAACCCGTTAACCAGGTTGCTGGTTGTACCGTAGTCGTACGCAACTTGCAGCGGGGTGAAAGTGGGCGAACCGCCGTTCGCTTCGAAGCCGTCTACTATAAAATTGTCGACGAAATTGATGGTTGTTGGGTTGCTCTCGAATTGTATATTTTTGAATTGCACTGAAATTGTTGGGCTGCAATTGTTTATCGCCGTGTTCTCGACCGGGGTCATATTCTGGGGTAGCATGGGGGTACTACTCTTGATGATGCGGAGAAACTGGTGTCCGCTATATCCCGCCTTATTCTGCTCGCGAAATGTGACTATGTTCTGCCCTTCTGCCAGTGTTATAGGCAGCTCGAAATGGCCGTAGTCGTTCACTACCGGAAGTGGTTGCCAGGCCGCGAAATTGAAGCTGTATTCAGCTGTCATTCCTACACGTGGGGTCAGGTCTTCCAGTGTGCCGCGCAGGATCATACTGTCCGCTTTAGTTGCAAGGTTAGCTGCCCAGACATTTTTGTTTAGTTGCGGGTGGTAGACTTGGATGGTGTCGCCGCCTGAAGAGGACGAATCGCCATTCGCCCCTACAGTGTAGTCGAAGGTTGTTATGCGGGCGTAGTAGGTGTCTTGCAATGCAATAAGTTGTGGGGGCGTGCCACCGGCGCGCCCGTACGGGATTGGGATATTAGTTGTAGATACCAGAACATAATTGGGCCATTTGGCACGGCCTTCTTCGCTGTTGTTTGCTGGGGCTGGGGCTAGGGCTACTCGCTGCGCTTGGGTACTTGGGGTTGGTAGATTATAGGCTTCGATCTCGTTGCTTTTTAGTTCCCGGTACATGCCGTCGATCTTGATTGATGGGGGTTCGTAGAGGGCTTGATCAACTAGCGGGAGGTTGGGATGACTAACAGAATTAAAATGCGGAATCAATTTTTCTTTGCCAAACATCTCATCCTTGCTATCCCAAATATGGATAGCCAGACTAGAAACTACAGTGTAGCGTAATAATCCATATATAATATCAGGCTGTGGCGCACATAACCTCAGTAATCCTATTGTACTCTCAACCACTGTAGCTTCATTAAGAAGTGTCTCATTTAAATACTTTTCTAATCGCTCAGGATATACCCTCTGATTATAACGTTTCATATTAGCAAGTTCGGATATACCTTCACCGCTCTGACTTTCTTTAGATACTACAAAATCTCCGTTCTTTACTGCCACTGCGCCAAAATTACTCATAAGCAGCGACATAACTTTTGCTGAAGTGGTCTTTAACTGCCAAAAATCTGGATGTAGCAATGTAGCTATTGTATATGCTGAATCTGTCCCAACGGTTACATTCAATCCAAGAGCATTGAGGCCCATCGATGTATTTATACCTAACCCATTTAACACTTTCCCACTTATATCAGCTATTGTTGCTGCCTTTAATGCGTCCGCATCGGTTTCCATTGAACCATCGGTTATGATTGCTGAATATTTTATAGGTTTGTAATTCTTGTTATAACGCTGATTGATACCCTCCAAGGTTATATCTTTTAATATCAGGGGCATACCCTTTTCATACAAAGTATCATTCCAATCATCGATACCTCGTAGCGCATTTTTATCACTTGTTCCTTTATATTCTCCATGGAACGAAGGCGCAAACATATTAATATCAAATAAATGAGCAATGCCCAGCCCGACTATATCTTTTGCAACTTGCTTTGATGCAATATCTGTACCTATCTTCAAAATACTCCAATATGCCTCTATCGGATTAACTTTGCTCCCAAGTTCATTTAGATTCTTCTCTAAATTCTTAAAAAAAGAAGTAGGATCTAACGAAATACCTCCATTTTTACTATCCCAGTTCTTTATTGCAAAATCTACACCAGTCCATAATACTTTTAATTCAAGTCCAGTCTTTATCAAAAGCCATACAAAATCCGCTTCCTGCTTGCTTAACATTTCTCCATTCATCAACTTTAAAGTTATCCCGGCTAAATAAGCATTAATTACATCTTTCCCCAGACCAGTCAGTTGATTCGAAATAGTATTATCTTTTCCAACAACATTGAGATCAGTCGCATAATTCTGAACGATCTCAAAAAGCACCTCGATATTTGCACGCCAAAAATTAATGTACACAAATAGCGGAGTCTCTGAGCCTTTAAGTACTGAATCAATAAACACTACCTTGTCCACATCGTCCCGATAAAATCCCTGTTTAACCTCGCTGCCCCACAACCCACGGGCTGCCAGCTCATCAGACATAATGTACCCGCGTACTGCGAAGTTACCCATAGAATGACAGATGAATAATATTTTTTTAGGGATGAGGTCAGGTCTCTTTGTTAAAACATCATTAGCATCATCAAAATTTTTATTACTATCAGCAATTCGTTTCGCATAATCGTATCTTGCTTGTTCTATCCAGCAACGTTGTTGTTTATCTATCTGAAATTTAGCAGCTTTATCCGCATCATTCCTTGTCTGCCCGGCAGGATTCTTAAAATCAGCATTACCTAATTCCAACATTTCCTGCTTGATATACTGATATGGATCAGAAAAACTATATACAAACACATTCCGGCTACAGCCCAAGCCCCCATCTTTTACTTCTTTACACAAGTATTCATATAGCTTATCTAATTTAGCTGAATCTTTCTCTTCATACTGACCAGCCCATGTCTTATAATTAGCCCCGATTCCATGCACCATGATTATCAAGTAATCTTTATACGAATGCAGCGGGTCATCTGCTGCATTAGCAAAACTGCTAAACACACAAACAATAATTATTATTAATATTAAATGTATTTTTCTTAATAAACTCATTAATTACCTTAATTTTGTCCTTATATTACTCGAAACATCGATCAACCAAAGTTTACTATTATCATTTACTTCACTAGCCACGATCTTGCTGCCATCAGGCGAAATAAATGGAGAACTATATCCTTGTGTACTAATAATAATATTAGAAGAAACTCCACTATTCACATCGTACAAAACAATATCTTGATCTCTAAAAAGATATACTTCGTTTCCATTCAAAATATACTGAGGATTGCTAAAACTCGTTATGTCTATTACATCATCATTTAATTGTTCTATATCTCTGAAAGCTAATTTTCTTGGACTAAAAGCATCCGTTTTAAAAACCAATTTATTATTATATTTCCAAGAACACTGACCACCAGCAGAAATCTCCTTATATAAATCACCTGCACGGTTATAAATTAATATAGGCAAACTCGCTGTTCTATTGACAGCAATCTTACTTCCACCCGGTGACCAGTCAAATGAATAAATAACTCCTCCAGCATTAATTTCGCTTACCCTGCTTCCTTGATTTGTTCTAACATTCAAAATCGAATCATTTTTGTAGGTATAGGCAAAATAATTTTCCGATGGCGATACCTGGATAATGGTTGCCCCATCTACTGTCTCAAACAGATGATGTTCTCCGCTGCCATCACTATTCATCTCCACTATATATGCATGACTCTCATCAAGATGCTCTAATTGATCGCCAAAGCCTATAGCGTCTTTGTGATATTTGCTCTCAATCTTAGCCATTACGATCTTGCCCGACGGTGTCCAGTTGGGGGCCTGATAGCTGGTCTCGGTCCAGTTCTGCACGCTACACCCCGTCATCATCCCCACTACCATCAACACACAAAACAGTCCCAATATTCTGATCATGGTCACACTAAGTTTTTTATTCATATTCTTTATTTCTCCTCGTATAATACGTTTCAGAATGGTTAGTCAGATCGGCAAATATTGCATTGATCTATAGACTAAACATTTAACAAGAGAAGTCCCTATATTATAATCTCTTTATAGGGATCATTAGAGGTGT
>Ga0209000_1000702_pt1 | contig 27338 bp, 25 predicted proteins | sample RifGroD2_FD_183998 | JGI IMG/M metagenome (GOLD analysis project Ga0209000, IMG submission 183998) | Groundwater microbial communities from Rifle, Colorado, USA - Groundwater D2 (SPAdes) (version 2) | ecosystem: Environmental > Aquatic > Deep subsurface > Groundwater | place: Rifle, Colorado... | reverse complement strand
AACTAACGGAAAATCTTTTCCAACAGCTGCTTTAATTTCAGCTAATCTTTCAAAGTCTAATTTAGGCTCGCCTTTGAATTTGAAAGCTCCGTGACTTGTTCCGATAGCAACAGCAAGGGAATCACAGCCTGATCTTTCGACAAATTCAGCAGCTTCAGCGGGATTTGTATAAATAGCATCTTTTTCGGAAACTGAAATGTTATCTTCAACACCCGCAAGTTTTCCAAGTTCCGCTTCAACCGAAACTCCTCTTTCATGAGCGTATTCTACAACTTTTTTTGTTAATGCGATGTTTTCTTCGAAGGAATGTTTTGATCCGTCAATCATAACCGACGAGAAACCACCATCAACACAAGCTTTACAAATTTCAAAATCTTCACCGTGATCCAAGTGTAAAGAAATAGGAATATCAGAACTGTTTAAAGCCGCTTCTACAAGCTTGATTAAATATTCCTGGTTTGCATATTTTCTAGCGCCTGCGGAAACCTGAAGAATTAAAGGCGCTTTTAATTCGTTGCCTGCTTCAACAATAGCTTGAAGAAGTTCCATATTGTTAACATTGTATGCGCCTACCGCGTATTTTCCCGCTAATGCGGCGTCAAGAATTTGTCTTGTAGGTACAAGCTGTCTTTTTGAGTAAAGTGCCATTATCCATTCTCCTTTTTATTATCCCAACTTTTAAGATGAGTATATTTTACTAACAAAAAAGTTTTTGTACCACTACTAATTTTCTGTCCAATAAATGATTCATATTTTTATGATTTTCATTTATTATAGTATTTAAGATAGTTATTTATGGTATTGAAAATGCAACATAAACGCTGGTACGACAAAAACGAAGCCTTAAAACAGATAATGGAAATTCTGGAAAGCTCTGATCCTGAAACACGGAATGATATTGCCAATGATATTATTCAATTAATTGTCAACAAACAATATGATATTGATAATTTTATTCAGGTTATTAATCATGAAACTCCTTCCAGCAGAAACAGATGGTACGACGAAGATGAAACAATGCATTCAGCGGTTGAAATGCTTAAAAACATAGATGAAAATGAGAAAAAAGAGCTTTTTAAAGAAATTTTAACCACTATACTTAACTTTGGCAATGAATAATGAAAATTTTTCTCGGCAACGATATATGCGAAATTAACAGAATTCAAGCTGCTTTTGACAAATTTGGAAAAAAATTTCTTGAAAAAACTTTTACAGAAAATGAAATAAAATATTGTCTTTCGAGCAAAAAAAATACTGCATCAAGGCTTTCAGTGAGATTTGCCACAAAAGAAGCTGTTTCCAAGGCACTTGGCGTTGGAATTAAAAGACTCGGTTGGAGCAAAGGAATCAACTGGAAAGACGTAGAATCCATAAGAGATATAAACGGAGCTTTAACTATAAGACTTTGCGGAAAAGCAAAAGAGCTGGAACAGCAGCTTGGAATAACAAAGTGGGAAGTAAGTGTTTCTCACAGTCATACTGATGCTATTTCCACAGTTATAGGCTATAAAGAATAATCATAACTAATTTCAAAAAACCGAGAAATAAAAAAATAAAAAGGCGAGCGAGTCACCGAAGGTGACGGAAAGCGAGCCAAAAAACTAACTCTAGCCCCCTCCCTTGAGGGAGGGGGTTGGGGGTAGGTGTTAAATATTATTCCTTGAAATGCCCGAAAATCTCTGTTTTCATCATTTCAGAATCTATTTTAACTATTTTTTCTTTATATTTAATATAAGGATATGGCTCATCTTCAGCAGGAACTACTGTTCCTATTTTCTTTATAAAAACACCCGAATCTATAAGCTTTTTATAAGCTTTTTCAGAAACTGTACCAACAAGCTCATAATCTTCCCCACCAAATAAAATCCATTTAAAAAGTCTTGTTTCATCTTCTGCTATAAGGGATAAATCTTTATCATAAGGAATATCATCAAAATCTATCGCCATTGCAAGGTTGCTAAAAAAGCAAATCTTTGACAAAGCATCTGCAAGCCCGTCACTTGCATCCATTAAAGCAGGTTTTTTGGCTGCTCTAAGTATTATCCTTCCTTCTTTTATGCGAGGTACAGGATTTATATGAGCTTGAATAAATTTTTCTCTTATTTTTTCAGGAACTTCCGGCATATTGTTTTCTAAAATCTCCAAGCCCGCCCTGCTGGATCCGAAATTACCAGTAACAATTACATAATCACCGACTTTTGCATTTCTTCTGTTGGCAGGAATCAATCCGTTTCCAAAACCCAAAATACAAACACTTATTGTAATTTGAAACGCCCTTGTTAAATCTCCGCCAACTACAAGAATTCCGTACTCGCTGCTAATATCATTAACACCTCTATAAAATTCTTCTATAAAATTCTCATCTATATCTTCGGGCATAGAAAGAGAAATTAATGCGTAAGAAGGCTCACCTCCGGCAGCTGCAATATCGCTTAAGTTAACAGCTATTGCTTTTCTTCCTAAATAATACGGGGAGATTGTTGATTTTCTAAAGTGAATATCTTCTATAAGTGTATCCTGTGTAAGAATTAAGTCTTTTTTATGGACATACGCAGTATCATCCCCAATAAAATGAGATGATTCGGGAAGCATTTTCTTAATTAAGTCTATAAAAAGGTCTTCTTTCATAAAAAGATTCTAACAAAAAAAGAAGGTTTTGATAACCTTCTTTTTTAACCGCTTATAAATAATTTTCTTCCAAGTTCGCCGTTTTGTGACAGTATTGCCCTGTCACCAAGTCCAGATTCTCCGGGAGCTGTCTGCAAAAGTGAACCCGGTCCGTTTTTAGATACACCTGCAAGATGCCCGAAAAATGGCTTGTTAAAAGGATTGCCTGCTCCAACAACCCCTGCTTGAGGATTCTTTGGGGCAATAAGAGATGTAGGAGGAATTTGAGCTCCTGCCATCTGGCTTGCAAACGGGTTTATAAATCTGTTTAATGGTTCCATAATTTTTTCTCTTTTTCAAACTTACAAATGACTATACGTTCATAGATTCCTATATATTATATAAGGCTTGAAAAAAATTAAAATTACAGCTGAACCGGTTTTTTGTTACATTAATTAACAACCACAGCCTCAACGGTAAATTTGTTTTCTTTAACTTCTACAACAGCCCAACGCAAGGGTTTAAACCCTAATTCTTCAACAAATTTCTCAATAAAATCAACGTTTATGTTTTCTAAACCTTCTAAAACAAAAGTTTTTCTAAGCAACTGCATTGTTTTTCAAATCCTATTATATAGAAATCACACTCACTATAGGAAGATTTTTATGGATGCCGATTTGTTTATATCCTATATTTTCTTCGTCTGTTGCCATTTTCCATGCCGTGTAAGCTCCAATAATAGCATTCATAGCAGGCAATGGTATTAAGTTTGAGGGCAGTCCCGAAATATTAAGCCTATTATCAATAATCATCTGCAGATATTTACATGCTGCAGGTGTTCTTGACCTGTAAGGCGGGTTTATCTGGAGGGTGTTTTTTGTATAATCGCAGTTATACCTGAAAACCTCCATGCCTTCTTCCTGAAAAGTTTTGCACAGCTCCGAACCTCTGTCGCTAAATCTCTGTGTCCAACTGTATTTAGAATTTTCAAAATTTCCAAGCTTAAAAGATCTTGTCTGTTTTGATTCTATCCGCCATTTCCCATTAAGCATCATCATGTTTCTAGGCATGCCGACGCACGCCACAATGCTTTCCGGCGGTGCAATACTTGCGAGGTTTAACTTTAATTCGCTAAGATTATATGATTTGTCTACCCTCAGCAAATTCTTTTCCTTGTCGATAATTGCTATTCCTGTTTCTACCGAGCCTGATTCGCCAAGAGAAACGCCTACAAAGCAAAGCTTGCTTTCTTTGTTTTCAATTTTTATTTTTTGTTCTATTAAATTTTGCAATATTTTTTCTCTTCTTTTGTCATTCTGAGGACTTTAGTCCGAAGAATCTGTCCAGTTTACAAATATAATCTTTAATCCCACGCTTTGCTCAGGATGACATTCTCTAAAATCACTAATTACAATAATTTTCGGTTAATTAACAATTTACGTTATTTAAATACCTATCCCCGAAAACACTATAAAAAATTATAACTTCTTTTAAACTCTTTATCAAATTATCAAGTATTCTGACGCTACAAACCCCAAACTTGTTCCTTTATTTATAGCTTTTTGTATTAAGAATTAAACCAAGCATTAAAAGCAGCGCCGAAACTTCTTTCGTTTTTCGGCATTTTGAAATACTGAATCCAAAATGTACCAATCATGACAAAAATAATAACTATAATAACAGTGAGTTTCATTTCAGATACCGAAAATTTCAATTTTAAAAAAATTAAGAATACAATAGCCACAATAGGTATTGCAATAATAACATTCAAAATATTTTTAATAAAAGGTTTATTCATGCTCTTTTTATGTCCTCTTAATTATGCCCCAGCGACAAAACCGCTTCAGGAGAGGTTAATTCGTTAAATCTTTCTTCTGTAAGGTATTTTTTATGTATTAAAAACTCTTTTACCGATAAATTAATTCCCTCAAGCTCTTTTGCAATCTCAGAAACCTTATTATAGCCAAATTCCGACACCAACGCGGTTAAAGTCGCGCGGCTGTTTTCAACTTGCCTTTTAATTTCTTCCCTGTTAGCTTCAATTCCGTCAATGCATTTTTCTCTTAAGATTTTATTAGCGTTAATAAGAATTTCAAGGGATTCTAAAATAGAAAACGCAATCAGGGGAATATTTTGATTTAATTCAAACTGCCCGCCTGCCACGCATTGATTTATTATCACATCATTCCCAAGCACTTTCATGCCCACCTGCGCAACCATTTCAGGAATCACAGGGTTAACTTTCCCCGGCATGATTGAAGAACCCGTCTGAACGGACGGAAGTTTGATTTCTCCCAGTCCCGCGGCAGGTCCTGAATTCATAAGCCTTAAATCATTGGAAATTTTGATTAAACTTGTGGCATGCGCTTTTAAAATTCCGCTGACTTCAGCGAAAACATCAAGATTCTGCGTGTTTTCAACAAGATTTTCCGCCCTCGCAAGCCCAATTCCCGTTAAATCTCTTAATTTGTCAACAACAGCGAAAATAAATTTTCTCGGCGCAGAAAGCCCTGTCCCAACGGCAGTCCCTCCAATATTAACAACGCGAAGCCTTTCCTCGCATTTGTAAATTCGCCACCTGTCACGAGAAACAGCTTCTGCATAAGCAGAAAATTCTTTCCCGAGCGTGATTAAAACCGCATCCATAAGCTGCGTTCTTGCAACCTTAACAATATCCGCAAATTCTTTTTCTTTTTCCTGAAAACTTTCCTGAAGCGAGATAACCTCTTTCTCGAGCTTCCTCAAAAGCAAAATGCAGGCTATTTTTAAAGCCGTCGGATAAACATCATTCGTTGACTGGTATAAATTTATATCTTCTATAGGATCGATAAACTCGTATTCGCCTTTATTTTTCCCTAAAATTTCCAGCACGCGATTTGCTATAACTTCATTTATGTTCATGTTTAAGGAAGTTCCCGCCCCGCCCTGAATCGGATCAACCACAACCTGATCATACAATTTTCCTTGAATTAATTCCTCGCATGCTTCAATTATCGCACCCGACTTGGAAGCTTCCCACTTATTCAAGTCCTTATTAACAAGCGCGCATGCCAATTTTACATACCCGAAAGCCTTGATAAACTCCCTGTGGGTTTTGTATCCCGAAACCCCAAAATTTTCTACAGCCCTATAAGTATGAATCCCCCAATAAGCTTCCTGAGGAATCTCAACCGCGCCTAAAAAGTCTTTTTCTTCTCTAAATTTCATTTTTTATATCCAAAATACCTGCCTAAACATATTAAGCAGGTAAAATAAATAAATCAATTAAATTTATATATAGAACATTTTATTTGATGTCTTTTACTGCCCCCATAAAAATGGAATTATTTATAAAATCCTTTGAATCCTTTACAAATCCGCAAGCACCCATCTTAAATTCTGCTTTAATGGCTTCAGTAGTTGTGGTGGGTGATTTATCAGGAATACACCTGTATTCGCGATGTATATTTAACATTTCTGTTATTTTTTCTTTTGAAGGAGGCGTAAAAGCAATTCCTTTGTCTTTCAGAAATTTTTGTTTAAAGGCATATTCTTTGGTATAAGCCTGAAGCTCGTCTTCCTTGCTGGGAATATCACCTTTTGTGTTGTTTTTTTCAGCAAAATCAACATGCGAAAGCTCATGACAAAATGTTTCTCCGCGCTCTTCAGGAGAAAATGTATTAAAGCGTTGCGGAAGCCTGATAAGATATTTTTCACCGTTTCTTTCCATAATACCGGCTTCACCTTTAGACATTGTTTTATCAAACAAAAAATCGACTTTATTCAGACGACTGACTGCATCAGCATCACAATACTGTTTAACACTATTAATAGTGCCTTGAAGTTTTTGATTTTGTTTTTTATTCCCGTTAATGCTTATGTCTGCCATAAAAATTTAATTCTCTCCCTCTTTCCTTAATTTAATTAGATTTTTTAGATTTAAAAATTGAAGTAATAAAATCTTTTATCGTATTTATGTTTTCACAGGCATTGTTTTTACGTATTGCCATTTCATAATCAACTTCTGATGTAGGTTCTTTTTCCGGAAGACATCTATAAGTCGGATTTGTGTTTAAATCCTTCATTATGTCTTCTTTTGAAGAAATACTATCATTGAATTTTTTATTATAGTATCTTGTTTTTTTATCAAATTCTTTATTTATTTTAGCTAATTCATTTAATATATTATTTTCTGGAGATATTGGATAGTTGTCTTTTACAGGTTTTTTATCTCTATCTTCATGAAAATTTTTTAAAGAAGAAGCTTCTTTACTGAAAGCGTTAAGTTCATTTTCTTTAGACGGTAAAAAATAAGGATTATTGCGTTTTTTACTCCACTCAACATGCGAAAGTTCATGACAAAGAGTACCTTCACGAGTATCTGAATCAGTTTTTGTAAAGCTTTCAGAAGGAAGTTCAACAATATATTTGCTGCCATCTCTTATTACTTGACCGCTTCGACCTACAGGAAGTTTTTTAAATATATAATCAACATTTTCTATTTGTTTTGCTGTATTTGGATCACAATATTGTTTAACGTCCTTAAATGTTTCCTTAAGGGCTTGTTTCTGTTGATTATTTCCTTTAATTCTTATATTGCCAAAATCATCCATAAAACTTGTTTTTTACCCAATTCCTCTTTCCTCTTATTTATATAAAAACAATTTGCCGTCAATTATTGCTTAATATACTGAACAACTATTAACATAATTTAATTAGAAGCTTCCGCTTTAAAAATAGAATTGTTTTGATTTATTCCTGCTATACAAACCCCATATCCTGCCTGTGCTTTATCATATTCCTCTTTTGTTATTGGCGCTTTCTCCGGAAGACATTTATAAGCAACACTTTTATTTAAAAAATCCATTATTTTCTCTTTTGAAGGAACGTTTAAAGACTCTCCCTGGGCTTCACCATATTTTTGCTCAAAAGATGCTCCTTTAGAAATCGCCTGAAGTTCATCTTCTTTGGAACCAAAATCATATGGATTATTATTTCGTTTTTTTTCGTAATCAGAATGAGAAAGTTCATGACAAAGAGTACGTCCACGATCTTTTAAAGACTTTTCTGTAAAACTTTCAGCAAATTTTATAATATTCTTACCAACCACTTTGCCGCCGTTAAAATTTTTAGGAAGATTATTATCAAAAACAAGTTCTGTATCTTTTAAACGACTTGCTGCATCCGGATCACAATATTGCTTAACCGCATCAGCAGTTTCTTTAAGTTTTTGTTTTTGATAATCATTTCCATAATTAACCGGTTTATTAAAAACATCAAAAAATCCCATAAATCTCTTTTCCTCTTTTCCTCTTACTTTATATAAAAACAACCTATAGACAATTCATGCTTAAATGATTCATTAAAAAGTATTTTATTAACATAATTTAAAATTTTGGTAGAATGTAATTAAATATCTTTTCAGGATGGCATTATGTCGAAAATTCTAATATTATCAAGAGATTTAAATATAAATAAAGACTTAATCGGCTTATTAAGCGGTGTCGGGTATGAAGCGATTTCCGTTGAAACAGAAAAAGAGGCGATTAAGGCTGCAGGGGAATTTTCTCCTGATATAGCAATAATTGACACCTCAATAGTTGATATAAATATTGTGAGCACTTGCAGAAGCCTGAAACTTCAAAACGAAACCAATGATATACAGATAGTTCTGCTTACGTCAAAAGACTCTGATTCACAGGAAGTGCTTGTCGGTGCTGATGGATATATCACAAAGCCTTTTAATGAAAACATATTAATTGCTACTGTAAATGCACATTTAAGAATTAAAAAGCTTCTTGACATTTTATACACAAATAACAGCGAACTGGCAAAAAGTTTATATCAATTAAATGTGCTTTATAATACAAGTTCTCAACTTGCAGGAACTCTTGATAAGACAAAACTCATAAATATTATGAATACAGGTCTTGATAAAAGTTTAAATTCTTCTCTCTGCCATGCTCTTGTTATGAATGAACCGCAGGACGCAACATTAATAATAAATTCTATGTATCCGATAACGGAAGCCTTAGAAGAAGCATTGAAATTGAGAGCAATGCTTTCTTATAAAAGCCTTTTTGAAAATAACAAACTTCCTTTTGAACTTTCAATCGGGGATATTACTGTAGAAAAGCATATTAAAGAACAAGACGGGCTTTTTGACTTAAATATATTAAACTGGGATTGTATGTTTTCAGCAATAAGCACGGCTGACAAGTTTTTTGGCACAGTAGAAATTATAAGAAAAAACGAATTTTCCGGCGAAGATTCAACCTGTTTCCAGACAGTTGTAAAGCAGGTTTCACTCCCGTTAGAAAGTGCTCTTCTTTATGAGGAAATTCAAAAAACAAATATAAAACTTGAAAAGCTTGAAAAACTTAAGTCTGAATTTATTTCAATCGTTTCTCACGAACTGAGAACACCTTTAACTTCCATAAAAAACTCGCTGGAAATGATGTTATCAGGCAGAATGGGAGAAATAACAAACATTCAGGATAATTTTCTTAACCTTGCGAAAAGAAACGTTGACAGACTTGCGGGGATTATCAACGACCTTCTTGACCTGTCCAAGATTGAAGCAGGCAAAATGGAATACCGTTTTGAACCGTTAAACATACTTGAACCGGTTAAATTTGTTATGTCTACATTTGAAAACCTTGCTGACAAAAAACATATTCAACTTTTTATTAATTCATCAAAAGATGAGTTTAATATTTACGGTGATTCAAACAGAATTGAGCAGATTTTAACCAATCTTGTTTCAAACGCAATAAAATTTACTCCTAATAATGGCAAAGTTGCGGTAAATATAGAAAAAATCAACGCTGATTCTATAGATACAACGCTATTTTATAATGATTCATCTTTAATAGATTCAAACGGCGAACTTAATTTCGGACAGGATTATGTAAAAATCACCATAGAAGATACGGGTATAGGAATTAAAACCGAAGATATCCCTAAAGTATTTGATAAATTTCAGCAGATTGAAAGCTCTTTAAGCCGCGAAGTAGGAGGAACAGGACTTGGTCTTCCTATTGCAATGCAGCTTATAGAGGCTCATAAAGGAAAAATATGGCTTGAAAGCGAGTTTGAAAAAGGCAGCAAATTTTCTTTTATAATTCCTCTTTTTCAAGATACGAGATTACTGACAAATCATAAAAAATAGGAAAATAAAATGACAAAAAACATTAAAAAAAAGATTCTGATTGTGGATGATGAACCGGATATAGTGGAAACCCTAAAATTTCTAGTAGAAAGCGAAGGATTTGAAAGCATCATAGCTATGGATGGCGAAGAAGCACTAAGAAAAGCCAAGGAAGAAAACCCCGATGTTATGATCCTTGATGTCATGCTCCCAAAAATTAACGGCTACAAAGTATGCAGGCTGTTAAAATTTGACAACAAATATAAACACATACCTATTCTTATGGTAACAGCACGTTCTCAAGAAGAAGACAAGGTTATCGGCGAAGAAACCGGCGCTGATGAATATATAACAAAGCCCTTTGACATTAATGAACTCATTGAAAAAATACATCTTTACTTAAAACATTAATAATATTGACCTATTAATCCAATCGGGGTTAAATAGTCTTAAATTAAAATAAATACTAAAAAGAGTTGTCTTTAAGGAAAATTAAATTATATGACTGACAGTTTGGATATAATTTCCATCGGGGAGTGCATGATAGAGCTTTCTACCAACGAAAGCCTTATATACGCAGAATGTTTACACAAATATTACGGCGGAGACACCTTAAACACAGCTGTAGCTGCTGCAAGACTCGGCTCAAAAGTCGGATATATAACAAGAGTAGGAAGAGATTCTTTTCAAACATATTTGCTTGATTCATGGCAGGCAGAAAACATTGACACAAGCAATATCAAGATTGTAGAAGGTTATAACGGACTTTATATACTTTCAATACAAGAAGAAGCAAGAAAAGAATTTGTTTTTTACAGAAAAAAAAGTGCTGCAACAGCTCTTTCATCAGATGATATTTCCGAAGAATACATACAACAAGCTAATATCATATATTCAACAGGAATAGCCCAGTCCCTTTCTTCTTCTGCAAAAGGTGCTGTAAAAAAAGCTTTCCATATTGCCAAAGAAAAAGGCTGCCTTGTAGCTTATGACCCGAATTATAGGGAAAGACTCTGGGATGCTGATGAAGCAAACGAAGCTATGGAAGAAATCATTGATTGTATTGATATTATTATGTTAAACAATATTCATGACGCTGAATGGCTTATTGATCAAACTTCGCCTGACAAAATTATAAAATATTTCTGGGACAAAGGTGTTGCCACAGTTGCCGTAAAAATGGGTAAAAATGGCTGTGTGATTGGGTATAATGGCGAAATTAATACGATACCGGCGAAGGAAACAGAAATTGTTGATTCAACGGGAGCAGGCGATGCTTTTAACGGCGGATTTTTGCATGGAATAGCATGCGGTTACAATCCGTTTGAATCCGCAAGACTTGCCACAATCGTTGCATCAGAACAAATCAAAGGACTTGGAGCAGTAAAATCTTTACCTCATAGGGATCAAGTTTACGCAGAATTCGGCCGCTGATTTATTTTAAAACCGTATTTTGTTCCAAACTCTTTATTAAAAACTCTTTATTATTTTTCAAAGCCTGAATGATTCTTGAAGTTGCAAGCCCATCTCCGTATGGATTTGTCGCTGAAGCCATTTTATTGTATTTTTCTTCAAAATCCAGAAGCTCCTGAACGGAATTAACTATTTTTTCCGTATTGGAACCAACAAGCTTAACCGTTCCATATTCAACAGCTTCAGGTCTTTCTGTTTCATCTCTAAGCACAAAAACAGGCTTTCCTAAAGACGGGGCTTCTTCCTGAACACCTCCTGAATCCGTAAGAATAATATGCGATTCTTTCATAAGACTTGCAAAAGGCGCATACTCAAGAGGATCAATCAAAATTACCCTATCAATACCTTCAAGCATGCCAAATACAGTTTTTCTTACATTCGGATTAAGGTGAACAGGATAAATCACCTGAATATCGGGATTTTTTTCAACAAGAATTTTTACTGCCCTGCAAATGTTTTCAAGCGGCTCGCCAAAATTTTCCCGTCTATGCGAAGTCAAAAGAATAGTTTTGAGATTTTTATCTATATTAAACCCTGATAAATCAAACTCGTTATTGTTTACTGTATGCAAAAGTGCATCAATAACCGTATTTCCCGTTAAATAAATTCTATCATTAGGTATATTTTCTTTTAAAAGATTCTCAACTGACTGCTGAGTAGGAGCAAAATACAAAGACGAGACAGAATCAGCTACAACCCTGTTTAATTCTTCAGGAAAAGGATAATGCTTATTAAAAGTTCTTAATCCTGCTTCAACATGTCCTATCGGAATCCTTGCATAAAAAGCTGAAAGGCTTGTTGCAAGGGCTGTAGTAGTATCTCCGTGAACAAGCACAACATGCGGCTTTGTTTTTTCAAAGACTTCCTTCATTTGAAGAAGAACATCAGAAGTTAAAGTCCATAAATTCTGATTATGTTTCATTATATTAAGATCATAATCAGGTTTTATATTGAAAAGATGGAGAACTTGATCAAGCATTTCTCTGTGTTGAGCTGTTATACAGACAATATTTTCAAAATCATCTTTATTTTTTTCAAGTTCCATAACGACAGGAGCCATTTTTATGGCTTCCGGTCTTGTACCAAAAACACTAAGAACTCTTATTTTTTCCAAAGTTTTCACTCCTGACAATATCTTTATAGTTATATTCTAGCAAAAGAATAGATTTTTATTTAATTTTTAAACAAGCTTTTTATAATAAAAAAACTGTATTATCATTTTTTTATACAAAAAACCGAAAGTGGAAAATTAATGAGAGCGATTGAATTTAATAAAAAACTCAAAATCACAAAAAATTACCCCATGCCGGAACCACAGGAAGGCGAAGCTTTAATAAAAATCCTTACAGTAGGGATTTGTAATACAGATATTGAAATAATAAAAGGCTATATGGGATTTTCCGGGATTTTAGGGCATGAATTTGTAGGAATCGTGGAAAAAATTAACGGCTCAAACCAGGGATTGATAAATCAGCGTGTGGTTGGAGAAATCAACTGCGGATGCGGATGCTGTGAATATTGCTTAAAAGAACTTGAAAATCATTGTCCAACAAGAACAGTTCTTGGAATTTTTAATAAAAACGGGTGTTTTGCAGATTATATAACACTTCCGTTGAAAAATCTTCATAAAGTTCCTGAAAATATAAGCAATCAAGAAGCTGTATTTACAGAACCGCTTGCTGCTGCTTTTGAAATCCTTGATCAAATCCAAATAAAACCAGCCGATAAGGTGCTAATTCTAGGCGATGGGAAACTAGGACTTTTAATATCACTTGTTTTAAACCTTACACAGGCTGAAATAACTCTTGTGGGTAAACATCAGGAAAAGCTTGATATAGCCAAAAACCAGAACGTAAATACAAAACTTTTATCTGATTTGCCTGTAGAAAAAAATTATGATGTGGTTGTAGAAGCGACAGGAAGCATTAACGGCTTTGAGCTTGCTCAAAAACTTGTAAAACCACGAGGAACCATTATCTTAAAAAGCACCATTGCTTCTGAAAAAGCTTTAAACCTTGCACCGATTGTCATAGACGAAATAAAAATAATAGGCTCACGCTGCGGACCTTTTAAACCAGCTTTGAATGCTTTAGAAAAAAATTTAATAGAGGTTACTCCGTTAATTTCAAAAGAATTCAACTTTAATGAAGCGTTTGAAGCGTTTGAATTAAGCAAAACAAAAGGAATCTTAAAGATTTTAATTAATTTTATATAAAAAATAAAACGGACTGCGAAAAAAATTATATAAAAAACAGTGAATAAATCACTGTTTTTTTGCTCATGATCTCTTTTTCCACGTTTCTTATATTAAGTAATCTAATCCTGTATTTATTTTTTTGGGATCTTTACTTAATTTTTTTTCATTCTTTTCAAATTTAATTTTCTTCAAAGTTTCATTTGTTAGATTATCTGCCCGATTTTTGTTTTCTTTTGACAATTTAATTTCATCTTCAGGGGATTTTGGAGGTTTTGTAGGATTGTTATTAAAGTTTAAACTTCGCGGAGCCTGTTTTTGATAATGACCATTACTAATTATCTTGCTTCGACCCGGGTCAATCGGATCATATCTATTTATAAACATTTTTTATTCTCCATAATTTTAATAATTTTTAAAGTGTATCAACAACACTTTATTTTTATTTACAGTATTTATCAAATTTATTATTTTGTCAACCCTTATCAAAGCAAATTATTTAAATTGTGTTAATTGAATTTACTAATCGGATTTATTTGTATTAAATTTACAAAAGCCTATTAACATAATTGAAAAATAAGCTTAAAATAATAAAAGTAATTAAAAACATCTTATTTTTTGGGTATATTCATTTTTATTTTTGGAGAAACAATGACAACATCACAGCACAAAACGTTTAACACCTTTATACAAGAAGTATTTAATCTTCCTGTCTGGATAAAACAAATTATTTACATGGAATTAAAAGAACAGCTTGAAAGCTCTTCAATGAAAACCTGCATGGATATAGCCAAAAAAGACAACTGCCTTCAGCTTTATATTCCCAAATTAACTTATACCGGCAAAAAAGAGCTGGTACATAAGACCAAAAACCTGTCAGAAAATGCTTCTATATTTCTGGAATGCGTTTCTAAAGACATTAGCATAATAGAAATAGCCATTAAAAATGGCTGGAATTTATGTGAATGTTCAAGTTATTTTCTTGAAACAATAGAAGCTGACCTTGTTTCAAAACCATCTTCCCCTTTTGTAAAAGGAACTGCTCTTTATATGAGCGGAAAAATCAGACTCGGTGAATATTTTGTTAAAATTAACAGAATTACTATAGAACAGCTTGATGAAGCTTTAAGAAAACAAAAACACATAGAAAAAGCTCTTGGAGATAGACCGGGACTGGCAGAAATTCTTGTAAACTTAAACTTTTTAAACAAAAATGATACTGAAGGCATACTTCTTCTAAAAGAAGATTGCGGGAAGTATTACAAATCAAATTTAATTACACAAGAAATACCTAAACTATAAAATGAAACCTGACTTATTAATTGAAACAACAAGAAGCAATATTGTTGAAAAACAGCATTTTGGCTTTATTATGGTTGTTGATAAACAAGAAAATATTCTTTTAAAAATAGGCGACGATGAAAACAAAAATTTTTGGTTTAGATCTGCCGCAAAGCCTTTTCAATCTTCTTTAATAATAAAATCAGGCGCTTATGATAAATTTAACTTTACTTTAGAAGAATTGGCTGTTTGCTGCGCTTCTCATACAGGCACAGAAAAACATACCAAAACCGTTCAATCCGTTCTGGACAAAATTGGCTTAACGGAAAAAAATTTGCAATGCGGAGTGCATGAGCCTCTTGATAAAGAAACAAAAGATTATTTCATTAAAAAAAATATTGAGCCCTCTCAATTACACAACAACTGCTCGGGAAAACATGCCGGAATGCTTGCAGTTTGTACTGTAAACGGGTGGGATATTCAAAATTATCTTGATCTAAACCATCCGCTTCAGAAAGAAATAACGACAACCATAGCAAACTTCTGCAATTTTGATGAAAACAGCATAAATATAGGTACTGACGGATGTTCTGCACCTGTACATGCCTTGCCTTTTTATAAAATGGGTGTCGGTTTTTTAAATCTTTTTCTCAATGAAAATTATGAAAATATTAAAAAAGCTTTTCAAAAAAACCCGTTTTTAATTGGCGGAAATGAAAGACCTGATACGGAAATCATAAAAGCCTCCTCCGGCAACTTAATTTCAAAAACAGCAGCAGGGGGACTTTGCGTAACAATTAATTTAGAGCAGGAACAGGCACTTGTAGTTAAGATTCTTGATGCTGATATGACTGCAAGATCAATTGCAATAATAGAAGCTTTAAAACAACTTAAATGGCTTTCTGAAGAAGAAATGAATACGCCTCAAATTAAAAATCTATATGATTTGAAAATTAAAAACTTAAAAAATCAAACTGTAGGAGAGATTCTCCCTAAACTAGTATTATAATTTTATGAAAGTTAGAACAAAAAATGGATACTAAAACCGATTTGCCTATTTTAGAAAAAAACCTGAATTTAATAAAAACTTATAACAATGAACTTGTTGAAAAAATAATCAATGTTCAGGAAATAACTATACCTGTCAAACTTTTAGAATCATCTTCGGGAGATTCTATTTTGTCATACAACGGTTTTTTACTGGATGATGAAATTGACCCTATAGAAAAAGCTTATCAAATATTTAATCAATTAAATGATAATGACGAAGACAATATTTATGTTGTTTTTGGTCTGGGACTAGGATATGTGTTTAAAAGATTTGTTCAATCCTGCAAAGGAAAAATAATTCTTTTTGAGCCAAATATTGAAATTTTAAGATTAACGCTGGAATTAGTTGATTTTTCCGAAGAATTAACAAAACAAAATGTTTTTGTTGTAAATTCCCTGGATGAATTAACAAAAATTACCAATAAAAGCTTTACTTTCGGCACAAAAATCCTTGTAGGCACACTAGATATTTACGGTAAAATGTATCCCGATATTTATCAATACATGATAAAAGAATTTAACAGAGTTAATCCGGCTTTTATTAATGAAGATTCTATTAAAATTAATATAGGCGCTGGCAAATGGCAAAAAGACGGATGGAAAACGCTTGATTGCTACCTTAATGCAGACATAAAAGCTGATCTTCGAAAATGCAAACCTCTTTTCATAAAAGACAACCAGATTGAAAAAGCTTTTTCTTCTCATTGTATAGAACACATAGAAACTCATCATCTTGAATATCTGCTTAAAGAGCTTTACAGAGGAATGAAACCTGGAGCTATACTACGTCTTTCTTGTCCTGATATAGATCAATCTTTCGAAGCTTATAAAAATAACAACATAAAATGGTTTAGTGGAATTTGTACGCGCGGAGAAATAGGCGCCAAGCTGTTAAATACTATAGTAAGCTATGAAGCGGGAGCAGGCGGCCCAAAAGTTCCTGAAGAAGAAGTTAAAGAAAAATTTGAATCACTTACAAAAGACGAATTTATAGACTGGGTTATAAGTTTGTGCGACAGAAACCGCCCTTATATAGCTCATATAAACGGGATTTATTATGAAAAACTTGAAAAACGCTTAAAAGACGCTGGCTTTGTAAACATAAAAAGAAGCTCTTACCTGAATTCCAGAGATGCAGAATTAAGAGGAAAAGGGTTTGATCTGCACCCAGATGTAAGTCTTTTTGTAGAATGTAATAAGCCAGAATAGATTTGTTAATCATTACATTATTAACAAACATGCTTTATAATTAATAAATAATATATTTTTAAGGATAAAACATGCGCATACAGATATACAAACAAGTAAAACCTAATAATTCTTTTAAATCAAAAAATGGTTTTACTCTTGCGGAAGTTCTGCTTGTTATAACTATTATCGGAGTTATAGCTTCTCTTACTATACCTAATTTAATTGCTGATATAAACAAATCTATTCTTTATAATTCCTTTATGGTCAGCAGTCAAACATTTTTTACTGCTTCTTCTGAAGTATATTCAGATTATGAGAATAACATTTCAGGAATATTTACTTCTCCAGAGGAAATTAGGGACGCATATAAAACACATTTAAATATTATCAAATCTTGTAACACAGGGGATTCTTTCGGAAATTGCTGGCATGATAATGGAATGGTTTTTAACTTACCAAACACACTGCCTGTACCTTTCGATAATGGACCATCTCTGGTTCTTGGCAATGGAATGACAATACTTTTTGCAACCGATCCTACAATGTTTTCTACTAACTGTAATCTTAATGGTGTTATAGAACAATGTGCTGAATTTTATGTTGATGTCAATGGTTATAAAAAACCTAATGTATTTGGTCGTGATGTTTTTCAATTTTATATGACAAAAAATTATGTACATTTATGGGGTGATGAGTTAAGCCATTCTTTAGCCGGCGATGTTTTTTGTGATCCTGCTAATGATAGTACCGGTGGCTGGGATGGTGCTGCTTGTGGAGCAAAAATTACAACCGCAGGTAAAATATATTATTGATATGCAATAAATTATAAAAAATTGACAATAAAAAACCCCTGGCAGCTAGCTATCTTCCCGGGAGGTCTCCCTCCGAGTATTGTTGCCGCAAGCAGTCTTTACGACCGTGTTCGGGATGGGAACGGGTGTGATCCTGCCGCTGGGCTACCAAGGATTTAATTATTGTACCTTGAGAACTGCATAATAAAAAACTTATCTTGTCATTACTGGAATGTCTTAATAAATCCTCTAAAGAGGATCTGTAGTAAAAAATAAACTTGCTAGGAAAAGCCCTCGACCTATTAGTATCAGTCGTCTGCATGTGTTGCCACACTTCTAACTCTGACCTATCAACCGGATTTTCTTCCCGGGGTCTTACTAGCTTATGCTATGAGAGAACTCATCTTGTGGTGGGCTTCGTACTTATATGCTTTCAGCACTTATCCTCTCCGAACGCAGCTACCCAGCATTTGCTCTTGGCAGAACAACTGGTACACCGGAGGTTCGTTCTTCCCGGTCCTCTCGTACTAAGGAAGACTCCACTCAATTCTCTTGCGCACATACCGGATATGGACCGAACTGTCTCACGACGTTCTGAACCCAGCTCGCGTGCCGCTTTAATGGGCGAACAGCCCAACCCTTGGAACGTACTACCGCTCCAGGATGCGACGAGCCGACATCGAGGTGCCAAACCTCCCCGTCGATGTGGACTCTTGGGGGAGATAAGCCTGTTATCCCTATGGTAACTTTTATCCGTTGAGCGACGGCCATTCCATACTGTGCCGCCGGATCACTAAGCCCTACTTTCGTACCTGCTCGACTTGTAAGTCTTGCAGTCAAGCTCCCTTATGCCTTTACACTCGAAGGTTGATTTCCGACCAACCTGAGGGAACCTTTGGGCGCCTCCGCTACTCTTTAGGAGGCGACCGCCCCAGTCAAACTGCCTACCTGAAACTGTCCCAAAACCAGATGTTAGTGGTTTATGGTTAGAATCCAAATTGTGTCAGAGTGGTATCTCAACGATGGCTCCACAACACCTGACGGCGCTGCTTCAAAGCCTCCCACCTATCCTGCACAAACACAATCCGTATTCAATTGCAAGCTACAGTAAAGCTCAATAGGGTCTTTCTGTCCTGGTATGTGTAAACCGTATCTTCACGGTTAATCCAATTTCGCCGAGTCACAAGTTGAGACAGCGCCCAGATCGTTACGCCTTTCGTGCGGGTCAGAACTTACCTGACAAGGAATTTCGCTACCTTAGGACCGTTATAGTTACGGCCGCCGTTCACCGGGGCTTAGTTTCAGAGCTTCGCATTGCTGCTAACCCTTCCACGTAACCTTCCGGCACTGGGCAGGCGTCAGCCCCTATACATCGTCTTTCGACTTAGCAGAGACCTGTGTTTTTGGTAAACAGTCGCCTGGGCCTATTCGCTGCGACCCTATCCTGCTTTGCAGTGCTTGTCTGCATCACAGTACCAGGGTACCTTTTCTCCCGAAGTTACAAGGCTATTTTGCCGAGTTCCTTAACTTGTGTTATCTCGCGCACCTTAGCATTCTCTGCCAACCTACCTGTGGCGGTTTACGGTACGGACATAATAGTATCTCTCATGCGAAGCTTTTCTCGGCAGTGTGGTGTCAGTATCTACTCTTCCGTGGAAGATCCTCATCACGCCTCAGTTTATAACGTCAAAGTGGATTTGCCTGCTTTGACTACCTACACGCTTAAACTAGCACAACCAATCGCTAGCATACTTAACCTTCTGCGTCCCTCCGCTGATAGTAACGACACTATCATGGTATAGGAATATCAACCTATTATCCATCGCCTACGCTTTTCAGCCTCAGCTTAGGTTCCGACTAACCCCACGCGGACGAGCCTGCCGTGGGAAACCTTAGGTTTTCGGTGCATTGGATTCTCACCAATGTTTTCGCTACTCATGCCGACATTCTCACTTCTGCTTCGTCCATCAGTCCTTACGATCTGACTTCAACCTACAACAGAACGCTCCCCTACCACGCAAACTAAAAGTTTGCATCCGCAACTTCGGTGATATGCTTAGCCCCGTTATATTTTCCGCGCAAAATCGCTTGACCAGTGAGCTATTACGCACTCTTTCAAGGGATGGCTGCTTCTAAGCCAACCTCCTGGTTGTCAATGCAATTTCACCTCGTTATTCACTTAGCATATACTTAGGGACCTTAGATGGCGGTCTGGGCTGTTTCCCTCTTGACCACGGAACTTATCTCTCGCAGTCTCACTGCCTAGTAATGACCTTCCCGGTATTCGGAGTTTAACTTGATTTGGTACCCAGTTTCTGGGCCCGCACCAAACTAGTGCTCTACCCCCGGGGGGATAAACTAGACGCTGTGCCTAAACGCATTTCGGGGAGAACCAGCTAGCTCTAGGTTCGATTGGAATTTCTCCGCTAACCACAACTCATCCCAGAATTTTTCAACATTCTTGGGTTCGGACCTTCACGCAGTGTCACCTGCGCTTCATCCTGGCCATGGTTAGATCACCTAGGTTCGGGTCTACCTCATGTAATAAATTCGCCCTATTCAGACTCGGTTTCCCTATGGCTCCGGGTATTAACCCCTTAACCAAACTACATAAGGTAACTCGCCGGCTCATTCTTCAACAGGCACGCGGTCACACTATCAATAGTGCTCCCGCTGATTGTAAGCAAACGGTTTCAGGTTCTATTTCACTCAGCTTTCCACTGTTCTTTTCGCCTTTCCATCACTGTACTTGTACGCTATCGGTCATCAGATAGTATTTAGCCTTACCGGATGGTCCCGGCAGATTCAGTCAGAATTTCTCGTGCTCCGACTTACTTGGGATACTTTCTAGAGATTGTCAATTTTCATCTAATTAACAATTTTCTGACTCTATGTCGAATTTACAGCTCCGACTGAAAGTCCCGCAACCCCATCTACACAACACCTGTAAGCTATCACATGTAGACAGTTTGGGCTGTTCCCCGTCCGCTCGCCGCTACTAGGGGAATCACTAGTTTGTTTTCTATTCGTCCTGTTACTAAGATGTTTCAGTTCACAGGCTTTCCTTCCTATACCCTATGTATTCAGGTATGGATTGTGGTGCATTACCACCACAGAGTTTCCTCATTCGGACATCTACGGATCAAGGCTTCTTAGCAGCTCCCCGCAGCTTATCGCAGCTTTGCACGTCCTTCATCGGCTTCTGATGCCAAGGCATCCACCATTTGCTCTTAGTAGCTTTACCTAACATTGGTTTATCTATACTACAGAATTTTTTATTATTTATTATGCAGTTGTCAAGGTACGACACAGGGTAAAAACCCTGAAGACTGAATACTGAAAAAAGAAATCAACCTGTAAATCCTGCCTCCGCTATTAGGTAAAACAATCAAAAATTTTAAAAACCTAATAGTTTCACTGGCACCGACCTGGGATATGTAAATTCTAAAGAAATTAATCTTGATTTACGTATCTCCCTAGAAAGGAGGTGATCCAGCCGCACCTTCCGGTACGGCTACCTTGTTACGACTTCACCCTAGTCATCAACCCTACCTTAGGCGGCTGCTTCCTTGCGGTTAGCGCACCGACTTCGGGCGTGGTCAACTCCCATGGTGTGACGGGCGGTGTGTACAAGACCCGGGAACGTATTCAACGCAGCGTGCTGATCTGCGTTTACTAGCGATTCCGACTTCACGTAGTCGAGTTGCAGACTACGATCCGAACTGAGAGTAGGTTTAAGAGATTTGCTCATCATCGCTGATTGGCGACTCGTTGTCCTACCCATTGTAACACGTGTGTAGCCCAGGACATAAGGGGCATGATGATTTGACGTCGTCCCCACCTTCCTCCGGTTTATCACCGGCAGTCTCGCTAGAGAGCTAACTAAGAGCAGGCTCTTAGCAGCAACTAACAACGAGGGTTGCGCTCGTTGCGGGACTTAACCCAACATCTCACGACACGAGCTGACGACAACCATGCACCACCTGTCTTACAGTTCCCCGAAAGGCACCCTCACGTTTCCGCAAGGTTCTGTAGATGTCAAGCCCTGGTAAGGTTCTTCGCGTTGCTTCGAATTAAACCACATGTTCCACCGCTTGTGCGGGTCCCCGTCAATTCCTTTGAGTTTCACACTTGCGTGCGTACTCCCCAGGCGGGATACTTATTGCGTTAGCTGCAGCACTGAAGGGGTCGATACCTTCAACACCTAGTATCCATCGTTTACGGCCAGGACTACTGGGGTATCTAATCCCATTTGCTCCCCTGGCTTTCGTTCCTCAGCGTCAGTAACAGACCAGCAAGGCGCTTACGCCACCGGTGTTCCTCCTAATATCTACGCATTTCACCGCTACACTAGGAATTCCCCTTGCCTCTTCTGCACTCTAGCTTGAAAGTATCCAATGCCGAACCGGAGTTGAGCTCCGGGCTTTAACACCAGACTTTTCATGCCGCCTACGAACTCTTTACGCCCAATAATTCCGGACAACGCTTGCATCCTACGTCTTACCGCGGCTGCTGGCACGTAGTTAGCCGATGCTTCCTTTGAGGGTACCGTCAAAATTCGTCCCCTCTGACAGAGTTTTACACACCAAGATGCTTCATCACTCACGCGGTGTTGCTGCGTCAGGCTTTCGCCCATTGCGCAAAATTCCCTACTGCTGCCTCCCGTAGGAGTATGGGCCGTGTCTCAGTCCCATTGTGGCTGATCATCCTCTCAGACCAGCTACTGATCATAGTCTTGGTAAGCCATTACCTCACCAACAAACTAATCAGCCGCAGGCTCATCTTAAGGCGCCGGAACTTTCATAACGAGTATTACAACTCGCCACATATGGGGTATTAGCGTCAGTTTCCCAACGTTGTCCCCCACCTTAAGGCAGATTACCTACGTGTTACTCACCCGTCCGCCACTTTCCACTGACCGAAGTCAGCTTCACGTTCGACTTGCATGTATTAAGCACACCGCCAGCGTTCGTCCTGAGCCAGGATCAAACTCTCCATTGTCAAATCATTATAAAAATGTAAATAAATTTACAATTTAGATTATGAAGTTTTGCCTGACTGTTTATTTTTGAATTAACAGGTTGATTTCGTTTTTCAGATATTCAGTTTTCAAGGTTCATTTGTGAAACAGGATTGAAATTCGTTCCCATCATGCTCACCGCGTTTAAAATCTCTCTTTTCAAGAGGTACAGAGTATATTATCACCACCGATTTTTAGAGTCAAGCGGTTTTTTTAAAGAATTATAACTTTATTTTTTCCAGCTAAAACTTAAAAAATTTAGTTTTATTCCTGCCTCGACTGTTAATGAAAAACTCATTTGTTGAGAGTTATTCTAATCTAACTCAAACAAAAACTGCTGACAACATGTTTTTTTAAGGAATTTAAAAAATTTTTTGCTTTTTAATACAATCTTTTTTGTATTTCTTTTACTAACACGGCTTTCAGGATTTTGATTTCCTAAAAAATTTTTTAAATTCCTCTTTGCGAAGCGGGGTTTTTATCCTTTTTGAATGTTAAAACATGTGAAATTCATGTTTTATCTTGATTACCGCTCATTGCTTAACATCTGTTTTCGGAATTTTTATCTTTTTATTTTAAATTACGCTTTCTTCCGAAAACAAATTTGAATCAAATTAGCATGTTTTTTCAGGATTTTTGTCACCAAATTCAAACGACTATTTTTTTGCTTTTTTGTTCCCTAAAAAAATTTATTAAAATTTATTAAGCACGATTTACTCAACAAAATTAACCACTAATGGGAATTTTTATCTTTTTTATAAAAAATTTTTAAATTTAAATAGCAATTTTTTTCTTTGAGTAGATTTTAAAAGTTAGATAGTTAAATAAGTTATAAAAAAGGGAAAAAAATGCAGACAACGGATAAAATTCCTGTTACACCAAAAATTATCGGCGGAGCAATCGATCGTACACTTTCCGAAAGAAGCGCATGGCTTAAAAAATACTACAGCCTTTTTAAAGAATCCTCAAAAGACTTACCGGATCAGAAAAAACAGAAATTACTTTTTTCTTTAAATGAAAGTGAAAGAAATATTCACAAAACAAGTAAAAAATTAAAAAACCTTGAATCTCTTTTTATAAGAGTATCTCCCGTTTCGTAACCAAACTTCCTCTTTGTCATGCTGAGCGAAGCGAAGCATCTGTCCAACAAACAACCAAGGTTTTATACCAAAAGAACAGATTCTTCGGGCTAAAGCCCTCAGAATGACATCAATTACTTTTTGACCATGAATCATAATTTTTTATACTAATTCAAAACAACTATTTTTAAAAATATCCTGAATTTTTTCAATTTCAATAACAGACAGTTTTTGCCTAAATCTTTCCGACTCTTCCAGAGAATCAATAAAAGTCTGATATTCAGGCTGCTCAAGGATAGTATTTAATCCCGCGCTTCCCGCAAAATTAAACTTAATTGAATCTTCGGAAATTTCCAGAACTTCTATAACATTGGAACAATCAAGCAATTCGGAGCATGCCAGAATAGATTCGGAGGAGATTGAAAAATAAGATGCCGCCTGCTCAATATTTATAACGCCATTTTTATTATTAAAAGCGTATTTAAGCATGCCGGAAAACTTTTTAATTGTTTCAACAGGCTCTATTTCAGGTTTTAAGCCTATTAAATAAATTTCTTTGGCATGCGTTTTATTTAAAAGACTGAAAAAAGTTTTTTCATCAGAGGGCATGTCCATAATAACAAGACAATCCGCTTTTTTAATATCTGTTCTGCCTGCGGTAAGTTCTTTTAAGATTGAATCCTGCTCAAAAATATTTAAAGAACGCTCTGTTTCAGCAAAAATCGTAATATTATCTTTTAAAGATTTCATGTAATTTATAAAATCTCTTTTTAACCCGGTTGAATTTCTTTGATCAACCCATTTTACTTCACACGAATTGTCATTCTGAGGGCAATAGCCCGAAGAATCTGTCAATTTTGGAACTTCCGCTACATTTGCAAGCTGGTTAGATCCTTCGCTTTGCTCAGGATGACAGGAAAGCCTAGAACGACAAGATTGTTTTATTGTAGCATCTGACTCTTCCTCTATCTCTGCAATAATTTCAGCAATTTCTTCAATTTCCGATTCAAAAAATTCTTCTTCAATTTCTTCTTCGTCATACTCTGGCTCTTTGTCAGAAGCCGGTTTCAAGTCTTTTATAATAAGTTGGATAGTCGTTTTATCCATATAATTATTTATTGCGGGAGTAAAAGCAATATTAACTTTTTCACCTTCTTCTATATGAATACTTTCTTTTTTCCACCAAACAGCTTCTAAACTTACCCCCTCTTCATCCGAAAGAAACAGCTTAAGGTGATTTTTTTTAGCGCCCATTGTCTTTTTTTGCATCAAAGTAAGATTTGACATGCTAAAAACAGGATTCGGATTGGACTCGCCGAACGGCTCAAGTCTTTCAATTTCTTTTATAAAGCTTTCTGTCAAATCCTGCGGCTGAATTTCAACATCAATTTTCAATTCCGGCTTTAATAATTCTGTGTTTAAATCTTTATTTATAAAAGAATTTAATTTTTCTCTAAATTGTTGAAAGGTCACTTTATTTAAATCAAAACAAAATCCTGCTGCAAGGGCATGCCCTCCAAATTGTATAAACAAATCCGCAAATTCCGAAAGTGTTTCAAACAGATTTAAACAGCCAACGCTTCTTGCAGAACCTCTCGCTTCCTGTTTTTCTTCACTAATAGAAACCAATAAAGCAGGTCTATAGTATTTTTCAACAAGTTTTGACGCGACTATTCCAATAATTCCCGGATGCCAATCTTTATCGGCAAGAATTATTGCCTTGGTTTTTTCAAGATCTATTTCTTCTTTAATTTTTTTCTCCGCCTGCAAGAAAGTTTCTTCGCACATTTCCTGCCGTTTTTTATTATTTTCGTTTAATTCGTCAGCATATGCGCTTAATTTTTCTTCATCTTCCTCTAATAGAAAGTTCACCATAGGAGAAGCATCCCCTAATCTACCTACAGCATTGATTTTCGGCACAATCCCAAAAGCTATGGTCATTGCGGAAATTTTTTTTTTTGGCTTATACCCGCCTATTTCAAGAATTTTTCCAATACTCGGCGGTCTTTTTTGAGCAATCAAATTCATTCCCTGATGAACAATAGTCCTGTTTTCGCCTAAAAGAGGAACAACATCGCCAACCGTTCCAATAGCCGCAAAATAAAAAATTTCGTCATGAAGATGCTCTTTGTTGTTTGATTCAAGAAGAGCAACAGCTAATTTATAAGCAACCCCGACACCTGCCAAATATTTTATATTCTTGCTTAACTCGTTTTCTTCCATATATTTTGGGTCAATAATCGCATAAGCGGGCGGGATTTCTTCCTGCGGCTCATGGTGATCGGTTATTATCACGTCCGTCCCGAAACTGTTTGCCAACTTAATCTCGTTTACATTACTGATTCCGCAGTCTACGGTAATAATTAATTTTGCTTTTCTGCCGCTTATAAGCTTGCAAACATTAGCCCTGTTTAAACCATGCCCTTCTTCAATTCTGTCCGGCAGATAAAAACTTGCGTTAGCCTCTAAAAGTTTTAATGTTTTATATAAAAGAGAAGTACTTGTAACACCATCCGCGTCAAAATCACCAAAAACAACAATATGTTCCTTGTCTTGAATGGCTTTATTAATTCTTTTTACGGCTTTTTCCATATCAGGAAAAACATACGGTGAAGAAATTTTTGCATTAGTTAAGTCAAGAAAATTTTCAGCTTCTTTTGAGTTGATTATTCCTCTGTTAATCAACAGCCTGGCAATTATTTCCGAGCCTGCAACTTTTTTTATCCCGGCAAATAATTCATCGTTTATATTATTTTGAGAATAAATCCATTTATAGCTGTTTTTCAATTCTTTATACCAAAACTAACTTCTATTTTATTCATTACTCTATTATAGTCACACCTAAAATTTTTAATAAACAAAAACAATCACTGTCTTTACTTTAGGAAACATTGTTAAGAAATATTACAAAAAAGTGAACATTTTGCCATATTACATGCGACTGTGTAATAATCAAAAGCGTTAATAGTCTAACCATTCCTTTCTTGACTGATGCGGCACTTTTGTCGCATTTATTTTTGCCTTTTTTGACAAAAAGTGGAATAAATATAACATTTATTCCACTTTTGTTATTTAGAAATCTTATAGAAACCTAATTTGAACTTTGAGCTTGAGAAGCTTGTTCCAAGAGTTCTTCTTCAGCTTTTTTCTTGGCATCTTCTTTAGCTTCTTTTAGATTTTTTTGAATTTTTTCAGATTTATTCATTTCATTAGGACGTTTGTTTTCCGAAAAAGCTATCATTCCAATACCTGAAACCACTGCAATCATTACTGCAATTGCTAAAGCTTTTTTCATAATAAAAAACCTTTCTGTTATGTAATTATTTAAAAAATACTGATAATAAAAAGATTTGTCATTCCGAGCAGGGAACCTTCTCTTTATTTATACCACTATCGTTAAAATTTTATGCGAATGTTTTTTCATTAACAGAAGAATTATTAGTAACAGCGCTTACAACTGACATTACAGCGGCTGTCATTTCAAGAGTTGAATTGCATTTGTTAACACAAGAACCGATACCTA
>Ga0209000_1000700_pt1 | contig 27458 bp, 28 predicted proteins | sample RifGroD2_FD_183998 | JGI IMG/M metagenome (GOLD analysis project Ga0209000, IMG submission 183998) | Groundwater microbial communities from Rifle, Colorado, USA - Groundwater D2 (SPAdes) (version 2) | ecosystem: Environmental > Aquatic > Deep subsurface > Groundwater | place: Rifle, Colorado... | reverse complement strand
ACTTGGAGAAATTACTCTTGGAATTCCGGGAATCCATAATATATCAAATGCTTTAGCTGCAACTGTTGCTGCACTTGAATGCGGAATTGAATTTCCTCAAATCGCCGATTCACTTGAAAAATTTACCGGAATGAAAAGAAGATTTCAAACAGTAGGCTACTTTAAAGGTGCAAGGATAATTGATGATTACGCACATCATCCGACTGAAGTTGAAGCGACTTTAAAAACCGCCAAGGAGATTGTTTCTTCCTCGCAAAAAGGGCGCGTAATTGCAGTTTTTCAGCCTCACAGATATACAAGACTTGCTAATTTATGGCAGGATTTTGCTAAAGCATTTAAAGATGCGGATATTGTATACTTATGCGATGTTTACCCCGCAGGAGAAGCTCCTCTTGAAAATGTGAATTCAGAAAACTTAAGCAAGCAAATAACTTACACAAAGACTTTCTATGTTTCCGGTGAACTCGAAAATATCGCAAAAGCTGTAAAACAGGAAATCAAAGAAAATGATATAATTCTCACAATGGGAGCGGGAAATATTACTCAATTAGGTCAACTAATTATAGACAATGCAGGTTAAAATACTTAAATTACAATGAAAAATTCTGTTAAAATGATACAAGATTATTCTCTAAAGGAACATACAACCCTTAAAATAGGCGGAAATGCAAAAGCTGCATATTTTCCGACTTCGGTAGAAGAAATTTATGAAATAAAAAATAATTCAGCCCGTGAAAATATAATTATAATCGGCGAAGGCTCAAATCTTCTGATTTCTTCTCAGGGTGTGGAAGAAAAAGTTGTGTTCACCAAAAACCTTAAAAAATACGAATTTCTTGATGAAGAAACTATAAAAACAGAATGTGGGCTTAAATCAGCCAGTTTGGCGAAAATTCTTCTTAAAAAAGGACTTTCAGGCATGGAATTTATGATAGGAATTCCAGGTTCTGTTGGTGGAGCCGTCACTATGAACTCATCAGCACACGGACAGGTAATAGAAGACGTCATAGAAGCCGCAGAAGTTATAGATTTGCTGACAGGAGAAATTAAAACACTTCATAAAGAAGATTTAAAACTGGGTTACAGAAATTCTTTTGTCGAAAAAAACAGACATTTAATACTTAATGCGACTTTTAAGCTTAAAAAAGCAGAAAATACTGAAATTTCAGAAAAAATGGAATTTCATATCAGCTACAGAAAAGAAAAACACCCGCCTTTAACAGAGCCAAACGCAGGAAGCACTTTCAGAAATCCTGAAAGAGGTGTTCATTCCGGCAGACTTTTTGAGGAGTTAGGGGCGAAAAGCTGGCAAGAAGGCGGAGCAAAAGTTTCCGAAAAGCATGCCAATTTTCTTATAAATACAGGGGATGCAACTTCTCTGGATGTTTCACGGCTTATGCACAGAATGCATTCAGGGGTTAAAGAAAAATTCGGTTATGATCTTATTGCAGAAATCAGGTATATAGGTACTTATTTGCCGGAAGAAGAAAAAATATGGAAAAACTTTACTGTTCATTGATTTTTCACAATTCATCCAGATAAAAAATAGTTGTAATCAAAAAAAGAAATTGGAATTCTTGTACTTATTTACAAAAAGAGGGAATATGAAAAAATTGTTAAAAATAAATAAAAATACCAAAATCGGTGTTCTTTGCGGTGGAATGTCCAACGAAAGAGAAGTTTCGCTGAGATCAGGCAAAAATTGCTTTGAAGCATTAAAAAGATTAGGCTATCAAAATACTGAAATGATAGACGTTGACAAAAATATTGCTAAAACACTAATTGAAAAAAATATAGAAGTCGCTTATATCGCTCTTCATGGCAAATATGGCGAAGACGGGTGTATTCAGGGATTGCTTGAAGTCATCGGAATTCCTTACACAGGAAGCGGAGTTAAAGCAAGTTCAATCGCAATGGACAAGGATTTCACAAAAAGAATATTGCAAACACAAAACCTGCCTATAATTCCATCAATTGTAGTTAATTCTTTCGAGGAATTAAAAGGGAAAGAAATTAATTTGAATTATCCTCTTATGATAAAACCCGTCAGTGAAGGCTCGAGCATAGGGATGCAAAAGGTAAATACTCCAAATGAACTTGAATCAGCTGTACGAGAAGCAGAAAAATACAACATGGGCGTAATGCTTGAAGAATATCTTGACGGAAAATCTGTTACAGTAGGTGTTCTTGACCTTGAGGAAGGAACGAGTTACACCCCTCCAGCGAAGCAAAGCTCCGCTTCGGGCTTTTCACTCCCGCTTCGCAAAAAAACTATCGCTACTCCTATACTAGAATTTAGGACAAAAACCGAATGGTATGATTTCGAGGCTAAATATACTGAAGGAATGACTCAATTTATTCTTCCTGCCGAAATTGGTAAAGAATTAACAAAAGAAATTCAAAATTTATCAATAAAATCTCATAAAGCAATTGAAGCTAAAGGTATGAGCAGAGTTGATTTTGTAGTTACTAAAGAAGGAAAACCTTTTATTTTAGAAATCAATACCATTCCGGGAATGACTGATTTAAGTGATCTCCCTGCCCAGTCAAAAGCTATGGGAATCAGCTATGATGAGCTTGTAGAAATTATTCTTAACAGCGCTTCAATAATTTAATATATTAAATATTGTAACAATATATACAATGTATCTCAAAAAAATAGCAATTTTATAAGCTTTCTGTTGTTTATATTAATATAACAATCGAATAATTTATATATCCTTACACAACGGGAGAATTGCTATAAATGGCTGACGTAAACACAGTTAATCCTTTGGCATGGAACTTTAGTGCATTCGACTACTTAACACCAACTGAATTAAGAAGCGGAAACTCAATGCCTTACAGCTTTAGTCCAAGCGTATTTAATTCAAATGCAGGTCTAGGATCCGGACTGTTTGGAAATCAAAGCAGTATTAATCCATTTGGAAATTATTCCAGTATCGGAATGGGCGGTATTTTTAGTAACTCTATGTCCCTATGTAGTTTTACTGATACCTTTACTGCGCAAACAGCGCCTATGATCGCACAGGCAAAAACTGAGAAAGAGCTACTGTTTAATCAAGGTCTTTATCAAGCTCAACAAACATCTGCACTTAGAGATCAATTAAGAGCTATGGGAATAAATCCTGACTCTGTATTGAATCAAAATCAATTAGGCGGAACTACCGGAAATACTGCAAATAACCAGCTTGGTTCATTATTAGGACTTCTTGGTCTGGGCGGAACTACCGGAAATACATCAACCAACCAGCTTGGTTCACTTTTAGGACTTCTTGGTCTAGGTGGAACTACCGGAAACACTGCAAATACAGGAACCAGCCAGCTTGATTTACTTGCACAAGAACTTGGACTCGGAGGAACAACAGCACCTGCAGCAAACAATTCTACTGATCAGCTTGGTTCCCTTTTAGGGCTTCTTGGCTTAGGCGGAACTACCACTACAACTACAGCTAAACCGGTAGACGACTGGTGGAATCGAACAGGCGAAGACGATTCTGATGATTCGGATGATTCTTTCTGGGATTATATAGATTCAAAAGTTGCACAAAGCAGACAACAAAACCAACAACAGAGTCAAATGCAACTTTTGTTAAATTTATTAGCAGGAACTCAAGCATAATACTTTAATAGAACTATTTATATAAAAGCCTTTTCTTTAAGAGAAAAGGCTTTTTATTTGTCAGTTTTTATCCTCAATAGTAATATCAGAATTCATTTCCCATACTATATTCACATTTCTAAAAAGTACCCATTTATCAGGAGTTTTTTGAGAAATATAAATTTGCGCCAATAAATTATGTTTATCCAATACATAATTCACCGGTTCTGATGAAAAGATATTTATTTGAGGAGTACTTGCATCATTAGTTAAAGGATTTTTATCTGACGCAATAGTTTTTATTTCTTCACTAAAAGGTTTATTATTTTCTAAAAAAACAACTTTTATTTTCAACTGATTTATTTTATCTTTGCTTATATTGGTCAATTTAAAACTAATTTCCGGGATAAGAATATCTTTATCTATATTCTCATTGCATTTTGTTGATAAATTATTAATAATAATCCTGCTATCAGGATTCATAAGAATATTTAATTTAGAATCAAATTTTTTAGCACGCGTATAATAAAGTTCCGCAGAAACTTTATCACCTTTTTCTTTTAAAATTTCAGCTTTTTTGATTAAAAGTGCAACATAACTCTCAGGGCTTGAAACTGTCGGATTAAGACCAAACGCTGTTTTATATTCGTCAATGGCAGTATCAATTTTTCCCAGTTTTTCATAAATTTTAGCCAATCTATAATGAGTTTCTGAATTATTCCAAAAAACCAAAGACAGTTTAAGAATATCTATAGCATCCAGAGGTTTGTTTAATTTTAGAAACTCATTTGAAATATCAATATAAACATTTTTTACATCTTTCTTAAGTTTTAACAAATTTGGACTATCTGACTTTTTATAATATTTATATGCTATTTTAAACTTCCTGATTGCCTCTGTTTTATCAGTTTGTTTTAACGTATTACCCCATTTACAATAAAAATCTCCTATTAATTGCAGAGCCTTGATATTATTTATATCTTTTATCTCATTAATAAAGCCTTCTGCAAGGTTATAATTATTCTCTTTAACATAGAGCTCTGCCATAGCAATATTGGCTTGATATGCAGATTTATAACCTAACTTAATAGCTTTCATGTATTCAACTTTAGCCATATCCGGCTCATTTACTTCAAGATAAAGTTCTGCCAATCGAATATGTGCTTCATAATTTTCCGGAAAGACTCTGACAATTTTATTATAATCTTCAATTGCATAAGCAATTTGACCTTTTACAGCAAAATTATCTGCTTCTTTCATCATGCCTGCAACTGAAGTCGGCTTGTTTTGTTCGTACATTACAAACCCGGCTATATTTAAAACACAAAATAACAGAATAAAATAAAACTTTTTAGAATTTATAAAATTTTTCAATTTTGCCAACATATTCACAACCATCTCCACATAAAATTTTTATAATCCTATCATAGAATATACTTTATATTAACTTCAATACCCGTTTGCTGTGTTTTCTGTCTGAACGTACACAGCAAAGACTACTCCAACAATAAAAAATATCTTCTTTTATCTAACTATTTAAAGAGTTTTCTTTTTTATAGTCAAATAAGGCACTATCTTTATCTTTAAACATTGATATTAAATTATTTAAAAATACATATGAAAGAGCATCATTAACTGCGCTATTAACTCCGCATAACTTAAGGATTCCTCTCCTTTCGGAACAGGCTTTATAAGCGTAAACGATTGCATTTAATCCGACTGAATCTAAATTTTTTACTTTTTCAAGATCAAGTATTAAATTCACATACCCTGTATTAATAAGAATTTGGATCTCTCTTTTAAGTGTTTCAATTATTTCATTTTTAGATAAATTACTTATGGTTATAGATGCTATTTTATTTTTCGGATCTTCAACTTTCGTAAACACTTCTGCCATTGCACCGTATTTTTGAACTTCGAGGTTACCTATATGCTGCAATATTTTTTTATGCCAATCGGGCAATTTGCTTATAAACTCGTTAGCACCCTTTAAGAAGCATTCGTTTATAAGCTTTTTATCATCAGAACCTGAAATAACAACTATTTTTGTTTCATCATTTTTAGTTTTTTCTGCATTATTGATCTCATCAATTAAATGCAATCCATCTTCCGGATTTGGTAAAAACAAGTCAACAATAACATATTGAAAACTTTGTTTTTTATAATAATCTAAAGCCTCTCCTACACTTCTGGCAACCGTTGTGGCATATCCACAATTTGTTAAAAGCTTGCTTAGTTGATATACAGACAATTCAAGGTCATCAACCAAAAGAATATTGGCATTATTTAAAAATTTTGACTGAGTTTGTATACAGCCGGGAGAAATTCTTTTCTCTATTTCTATTAAAATTCCCGTTATTTCTTCTGAAGTCGGATTTTCCGGCGACTTTTGCCCTGCAAGATTAAAAAGTTGCGCGATTTGTTCTTTATTAAGGCTCGACATTATTTTAGAATCACTCCAAAATCTTTTTTGCTATATTTATCTTATATTATAAGATAAAAAGCTGATTTAGTGTTAAATAAAATTTAAGGATACAAAAAATGGAAAAAATAAAATTAAAAATTCATCGCCTTGAAAATAATATCAAAATGCCTTTTTATGCTACAGAAGGAGCTGCTGGCATGGATTTAACAGCAGGCATTTCAGCACCAATAGAATTTAAACCTTTTGAAAGAAAACTTGTTCCTACCGGAATAATTATAGAACTTCCTTCCGGTTATGAAGCGCAAATAAGACCAAGATCGGGACTTTCCATAAAATTCGGAATGACTCTTATAAACTGTGTTGGAACTATCGATGAAGATTACAGAGGGGAAGTATGCGTACCTATGATTAATCTTTCTAACGAAACATATATAATTCAACCATGCGAAAGAATAGCACAGATGATAATTGCTCAAGTACAAAAAGCAGAAATTATAGAAGTAGAAGAATTAACAACAACTGCAAGGTCTTCAGGTGGTTTCGGCTCAACAGGGAAATGAAAGAATTTTTAAAAACGTGTTGACAATCAAAATATATTCCTGCTATCTTAGTCTTAAGATAATTAAATAAACATGCCCCTGTCGTCTAGAGGCCTAGGACATCTCCCTTTCACGGAGAAGACCGGGATTCGAATTCCCGTGGGGGTATTTTTATATTCAATCAGAATTGAACTTAATTAGTTCAATTTTTTATTGCGTTCTTGATTCATAAAAACAAATCCTTACAAAAGAAAATTAATATAATCTTTTTTCCTTTGTAGTTTTCAGTTATAATAAAACTATTAAAATAATTTGGAGAAGCTATGAAAAAGACATTTATTGTTTTTATGCTATTAATGGCATCAAGTACAGTTAATACACAATGCTTTGCTCAAAGCGCTTTTGAGCAACTTCAGAATGCTGCTGGAGATAGTGATTCTGCTTCTAACAGCTATTCCAATGGCTCATATGATTATGAAGGAGCAAGTACTTATTCCGGCTACAATTTTGACACTTCTTCAGAATCACCTACGCCTGTTGATTTAAGTGGCGCTGGCGAACATCCAACCCCACAGCTACTTAGAGACTCTGATGACTAAGTTATAATACTAAAAATAATACCCTAATATTTTTAACTTGGCTGTTTGCCTGTCATTTCTTTGTCTGCCGAAAAGAACATCTATAGCCAATCAGAATTGAACTAAGCAAGTTCTATTATTTATTGTGTTCTTGATTAATATTTGAAAAATGTTTATAATTTTATTATAATTAATTTTTATATATTTGCAGTTTTTAAAAGGAGTAATACTTATGAGTAGTGAAAACACAGAGATTAAAAATGTTAAAATAGACAGTGTTCAAATACTTACAAGTCTAGTTGCTATTATTTTATTTTTTATTACTTGTTTTGCTGCCTATAATGGCTATTCCTCATTTACTCAGGGACATTCTATAAATGAACAAATATATTCTGTCATAATAATACTTATTTCAATTTTTTCATTTATTGGATTTATAGTGATTATGCAAATAGATCATTTAATCACTCTCGTAAAAGAAGAAATTTCAAAAAATAAATAAGCAATTTTTTATTAAAAAAACGCATGTATTTATAAAAATACATGTGTTTTTTGTTAAGTATGATTAAATCAAATACCTTAAATTAACGACAATGCAATACTCGGAATTTGATTTGCCTGAGCAAGCAAGCTTGCTGAAGCTGAATTTAATATTTGATTTTGTGTTAATTTTGACATTTCAGCAGCAATATCAGTATCTCTAATTCTTGATTGAGCTGCAATCAAGTTTTCACTAGTCACATCCATACTGTTAATATTTGATTCAAGTCTATTCTGATAAGCACCAATATTTGATCTTTGTTCTGTCACTCTGCTAAGAGCACTATCAATACTATCCAGATAGCCTGCAAAATCCTCTGATGTATTAAGGGATGTTTTGACATCATCACTGTTAAGAAGTCCTAAATCATCTGTTTTTACAGAACCTAAAGCATCACCAACATTTATTGTGTTTTCACTTGGATCTCCATTTGGTCCGGTCTGAAGTGTTAAATCTGCGTTGCTACCGTCTAATAATTTTTGTCCATTAAAAGATGTCGTATTTGAAACTCTGTTTATCTCGTCTGTTAAAGCACTAATTTCATCTTTTATGGCTTTTCTTTCATTTTCACCATAAGTGCCATTAGCTGCTTGTACTGACAATTCTCTGATTCTTTGCAGATTTTCATTAGTACTTTCTAATCCTGCATCAGCTGTTTGAAGAGCATTTATGCCAGTTTGTGAATTTTCAATAGCTACTTGCGAACCTCTTGCCTGAGCATCCAAAGTTTCTGCAAGTATTAAATTTGCTGCATCTTCAACAGCACTAAGTTTTTTACCGGTTGCTATTTTGATAATTGACTTTTCCATTTCACTTTTAGATAAAGCCAGATTATTTTGTATAATTGATGAAGTTACATTAGTATTGACTTCTAAACCCATATATTTCCACCTTCTTATACTTACTTACATATAATTATTATAGCATCTGGATATTGCTAATTCAGTTTTTCACTATGAATTATGTCAATAAATTCACACTATTTTTGTTTATGCAAAATAAAGTAACCAATTCTTAACATTTAATCCTGCTAAAATATTTTTTATTTCAAGCTTTGTATAATATTTTCCAGTTTTTCTTTTCTATTTTGTCTTCTTTCAAAGACATTTAATCTGGATTTTTCAGCATTTGCTTCTGTTTCTTCAAAAGTTACCTTATCAGAATTTATATAAAATACGCCCAGCGGAAGTTTTTCCGTTTCGATTGCTCTTTCAAAGGCTTTTACCCTATTATTCGGGATATAAGAATCTTCCAGATAATAAGTATTTTGCTTAAACCACGGATATGTGTTGACTTTATTGAAAGTTACACAGGGTTGAAATACATCCACAAGGGAAAAGCCCTTATGAGTAATAGCTTTTTTGAAAATTTCTTTGGTTTGTAAAGCATCTCCACAAAAAGCTCTTGCCACAAAAGACGCATCTTGAGATATAGCAATTGCAAGGGGGTTGAATGGCTCATTTGTAACTCCGTGAGTCTGAACAGACGTTTTATAATCCTTCAGGCTTGTCGGTGATGCCTGTCCTTTTGTAAGACCATAAACCATATTATTACAGACGATTACTGAAATATTAGGATTTCTGCGGATTGTGTGAATAAAATGATTTCCGCCTTCCCCGTATACATCACCATCACCGCTGACTACCATTACATTCAGGTTGGGATTACAAACTTTTATCGCAGTAGCAGGAGGAAGTGCTCTTCCATGAAGCCCGTTAAAGAAATTACAATTCAAATAATGAGGCAGTTTGGCTGCTTGTCCAATTCCAGAAACCAGTACAGAATTTTCTGGAGAAATATTTAACTCGGTTAATGCATCTTTTAATATTTTCAAAATTGCAAAATCGCCACATCCAGGGCACCATGCTATATCAATATCTTTTCTGTCATAATCCATTGTGCTTTCTCCTATATTAAATCTTGAATTTTATTAACTAATTCTTCGACAGAAAATGGCAAACCATTGTATTTCAGAATTTTATGGTGAATAGTAAAGCCTGTTTCTTGTCTTATCAAATTCGCAAACTGCCCTGTGGCATTATTTTCAAAGCATACAGTATTTTTTGCTTTTTCCAGATATGCAAGAGTTTTTTCAGAAAGAGGATAAACCTGTTTAAAATAAAGAAAGGCAATATCAGGGTTATTTAAATGACAAAGAGCTTCTTTTATGCCATTACAGGTCGAGCCCCAGCCTATTAAAAGAGTTTTATAACTATCGTTGCCAAGTAATTCCGGCTCATAAATTTCTTTTTTAATCAGGTCAAATTTTTTAAGCCTTTTATCGACCATTTTCACCCTTAAATCAAGGTCTTCTGTGATGTGACTATCTTCATCATGTTCATCACTGTCAAGCTTCACAAGACCATCACCATGTACAGGAATACCTCTTGGGCTTATCCCATCATCAGTAAGTTTATATCTTTGGTAATTCTGGTCTGTTTTTACAATAAAATCTTTAATTTCTGTTTTATTAGCATCAAACGGCTTACAAAGCGAATAAGATTCCAAGCCATACTGATCTGTAAATATGAAAACAGGCACTTGAAACTTATCTGCAAGGTTAAAAGCATTTTGTGCAAGACAAAAAGCATCTTCTGGAGTTCCCGGGGTGAGTATAATCCTTGGAAATTCACCATGTCCTGAATAAAGAGCAAGATTTAAATCCCCCTGCTCTGTCCTTGTCGGAAGTCCTGTTGCAGGTCCCGGTCTTTGGGCAAGGTGAATTACCATAGGAGATTCAATCATGCCTGCAAGACTAACGCCTTCAATCATAAGAGCAAATCCGCCTCCTGAAGTGGAAACCATGGCTCTGCTTCCTGCGTACCACGCCCCTAATCCCATATTCATGCCGGCAATTTCGTCTTCTGCCTGCTCGACTATTATATTAAATCCATCAGATTTTTCTGCGAGATAAGTAAAAACAGCTGTTGAAGGCGACATCGGATAAGACGCTATAAAATCACAACCACCGGCAATACATCCTAGAGCCACTGCCTCATTTGCACTTGCAAGTATTTTATCTGCTACGAGCTCGTCTTTTTGAACATTTACAGATAAGCCATTATTGTTTATAAAGTTTTTGCCTAATTCATAACCTGATTGAACAGCTTGAATATTTTTCTGAATAACATCTTCAGGTTTATCTGAGAATATGTTCCTGATATATTCTTCTATCAGCTTCATTTCAATATTGAAAATCCCAAAAATAATGCCTATTGCTACAACATTCAAAAATATTTTCCCGCCGGCGTTAGCGGCTTCTGAAGATAAAGGCATTGCAAAGGTTTTGTATTTATCTAAAGACGGATTTTTAAATGCTTCATCGTAAAGAATAGAAGTTTCTTCTGTTATTCTTTTTTCCAAATGCCCAGTTAAATTTGGCGAAAGCATAACTAAAAAATCTATTTTATCGACATAAGAAGAAATTGCTCCGGAAGAAATTCTGATGGTTGAAGAATTAACCCCTCCTCTGACTCTTGACATGTATTCTTTGCACGAAAATACGTTATATCCTGCCATTTTAAATACTTTAACTATAATATCTGATGCAGTTTCTACGCCCTGACCTGCTTCTCCTACAATTACAACAGAGATATCGTTATTTTTAAGCATATTAATTTCCTCAAGTGAATATTACTTTTCACTATAAGAAATCGACAAATTATCAACTTTAGCAATTGGTTAAATCGGTAAAAAACTTAACTATTCTTCGAGCATATCAATTCGTCTTTGGTGTCGACCGCCTTCAAATTCAGTTTCCAGCCAAATTTTTACTATTTCGCAGGCAACATCAGTACCAATAACCCTGCCGCCCATTGTTAAAACATTCGCATTATTATGAAGCCGACTCATTTTTGCACAATAAGAATCGTGACAGGTAACAGCTCTGACGCCTTTTACTTTGTTTGCAGCTATTGCAACCCCTAATCCAGACCCGCAGACAAGTATTCCTCTGTCAAATTCTTTATCGGAAACTTTTTTGGCGACTTCTTTTGCTATAATCGGATAATCTATGGAATCTCCGTTATGTGTTCCAAAATCCTGATACTCATAGCCGAGTTTTTCTATATATGATTTAACGATTTCTTTTAATTCATAACCACCGTGGTCTGATCCGATTGCTATTTTTACTTTTTCCATTATATTTTTACCTCTATAGCCCCTTGTCTTAAAACTTTAATAATTCCTGCTTCATTTACAGAAACCACCGTTGATTCTGTCCCTTTGGGAATAAATTCAAAATCATCGAGAATATAATCAATTTTATCACCAATTGAATTTATTACTTCTTCTTTTGTGGAAATAGCACCCATTTCGGAAATGTTTGCACTTGTTGTAGCGAGAACTCCATTATCCGTGCATTTTTCTAGCATTTCAATAAAAATCGGACAATCCGAAATTCTTATCCCGACAGTATCAAAACCCGCAGTCACAAAATCAGGAGTAAGCGAACTTTTTTTAACCACAAGAGTTACAGCCCCGGGGAAATATTTTTCAACAATCCTTTTAGCAGTTTCCGGCAATTTTTCTAAATACGGAAGCAAACTTTTTAAATTTTTGCCAAGAAGAATAAAGGGTTTTCCTTTATCTCTTGATTTTATGGAATAAATTTTTTCAACAGCTTTTTTATTTTCCGGCAGGCATCCTATTCCCCAGACAGTATCCGTCGGAAAGGCAATTACTCCGTCATTTTCGAGAATGGCTTTTATTTTATTTGATTCTTTTTTAGATAAATATTGAGGCATCTTGTGAATCTCTTGACTTTTACTCTTGATTTGTAATATTAATCTTAGGCGAAACAAAATTAATTTTACACAATTTCATAAAAAAATGGGGCGTTAGCGCAGTTGGTAGCGCATCACACTGGCAGTGTGGGGGTCAGGAGTTCGAATCTCCTACGCTCCATTTTTCTTTTATAACAGACTTTAAAGACATTCCATAATTACAGTAATATTTCATTTTCCGTAATATTTCCGTAATGACAAAATAATATCAGTATGATTTAAGTATTTATAGCTTGATTAAAATACTAATAATCATTTAATGCTTGTATGGCTCTTAATTTCATTTCAGGAACAGGGTGAGCATAACGCATTGTTACATTAATATCTGCATGTCCAAGAATATCTTTTACAACTACGAGGTCAACACCTTTTTCGACCATTCTCGTGGCTGCTGTGTGTCTTAAATCGTGAAATCTAAAATCTTTAATCTCTGCTGTTTTTACAAACTCAGGGAAAACATGATTAATATTTTGTTGAACACCTAAAGTTTTTTCATTAACAAAAATGTATTCGCTTAGTTCTGGCATAGCTTTTAGTGTTTCTTTTAGTTTTTTAGATATTGGTATTTGTCTTGGTTTACCTGATTTTGTCTGAAGAACATCTATGTAGCTTTGTTCAAAATTTACGCAATCCCAAGTAAGATTCAAAATTTCACCTTTACGCATGCCTGTCTGCAAGGCTGTTATAACTATTGGTTTTATCCAATGCTCACCTATAGTTTCAAATAGGCGTTTTTCTTCTTCTTTGGTTAAAAATCTTATTTTATGATTATCAACTTTTAATTTTTTAACAGCAGAACAAGGGTTATTTTCAATGAATTTGTTTTGCTTTGCAATAGATAGCATTTTGCTTAAAGAATTAAATTCTCTATTGACTGTTGAGGGTTTTATCTTTTTATCCAGTCTAAAAGTCTTGTATCCTTCAATATCAATAGATTTTATCTCTGAAAGTAATTTATTTCCAAAATATTCTAACCAATAACCTGTATATGTCTTATCATGGGTATAACTAGCTTTATTTGTTTTTGAATATTCCAAATATTTTTGTATCATTTCAGACAATTTTATAGTGCATTTCTTTTTAACAAAATTCAAATCGCCACGCATTATATCGCTACGTAATACAGTTTCATATCGTTTAGCTTCTTTTTCTGAAGTAGCACCTTTGCAAGCCTTATAATAACGCCTACCGTCAATCATAAACTCACATTGCCACTTATTATTTTTACCTTTTTGCAGAACTGTCATAAACTTTAATAAACCTTTGCTTTAAGCTGCATTAGAAATAAATTTTTCTAACGCATTTTTTCTGATTCTGACTGTAGCTCCAATTTTAAATACCGCTTCTTTTGGAATTTGTTCTCTTCTTATCCAATTTCTTACCGTATGGGGTTTTACGCTGAAAAAAATTGCTACATCTTCAATAGTCATTAGTTCCATAAATTGAGACCTCTTTTAATCTAATTTCTAACTCAAAGGCATGGATTTTCTGCCTTCTATTATTACTATATCCAGCCACCCAAATTTCTTCTTTAAAAATTTTTCAAAATATTTTTTGAAGCCACAAAACAAATAAAAACAGTTGCAACCTTCATAAGGCGTGCCTTGTCAAGAAACGCACTACTGTAAACATTTGTATCAAAAGGTTAAAACATGATTGATTTACCTTAAATTCATGTATATCATGGGTATTCATGAATAAAATCATGCGGATGATTGATAAAAGAAGGGATAACTGCAATGAAAAAGAAAGAAGAGCTGTTAAAACAGGTAGAAATGTTAAATACAGGTATTAAAACTTTTGATGTTCCAGTAAATCACTTAAATGAGACGATTGTCGAATTAGAAGAACTGGAAAAAGGTATAATTAGGCTAAAAGAACAACTAAATTATACAAAACGAGGTATGGAATTGGTAAAAGAAAGCATTGAAGAATCAAGCAATAATATTTCAAAGATTATTAACGGGAATTAATCGAATAAATTCATTTTATTCTTTATTTAAATCATATTTAAAATTCAATTCTTTTAGAATTTGCCATAAGGGAATGTCAAGAGCCGTTGCTATTTTAAGAATAGTTATAAATTTGGCTTCTACAATGCCGTTTTCGATTCGGCTGAGTGTTGCAGAGGTTATGCCATTTCCAAATGCAAAAGAGTTAAGAGAGATATTCTTTTCTTCTCTTATTTTTTTAAGCTTTTTCCCTAGTGCTTTAAGTATTTTCTTATCCTGCTGTTGCATAAGTGTAATTTTAATGTTAGATTCAAATTACAGCATTACATCTGTGTAACATATTAGTGACCAAAGCATTACTACATAGACTTATATAGGATAAAAATTATTTTTAATATATTTAATGAATAGAATTTAAGCACTTTAAAGGGTGTCGGAGATGTTTAAAAATTTAACGGATTTATCTTATAAAAGAAATTTTTTGGAAAGCATCGAATTTTATGTTTCTTCTTTTGTTTTAGGATTTGTATTATTATTTATCCTAATTGGATTAGCGCAGACTTTTTTAGCTGTTTTTTTGAATAATATACAATTTTCAGAATCTTTTAAATTAGGATTTTTTATTTCTCGCATTTTTGGAGCTATATATTGCGGATTTTTATCATTTTATATTTTAAGAAAAAAACAAATATCGAAGCATTATGGAGCAATATTATTATTTTTAAGTTCAATTTTGTTAGCTTTATTTGGGGCTATGTTTGTAGGGTTGGTTTCAACCGCTATATAAACCCTATTTACAAGTATAAATATTTAGAACATCAAATCTTTCAGGGGAATAAAGCTTTTGTTTTATATTCTTTCAAACCATTATATTGATTTAAATTCTTACAATTGTTTAATTATCTATAAAAAAGCCTATTTATGAGTATAAATCTTTAGAACATCCAATCTTTAAAGAAATAAATCTTTTGTTTTGTATTCTTTTGAAAGCATTATATCAATTTAAAACTTTTGTAGTTATTTAAACATCTATAATAAAACCTATTTTACAGGAATAAATCCTTAGAACTTCTAATCTTTCAGAGTAATAAATCTTTTATCTTGTATTCTTTAAAACCATTATGTCGATTTAAATTCTTACAATTGTTTAAACATCTATAATATAAACTTAGTTCAAGCAATTTTAAAACAAATTCAGTTTTAGATAAAAGTTACTATAAATATTTCTTCCGTAATATTTCCGTAATGACTATGTAAAATCATAGGATTTGTGTTTTAATCAAAATAGTTAAACCCCTTACAATTATTGATTATTTTAATCGAAAAGCCTTGTAAAAACGCCTGTGTGGGGGTCAGGAGTTCGAATCTCCTACGCTCCATATCTTTTTCAAAACAGGGGAGAGAAGCCCCTTTTTTATTGCCAAATTTCCCGCACCCACGGCGATTTCTACCCGTTATAAAATTAAAGAGAATTTCAAAAAGAGAAATTTTGTGTAATTTTTGTGCAAAGTTATGCAAAATTCTCTTTTTACTTTTTAACTAGCCCCCGTTTTATTTTAAGCAAAGAAAAAGCTGCTGATTTTAGCAGCAACTTCAAAATAAAATGATATTTTAGATATTCAATAATCTTCTTTGTTCCATCCAATCAAAGGTGTTAATTTTAAAAAGTTTCTGAATACTCATCTCCGGAGGCTGAGTACCGTTTAAAATCTTTTCTGTAATATCAGGCGCCAGAAATCTTAAGCGCAGAACATCTTTAATATATGTGTTGTCATTTAAATTTTCCATTTTTTGTATATCTTTACTGCTTTCCGCTTCTCCTGAGAGTAAAAGATTGTTCCAATAATGACTTTTGGCTATAGCTTTAATTAATTGAGGGTTAATATTAACTTCCTGTTTTTGCGAATCTGTGATAATTATTATGCCGCCATTTTTAGAAGTCTGTGTTAGCCTTAAAGCTTTTGTAATAAAAATTGGCTCCATAATATCTTTTTTGATTTCTTCAGGCAGCATTGTGTTGTAAGCTACCGCATTTAATGCTTTTAATAATTGTTGCTTGCAAAGAGTAATCTCTATCTTTTCTTTATACAAAGTTATTTTGCTTAATATTGTCCTGATAAAAGCATTGTTAAATCCGGTTTTAATATCATTTTGCAAGCTTTTTATTGATAATAGCAGCTCTTTTTGCTTATGAATATCATAATCTTCAATATATTGATGAATATTTTTTGTATTTAATAAAAATGTTTTAATTTCTTCTGTAACAACTTTTTCTACTTCACCTGCCGGAATTTTCGATACAGAGCCTGCTTCACTTCTTCGGGCTTGAATTATTGCCTGACTTACATAATATCTATATTTTCTGTTTCTTGTATTGCTATGACTAGGAGACATTTTATTGCCGGTATCATCAAACAACTTTCCTGCAAGAAATGAGGGTGTTTTAGCATTTATTGAATTTTTTCTATTAATTCTGTTTTGTGATAATATTTGTTGAACTTTTTCAAATAACTCCTTCTCTATGATAGCTTGATGCTCACCGTCATAAACTTTGTCTTTATGTGTAATTAAACCGACATAAATTTTATTTTGCAAAATATGGTAGATGGCTCCTTTTGTAAAAAATACATTATTTTTTGTTTTTATATTATTTTCTTTCAGATGTTTGATTAAATCTGGCACACTTCTTAATTCCAGATACTTTTCAAAAATTATTTTTATTTTATTAACATGCGCAACGTCGGGTAAAAGCTTTTTCTCTTTTAATTCATATCCGATGGGCGGTTTCCCGCTCATCCACATCCCTTTTTTCTTTGATGCGGCTATTTTATCTCTTATTCTCTCCCCTGTAACTTCCCTTTCAAACTGAGCAAAAGATAGAAGAATATTCAGAGTTAATCTTCCCATACTGGTCGTTGTATTAAATTGCTGTGTGATTGAAACAAATGAAACTGATTTTTTATCGAATAATTCAACAATTTTAGAAAAATCCATAAGAGAACGAGTAAGCCTGTCTATTTTATAAACGACTATAGTATCAATTTCACCTGTTTCAATATCTTGAAACAGTTCTTTAAGAGCAGGTCTTTCAAGTGTTCCTCCAGAGAATCCACCGTCATTGTATTGTTTTTCGACAAGAACCCAGCCTTCGTGTTGCTGAGATTTGATATATGATTCGCAGGCTTCTCTTTGGGCATCAAGAGAATTGAAATCTTGATCAAGACCTTCTTCTGAAGATTTTCTTGTATAAATGGCGCATCTGATTATTTTTTTACCTGCAAGGCTCATGCGCTTTTTACTCCAAAAAAGATTTTACCGTTCCATCTTGTGCCGGTTATTTTATTTGCTATGGCTGATAAGCTTTTATAGAATTTATCTTTATAGTTAAAACCTTTATCAAGAGAAATTACTTCGTGTTTCTCGCCTTTATACTCTCTTATGAGCTTTGTACCCGATTTGATCTCAAAAACAGAACTTTGTCGACAAGTTTCTTTCACGTCATTTTCATTAACTTCTTGCTTTTTAGCGAGTTTCTCCGCAAGTTTATCAAGCTGCTTTTTTGTCTGTGCCGAATAACCGCCTTGTTTTTTTGCCTTAAGCTCCCAAGCTATATGCTTTATCAAAAGGTCTTTTCTTGCATGCTGAGGGGAATTTGTTTTGAATAATTTTTTCCATTTTTTGATTAATTCTTCTCTTGAAAGGCTTTGGAGTTGTTCTATTGTTTCGGTCACGTCTGTTGTCCTTTCTATACTTAATTGACAACAGCATTCATCACTCTAATATTCTCTAAAATCAAGTGTTTTGTGTCGTTTTAAATCTCTTTATCAAGAATCGAATTTAAAGCCTGTTCCTGCGTACAGCCGTTTTCTTCACAGTAGACATCCAGCCATTTCAAATATTGCTTAATTTCTTTTCCGCAGAGAGCTTCAAGATTTTCTTTTGCTTTGCAATTTTCCATAGCAATGTATTCAAGAAGTGCTTTCGCTGCAGCTCTATTTGGCTTGGAGGTTTTAACTTTTAATTCCTCTATATCGCTGTGAAGAGTGAGGATTATCCCAATTACATCGTCAATGGCGATTTTTAAGTCATTTCCAATACCGGTAATGTAATCCGTAGAATCAATTTTAGTCATAAAAAACTCCTTATGCTTGTAACAGTTGTATGTTAGCTTACGCAAGGAGATTTGGAACGCGATGTGTCTTAAGTTTAAGATTACTTATAATTTAAAATATCTTATATTTACAGATTCACTGTAATTTACCATTGACAAATGCGGCACCATAACAGAATTTTCTATTTGGGAAACATTGAGTTTCAGGATTATATATTCTGTGCGAAACTGTCTTATTTTATCCAGCCAGTTAAGTAAATTTTGTGATACTTTAGTAACGATCAAGACTGCTCTTCTTGCATCAAGAGCATTAGCTGTATCTATAATTCTTTTAAAATCAGCTTTGGTAATCCTATCAAGATGTATCATTACAGCTATTTTATAATTAGGTCTACGTTTTTCTCCAAAGCAAATATCAGGTCTTTCCTCAAAAGGAATACCTATTACAACGTAACTAAAGTCAGAAAGTTCAACCTGAATAGCTTCTTCAAACTGCTCTATGTTGTTATAAATCCAGTTTGTTAACATATCTTTTGTTTTAAACATTTCTTTAGGAGGTATTTCTTCTATTTTAGCCGGTTCCCATTTCATAGAATTTTTCCTTTCTCAAGTTTTTGTAAATGCAACCTGTAAATTTTTGATTTTTTATGTTTTATTTTCCAATTTGCTACATTAAATCCCAGTTAGGTGCCGTGTAATAACCTTCTAAAAGCTTGTCTGTCGTAGTTTTAGATCTGGGGCGAGAAAGATATTCAAATTCAGAGGATCCGTATACTTTCTCGTTCAATGCCTGACTCAAAGCGTCGCATTGGTCATCATGTTTGGCTTTCGGAAATCTCAGTAGCTCCTGCTCAAAATCAAGCCACCAATTTGGCTTGTCCTCAGGAAATAGGCAATGTCCGTTTTCTATCAAGTTTGAAACGGAAATCAGTCTGGTTTCTTTGTCATATTCAGGCTTGATGCCTTTGGGATAAATCTTGTAATCCTGCTTCAGTGTTTGAATCAGGCTTATTCCCGATGCCTGGTCTTCAATCAAGACTTCTATCCTGTGTTTATACTTCTCTTTGGCGTCATTGTGTAACTGTGCAATTTTTTTAATTAAGAATGGAAACTCAAGTTTTTCCCTGTAAACATCCAGCACATAATTCCTGTCTTTTTCGTCCCTAAGTATAGTTATACAGACCGAATAATCGTTGTGCTGCTCAATCTTGCCGGCTGTATCCCAAGACTGAATAATGCATTTAACCTTGATTTCTTCACGTTCAATAGCTTTAAAAAGCTCATTTACACTGTAATACTGGAGCCATTTCTTTTTAATAACGCCTCCTTCTCTTGGTGCAGGATTTTGTTGGTACTGCCCGGCGAAGTTATACTCGCCCATATACTCTTTTGCCTGATATAATTTCGCCAAATCTTCTCTTGCGGGATGCAATGCTTCATTTTTCTTTCGAGGAAACCTCTTTTCTAAACCTGTAACTCTATCTAAAGCCCACCAAGATTCATCAACTTCAGCTATAGCGGATATTTTAATATGTTTAAAACTCGGGTCTGTATTTAGCAGATACCCTGTGAGGTCTTCTTCATGAAGTCTTTGCATTACTACAATAATTTTGCCTTCTTTCTTATTATTAAGCCTTGTATACAGTGTATTGCCGTACCAGTCATTTGTTTTATCTCGCAACAAATCAGAAAATGCATCCATTGGCTTCATCGGATCATCAATAATGATGTAATCTGCGCCCCTTCCTGTTAATGTACCATTTATGGAAGTTGCATATCTGCAGCCGCCTTTTGTGGTTTCAAAATCACTTATGGATTTTTTTGATAATCTTGTATTGGGGAAAAGTTCTCTGAACCAGCTACTTTCTATAACTTTTTTGCAATCAAGTGCCAGTTTTGATGCCAGTTCTTCTGCGTAGCTGACTACAATAATGCTTGCTTTGGGGTTATGTCCCAGAATAAAGGCAGGGAAAGCAATGGAGCAGATGATGGATTTCATATAGCGAGGCGGAATATTAATTATCAGGCGGTTTGCATAATTTTCCTTTATATCCATAAGTTCGTGGCAAATTACGTCAATATGCCAATTATCAAGATAAGTTGCATTCGGGGAAACTTCCTTGAATACCTTTTCTGTAAAGGATTTGAAGTTTACCCGCAGGAGAGAATTTAACAGTGCTTTTTTGTCGTTAATCATGAGTTTTAACCTCCTCTATGCCATCAAAATCCGACACATTCTTTAAATAATTGGTGATAATTTCTCTGTCATCTTGGCTTATGGATGCCAGAATCTTGCTTTTATCTTCTTCTTTGACATCAGCCATCAGCATATGAGGCAACAGCGAGTTTATGGCTTTGACATCACCTTTGACAGCCTTGTTTACAAGCTGCATAATCATTGCAAGTTTTTTGGAGATTTTTAAGTCTCTGCCGTTTTCTTTTATGCTAATTTTTTGGTCAAGAACTTCAGTCAGCATATTGTAGGTGTTTCTGTGGTCTTTAGGTCTTCCTTTTCTGTTACCGGAATGACCGGGTCTAAATTGCGAATCTTTTGGAGGTTTTTTATAGCCGATTTCGTAATTTTCTGAATCTTCCGAAATTTTAGTTTTTTTAGGCATTTTGTTTTTCCTCCGATAATTCCCTGTAAGTTTTGCCTGAAGATAAATTTATGGCAGAAAAACCGGTTAAGCTTTCCCATCGGCGGATTGTTGTATCAATATACAAAGGTTCAAGTTCAATTCCGTAGCAAATCCTGCCGCATTTTTCCGCTGCAATTAAAGTTGTTCCTGAACCTAAAAAAGCATCCAGTACAATATCATTCCTGTTTGTAACATCTAAAATAGCGTCTTTGACCATTTCAACGGGTTTTACCGTCGGGTGGAATTTAAGGTTGTTTTTGTCGCTGCCGAAAGAATTTGCCCCGGGATAATCCCAAATGTTTGTCCTGTATCTGCCGTGCGCACCAAGTTCAATATTGTTAATATGAGATTCTTTACCGTTTTTAAAGATAAAAATCAGTTCATGCTTTGATCTGTATAAAGATCCCATTCCTCCATTATCTTTATTCCAAACGCAGAGGTTCTTAAACTCATCATAAATACTCCCGGCGTTGATTATTTCTTTAATGTGCCGCCAGTCCATACAGATATAGTGAAGGGAACCGTCTTTTGAGAATTCTTTAAGCAGATTAAAACTTCCGGACAGAAAATTCTGGAATTCTTCTTCTGACATTTCGCCTGATGCCATGGAAAATTCTTTGTGTTTGATTTTACCCAATCCGCAGACATGTCCGTCGACTTTGACATTATACGGCGGGTCTGTGAATACCATACCGGCTTTTTCGCTGCCAAAAAGTTTTGCGTATGTTTCATTTTCAAGGGAATTACCGCAGATTATCCTGTGTTTGCCTAACTGCCAGATGTCGCCCGGCTGAGAAATTATTTCGTTTTCAGGAATAAAAGGAACGGCATTAGCTTTTTCATCAAGCTTCACCTCTTTGTTTATGATCGTACTATCGAGCATAACGTCTATGTCAGCCGTATCAAAACCTGTTATATCCAAGTTAAAATCCAGTTCAAGGTGGTTCAGGTTTTCAAACTCGATTTTTAACAGGTCAAAATCCCATTCCCCGTTTTCTGTAAGTTTGTTGTCGGCAATTCGGTAAGCTTTTTTCTGAGCATCGGATAAATGCAAAAGTTTAATGACAGGAATTTGCTGCATATTTAAATGATTTGCCGCCAATAATCTTCCGTGCCCTGCGATGATAATGTTGTTTTCATCAACCAGAATGGGATTGTTGAAGTTAAATTCAGAAATAGAATTGACTATCTGCTGAATTTGCTTGTTTTTGTGAATTTTGGGATTTGACTTGTAAGGTTTGATTTCTGAAGCGTTGACGTATTCTACTGATAACTTGTTTGACATAGTATTAATTGCTCCTTTTTTGTTGCAACTAATACCAGAATAGCAAATTTTATAGGCGTATTCTCTTACTATAGTTTAAACTTTAGTATAAAGTTTAGTCTGAATACAGACTATCATTCACATAATACAAATAAGCCGCGTTAGCCATGTTGCTAGCACCTAATTTGGTCTGTATGCTTTTAGCCTTGTATTTAACAGTTTGTACACTACAATGCATTATTTTGGCAATTTCACTGTAGTTTTCTACACCTTCTATAACATATAAGTATAGAATTCTTTCCTCTTCTTCAGTTAATTTCACTATAGGCTTGTTAAAAGTCAGTTTTTGCTGAGGCTTTTCCAACATGGATAATTTATTCACTTTAATTTGCAAGGTATTCCCGCCAATAAAATCAGGTTTAAGGGATTTATCTATAAGGAGCTTGCCGGTAAAGCCCATTTCAATAAAATTTTCCGGTACTTCCGAAGATTCATTATCTTGTTCTACTTCGTTGTTATGTGTTTTACTTTCATCTTCATATAATACTTGTGCTCTAACTGATTCCAATATTCTTTGCAATATTTCTCTTTTTTCTTCAATGCAAAAATTATTTAAGTTTTGATCACAGGAAAGAGATACAATTATTGGATAATAACCTGTACATTTTTCCATATCTACAGTTAATGGAACAAATTCAACTGTTAATTTGCCAGATAAAGTTTGAACCAGAGCTTTTTTATTGTTAAGTTTGTTCAATTTGTTCAAATGGAATGGGAGGTGTAATTTATGATGGGTAAGTTCAATAATCTTTTTTGATTTTTCATAGCGGTTATATATATGTTCTACTTCATCCAGAACTTTCTCTGAATTTACCAGATATTTATAACTTTTACTCCGTTTGAAGGCTGTGGTGTTTTTGGACAGGGCATCAAGCAGGAAAACATTATGAATATATGCATAAATAGAGGCAAGTTTTTTGTTAAAAATTTCTTCATCTTTGATGTGGCTTTCGTTAATTATAAAATCTACTCGATTTAGATTTTTATCAATATTCACATCATAATGTAGCTCATAACCAGGATCTTCCCAGTTAATATCATTATCTGGACTGGTAAAAATGAATTCAAAGAAACTTCCAACAGCAGCACTGATAAAAGTTTGGTATGCATAGTAACATCTATCAGGATTTTCAGCTATCTTATCCTTAACTTTTTCGACAAATTCTTTGACTTCAATGAATTTCTCTTCTATCGACAGAGGATGATTGTCTTCTGCTGACGTATAATTTGGTGTTGAATCTGTGTCCTGTGAATCCGTATACATATTTTAATTCCCTGTTTGAAAATATTGTTTAATAATCTTTTGTAACAGAAATTGTATTAAACACTTGATATTCCATATCTATATATTAACAAACTGCATGCAAAAGAACTTCCATTATTTGGAGGAGTTTGTATTGGTTTATTCAGATATAGCCTAACTTTACAGTGATTACAAAGAGTATGTTGTACAATTAATCAGAGCTTAGAAATTTATAATTTATGCATTCTTTTATTCTTGGTATTATTTATAAATAAATTCGCAAATATGAGAATATACTATGAACGGCTACTGGATAATAAGATTAAAAATACAACTGGACGAGACTCCTGTGCGGAGACTTATTGAAGTTTTTGCAAATACTGACTTGGAAAAATTGCACGAGATTATTCAAGTTGTGATGGGCTGGGAAAATCGCCATTTGTTCCAGTATAATATTGATGGCGAGCGAATCATGCCGGAAGAAGAAGGATTTGAACAACCTGCTTCAAAATATAACCTGCAAAGTAAACTCAAAAAAATCCTGAAAAAAGAACAGAAATTTGAATACGTATATGATTTAGGCGATTACTGGAAACATACAATAATAATTGAGGATGTTATCCACCGCCGCTATGAAGATATAGGCAGGGATGTTATGAACGGAATTCCCGAGAAAAACTATCCTCATTGCATTGACGGTGCTAAAAAATGCCCGCCGGAAGATGTCGGCGGAGTTGAAGGTTATATTCAATTTGTTAATTCTATGAATACTAAAAATATCCGATACGAAAAAAATGTCGGCTGGTTTGGCTCTCATTATGATGAGGATGATTTTGACCAGAAAGCTATTAATAAAGAGCTTCTGAAGACTTTTTCATAAAAATTTTAAAATAAAGTTTTAATAAATTATAATTGGAGATAGTGATTAGTTGGATAATTCAGAAAAATTAATAAATAATTTATTAAATGAACTAAAATATAACCCAAAGTTTAATCCATTTCATTCCAAATTCAACTTTGAAGAAGTATTAAAATTAATTAAACTTTTTCCAAAGGGAGATCCAGTTATAACAAATGAAAATATTTATATATTTAATTTAATTAAAATTTTATCAGACTTGAATCATATTAGTAATGATTCAATAAAACACATAAATAGGTGCATACATGAAGCAAACTTAGAACTTGATGAATTACAAGAACTTTTAGTTGCATTAGCCAATCATTATTTTTTATTTGCACAAAATGAAGCGAATAAAAAATATAAAGAAGCTAAAATGACATATTTGGAGGATTCTTTAAATATTTCAAGTAAATATGCAGCAAAAATCGAAAGTACATTAGATACGAATAATATATTATTTAATTATTTTGAAAATTATTATAAAGACATATATAAAACAGATGATATAAGGCCTAAGAATAAAGATTTAAAAGCTATGGATAAAATATCAGTCTATACACAAATTTTAAATATTTATAAAACTTTTTATGAAAAATGCTTATATGAAAAATTTAATATCAAAAAAATTGAAAGAGATGAGAATTTAATTTATCTTGCTTGTATGGTTGATGAGGAATATCACATAGCTAGAAAAATTAGTGATATAAGATATTCGAAATATGTTTTTGCATATTTAACTCATTTAAACCAATCATCTACTCGTAAGCAAATGTTATATGAAACTTTTTCCAACAAAGTTAAAAATAAAAAAATTGATAAAATTATTTTAGAAAATTCAGGAATTAAATATACTTTAACAGATGCAAATAGAGATAATTTAGATGAATATTTTCACTTACTTTGTCATTTAATGCCTTTTTATTCTTTTATAATTAGCAATAATAATACATCTGAATTAATTTTAGATTGTTTGATTTTATATTCAAAATTCCAAGAATTTTTCAGTGAAGTTATAGCTAATACTAATTTTACACTTATCGAAACTCAAGAAGATATAGATAAAATTCCATTTAAAGTTAATAAAAAGATATTAAAGAATTATTTTTTAGAAACTACAAATATTAAAGATGAAGTAATAGATAAATTTCTGAAAACTTTATCTAATAAGAGAACAATTAATTTTTTTAAAAAACCTTTATTACCCAAAAACGATTACTATCTCTTCCATTTTTTAAATGCAACTGCAAATAATGCATTAAATATTATAGATGATTGGCTAGAAGATAATAATTTTAAACTTGACGGAAGAGGCGTTATTTTTGAAAAATTCATAAAATCTGAATTATCTACGATTTTCCAAGAAAAAAATTATTATTATCATATTTTTGATAAAAGTAAATTCAAGAGTACGACTAATCATGAAGAAATAGATTTAATAATTGTACTAGAAAATATTGTTTTATTAGGCGAAGCAAAATGTATAAAATACCCAATTGAAATAAGAGACACAGAAAACTCTTGCCAAAGAATTTTGGAAGGAGTTGAACAAATCAAAAGGAAAATGGAATTTATACAAAATAACGAAAATATATTCAATATTAATGGGGTAAATATAAATAACAAAAAGATTATTCCTTTTGTTGTTACCAATTATCCTTGTTTTTCAGGCTGGTGTCCAGATGATATTCCTATAATTGATTACGAACTGTTTAGAAATTATGTTGATACTGGAGCATTATTATATGGCAAAATTGATACTGGAGTTATATCAGAAGAAGGTAAAAAAGAATACTATTCAAATCAAAAAGAATTTGAAGAAAGATTTGAGTCTTTTTTAAAAAATCCCGAACCCATACAAGACATCAGTTCAAAATTAGAATTATCTTGCGAAGCTCCTATATCAGATGCTTCAATTTTTATGCTTATTAATCCTAAACTTTTAATGCAAGAATATAAATTTTCAGAATAATAAAGTTTTAGAGGTTTGATAATCACCTAAAAGTCCATCGAGCACTTCAATTAATTGCTTACGCTCGTCGCTTCCGTCAGTTCTAAACCTTAATAGAGGCAAACCATATTTATTAAGAATTTCATTTTTCAGCGCATCACGCTCTGACTGTCTTGTTCCTGATTGGTGGTATTTTGCTCCATCTACCTCTATTACAAGCCGTGACGATTTATCTATTGTGTCGAAAATCAGAAAATCCACATGCGTCAAAATGTTCATAGCATATTTCTTTTCTGGCGGAGTCATCTGGCTCGTGTCACGGATTATCATTTTCAACGGAATGTGAACTGCTACATCAAAACTATTAAGCTCTTTATCTTTCAATACATCTGTAATAAGTGTATACATCAGGTTTTCGCTGTCATATTGGGATACACGCTTGTGTTTTAGGAGGAATTTTCTTCTGCGTTCTGCATAGCTTCGGTATAGATAGTCAAAAACAGAATATACCTTACTATCAATAACTGTGAAATTATTATATTCGATATATCGAACAAGATCGCCTATATTTGTGTCTTTCAGAGAATCGTTATCATTTACAACAACAATTAATTGTTCTACTGCACGTGATACTGCAACGTTTAATCGGTTTGCATTGTCTGCGAATTCTGTAATTTCGTTATCAACCGTTGATAGAATAACAATTTTGTTTTCCTGCCCTTGAAATTTATCCACTGTATCGGCTTTGACTTTCATTCCGGCAAACGCCTTTTGAAGAGCGTTTGTTTGGTTGCGGTACGGAGTGACTATACCAAGTGAATCATCTGTAGTGTTTAATTGCTGTTGGGGAATAATTTCACCTTTAATAA
>Ga0209000_1000693_pt1 | contig 28064 bp, 24 predicted proteins | sample RifGroD2_FD_183998 | JGI IMG/M metagenome (GOLD analysis project Ga0209000, IMG submission 183998) | Groundwater microbial communities from Rifle, Colorado, USA - Groundwater D2 (SPAdes) (version 2) | ecosystem: Environmental > Aquatic > Deep subsurface > Groundwater | place: Rifle, Colorado... | reverse complement strand
ATCATATAAATATTATTAAATCTGAAAAGGGAGATAGGGAGATTAGAGAAATGCCGGATAAAATAAGAATTTTAATGGTGGAAGATCACAAATTGCTTAGAGTGGGCTTAAAAGCTATATTTGAAGAATATCCTATGCTGGAAGTTATAGGAGAAGCTGAAGATGGTCAATCAGCTGTTAAGCTTGCCAGAGAATTAAAGCCTGACTTAATACTTATGGATATTGGTTTGCCTATAATGAGTGGAATTGAAGCAACAAGAAGAATCAAAGAATCAAATCCTGAAATAAAAGTTGTGATTTTAACTTCGCATGCTCTTGAAAATGAAGTTATGGAAGCACTTGCTGCAGGAGCAAATGCTTATGCAATGAAAGATATTAAGACAGAATATCTTATAACAGTTATTCAAACTGTAAGTGAAGGTGCTTTCTGGTTAGATCCAAGCATCGCGAAAGTTGTGATGCAAAAAAAGCCTTTAATCCTTAGCGCGCCAAGACCTCAGTCTCGAGCGAGTTTTAAGGCTGAACATGCCAATCTTACTGAAAGAGAATATGAAGTTTTAAAGCTTGTTGTTGACGGAAAATCCAATAATGACATAGCCGATGAATTAAAAATAAGCGAACATACTGCAAAAGCGCATGTTTGTAATATTATTCAAAAGCTTGTCGTTGATGACAGAACTCAAGCAGCGGTAAAAGCCCTTAAAGAAGGACTGGTTTAAGCTTTTTCTCTCAATCTGGTTAAAATTCAAAAACTGAAAGTTGAATTATTCGACTTTCAGAGAATGATTTTGGTCTGAAATAGTGATTTACTGAAATAAAAAAGATGGTTATAAGTGAGGACGTGAATATGAATAAAGACGACTTTATAAAAAAAGTTATGCAGTTTGCAGATATTGAAAATAAGGAAATAGCTGAAAGAGGTGTACAGATAGTTTTTAGCCTTCTCAGCTATAGACTAACAGAAGGTGAACAAAAAGATGTAGAAGCACAGCTTCCGCATGACCTGAAAAGAATCTGGAATAACCGCGTATGGGCGGTAAATTTCTTCAGGCTTTCAGGAAAACGTCTTAAATACAGGCATAAAATGGAGCTTATGAGTCTTGTTGACAATGAAATTAAAAGAGAAAAGCTTCCATTGCATGCAGAAAAACTAACAAAAGCAGTTTTTCATGCGCTTAAGGAAAATATAAGTTTTGGAGAAAGTGAAGATATTGCTCATATGCTTCCAAAAGAAGTCAGAGACTTTTATAAAGCAGCGTAAATTTTATGCACAAAAACAAAAGAGATCATGGAATATCCCATGATCTCTTTTGTTTAATTTAATTTGTTTATGATGAAAGTATAGGTAGTCCTTCGAGTATACTGCCGGGAGGATAAACTCCGCCTGTTGCCATTGCTCCGTTAGGCGCTGTCATTGAGCCGAATTGTTGAGGAGCTTGTTGTACTTGAGGAGCAGCAGCTACTTGTGAGTCTCCTTTATTGCTTCCCCATAGACCTGAGCCTAATTTGTTACCTGCCCAGTTTCCGACCATAGCGCCAATTGCACCGCCTACAAAAGTCATTCCGGGGATAGGTATCATTGTGCCAAGAGCCGCACCTACTATTGAACCAACAGTTGTGCCTGTTACAGCAGAGCCTGATTTCATAATCTGGGCAGCGCCTCTGCCTTCTTTAAATCCTTGAACTAATGCAGGAACTTCACAGAGTGTACTAAGTGCTACGCCGACTACAGGTATACCTTTAGAAACTTTTGCCATTTTGCCTAAAAAGCTTGTTGCTTTACTTGCAAAACTTGCTTTTAAACTTCCTTCAGCTGCACCTTCAGCTACTTTTGCGATGCCTTTTTCTGCTATGCCTGAAGCTTTTTGAAAAATAGCTGTGTCTCCGACACTGCCTTGCATAAACTTTGGCATTGTAGGTAAATGATCGCCAATAGACGTTTTTAGAGTACTTATTTTTTCCCTAATTCCAGATATTCCAGGTATTATCATACTTTCCTCCCGTTTTGTGAAAATCACATAGTAATTTATTTTTTCTTCAAAAAAGAAATCAAATTACATAAATTAAATTTTTCAAATTTAATTAGTGGTTAAAAACAACCTTACTTTAAAAATTCCTTGTTAAAACGCAGTCCTCCTTCCGAACTTCTTTTACAGAATCCTTCCCAATAAATATATTCTTCCTTATTTATATAAACAAAATAAAATGCTAAAAATTGCGTTGCTTTGCTACTTTGTTAAGTTTTATTAAATCAAATCATTAAATAACCAAAACAAACATTATTGTTAGGATTATCAGAGTGTATAAATTCAAAAAACGTAGACAAACAGCTTTATTCAGTGTCTAATTTAAATATAAAGCTTAATGGATGGAGGGTAAGAAAATTAAAGTTTCATTTCCGCACATGGGAACAATTTATATTGTGATTGCATCTTTAATCCGTTCACTCGGAGGAGAGGTAATAATACCGCCTAAAACAAGTAAAAAAACTCTCTCTATAGGTACACAATATAGTCCTGAAGCAATTTGTCTTCCTTATAAACTTCTTCTGGGCAATTATATAGAAGCTATCGAGCATGGCGCAGAAGCTGTAATAATGATTAACAGTCCCGGCATTTGCAGGCTTGGTGAATATAGTACATCAATCAGAAATGCGCTTGATGACCTTGGATATAAGATAAAATATATCGATTTAGACCTTTATAAAGGCAAATTTGCTGAAATGATGCGTTGTTTAAAAACAGTGACAGGGAATACAAATTTGATTACTGTTGCAAGCGCATTAAATATTGCATTTAATAAAATTTTTGTACTTGATAATCTTGATAATGTTCTTTCATATTACAGAGCAAGAGAATTAGAATTTGGAGAAGCTGAAAGAGCTTATAATAGAGCATTAAAATGGATTGATGAAGCAAGTACGAAAAAAGAGCTTAAAGAAGCAAATTTACTTGCTTTGCAAGAAATCAAGAAAACCCCGATAGATCCTAATAAAGAAGTATTAAAAGTTGATCTTACCGGAGAAATTTTTATGGTTCTTGACTCTTTTTCTAATCAGAATTTAGAAAGAGAACTCGGAAAATTAGGTGTTGAAACAAAAAGAAGCATGAATCTTAGCGGATGGCTTAAGACGGCTATAATCCCCAAATTTATGAGAAAAGAAGAAACTCATATCGAAAGAGCTTTTAAGTTTGCAAAACCGTATCTTTTAAGAGATATAGGCGGGGATGCTATAGAATCTGTCAGCGATGTGGCTTATGCTACAAGCAGAGGCATTGACGGTATTATACATGTAAGTCCGTTTACCTGCATGCCGGAAATTATGTCACAGAATATTTTCCCTAGAATGAGGCAAGATGGTGCAATTCCTATTCTTCCGCTTGTGCTTGATGAACAAACAGGAACAGCCGGATTTGTAACAAGGCTTGAAGCCTTTGTTGATCTTATGAGAAGGAAAAAAATGCAGGTTGCTGCCGGCATGGCTTATTAATTGATTTTTTTAAAAATTCTTTATTCGTGCGCCCATTAGCAAAAGCTCCGTAGTATTTCGGCTTGCCTTTGGAATGCAAGCCCATCTTGTTTGAGGGGCTTTGCCCCGAGTTACGGGCATAAAACAACTATAAGCTTAAATCGAAAGCAAGCCAGAAATACAGGAGTTTTTGTGTAGTCTAAAGTTTTCTTTGCTTCGTTTCTTTTGCGTCAAAAGAAATGAAGGCGGATAAAGGGGCGCAGTTCCTTTTATAAAACAAAAAACACCTTTAATAATACTTAACTTCAACTCTATCAATAGATGGGGTTGAAATTTCATCTGATGATACTAATTCAACTGCAAAATCAAGAGATGTTTCTCCCGGCTGCAAAGTATAATCTTTTAATCCTTTTATAATTTCGGCAGAATTGTTTCCCAGTAATGAAAAATTAATATTTTCTATGCCGGAAGAAGTATCCGCTTGAATCCAGCTGTTACCGTCCCATTTTTTCCATGTTGCTTTTCCGTCAAAAGAAACAAACCATCTTATTTTCGTATTGGAAGGTTCTTTATAACTAATATCAAAGCTGTAAATTTTATTTTTTATGTAATCAATATTATTCTCTTCGCTTGTCGTTAAAACAGCTTTAAAAATTGTATCAGGTTGTTTTTTTGTTAAAACAACATTTTTGTTAGCAGAATCTGAAGACATATCTGTATTTGTGGATGTTTTTATAGTTAATTCATCTAAATTGCTTGTTGAATCAGGATTTTCATTGTTTATATCGACATTGGTATAACTTACTTTGTCTTTTTTCGTAATTTTAAGAGCTTTTTTGATTTTATTGATTTGCTTGACGTCAGAAATTTCTGATTCTGATGTGGATTCGAAAATCTTATCAGAATCTGTTTTTTCTGATTTTTCTTCATCTGCTTTTGGGATTTCTATATCGGATGAAGAAGGATTTATTGTGAGACTTATTCCTATATTAGAAAAATCTATTTCGCTGTTGGAATTTTGAATTATAACAAAATCAGATTTTTCTGTGGAATTAAATTCATAAAGTTTAGAAGTAAAAATCTGGCATGCCATGCTGTTTTCATCAGTCATGCATGTTTGAATAACACTGCTTACAATATTATCCACATCTTTGTCGTAATAATTTTTTAATTTTTTATACATTACTGACTTGCCGGTATTTTTATCATCAGCTTTCATCGCGAGATAATTTTTTATGCTGTAGGATTTTCCAAAAATTTCGCAATTCGAGTTGTTTTCTATACAACGGTTAATTAAAATATCACAGGCTTTTTCTCCGCCTTTGCTGCAAATATTCCCCAATATTGATAAAGCTTCTTCTGAATGAACCCCATCATCGCTGTAGAAAAGTAATTTTTTGCATGAGCCTGTTGTGTCATTTGAACAACGGTTTATTACTCTTTTACATGCCGGAGAATTAAGATTAGAAGCATTCTCGTCTATGATGCATCTTATAACATCTTTTCCTACAGAAGCCTCTGATTTTTGATCTTTAACAAAATTTGCAGTAATTCCAATAATAATGACCCAAATAACTAATGGGGTAATTTTTTTTATTATAGAATCATTTTTCAGGAGGGAAGAATCCTCATTAAACTGCATATATTAGACCTTTTTTAAAATTTTTCTTTGTCATTCTGAAGAACGACAAAATCGTGACGTAAGAATCTATGCTGTTGTATTTTATTTTATAATAAAATGTAATTAACTAGAACAAATATATTTATGAGTATTTATTAATAAAAAAAGTTGGCTCGTTCGCCCTTATAACTTTTAACTGATAAAAACATTTAGTTAATAATTCATAGGAACAAGATGGAATTTGTACATAAAACAGTGCTTTTAAATGAAGCGGTAGATGCCTTAAACTGCAGGAGCGGCAAGATTTATATTGATGCAACAGCAGGCGGTGGCGGTCATTCTGCTAAAATAGCAGAAAAAATAGGTTCGCAAGGACACCTTCTTTCTTTTGATGTTGATGATGACGCCATAAAAGCCGCATCGGAAAAGTTAAAAAATTTTCCAAACGCAAAAATAATAAAATCAAGTTACACTCAAATACCTGCCATTTTAAAAGAATTAGGAATAAATAAAATTACCGGAGGCGTTTTATTTGACTTAGGAGCGTCTTCTCATCAGCTTACAACTCAGTCAAGAGGATTTAGCTTTATGAAGGAAGCTCGTCTTGATATGAGATTCAATCAGGACGAGACCTTGACGGCTTATGAAATAGTAAATAAACATACAGAAACGGAGATTGCAAATATTATTTTTAAATACGGAGAAGAACGACTTTCCCGTAGAATTGCAAAAAAAATTATCGAAAAAAGAAAAGAAAAACCGATTGAAACAACTATAGAACTTGCAAATATTGTAAAATCGTCGGTACCTTTTTCTAAAGCCGGCATGCATCCTGCGACAAGAACTTTTCAGGCTTTAAGAATAGCTGTTAATAAAGAGCTTGAATCTATTGAAACAACCCTGCAACAAATTATTCATTTATTGGATAATGATGCTAGAATAGTTGTAATAAGTTTTCACTCATTGGAAGACAGGCTTGTAAAAAACATATTTAAACAGTTTAGTACTGACTGCTTATGCCCAACCGAACAGCTTATTTGTTCTTGCGAGCCTAAACAATTGAAAATACTTGCAAAAAAACCGCTGATACCTTCACCTGAAGAGTTAAAAGATAATCCATCAGCCAGAAGTGCTAAAATGCGTGTAGCTGAAAAAATATAATAAATTCTCATTACTGATTAGCAGTTTCAGAATGATAAAAAGGAAAGAAAAGAATGGGAGCCGTAAATATATTCGGACATAAACAAAAAAAGACAGGTTTGCAAAAGAAACCTGTTATTCAAGGTGATTTTACTCCGTATAAAATAAATTACAGAGAATTGAGAATATATAAATTTAATAAATTTATGGCTTTTTGCCTTTTAACACTTGTAGTTCTTTCAATGGCAAGCTACTTTGCTGTTGTTTTAAGAGAGTCTGTTGTGAAAGATCTACACATTAAAACCAATAAAATTTATTATGAGAACATTGAACTTCAAAACAATGTTGATAATCTAAAATCCTTTTATGCAATTGATAACAAGGTTTCTAAAATAGATTTTCTTAGAAAAGCAGATAAAGTTATTGAAGTAAAAGCTGTAAATAGTGTTGCGCCTAAGAGAAAAAGCAACATTGATAAGCATAATTTAAAACAGGTTCCGACAGGATTTTGAGAAAAAGTCGCTTTTAATTAAGATTCCTGTTTTCGGAATAGTTATCTTTTAGAGAATAGTTCACGATTCGTACCGAAAACAAATCAGGGTTGAAACAAATGAAATATTTATTCCAGTTAAGATCTAAAAAATATGATAGATGGTCCATTATCATACAAGGATCTTTATTTCTTTTTGCATTAATAATTATCGCTAAACTTTTCTGGGTACAAATTATTCAGGGAGCTGATTTAAAGGAAAAAGCAAAAGAAAACAGGCAATCCGCAAGGGATTTCAGCTTTCGAGGAGAAATAGTTGATCGCAACGGTATAAGACTTGCCGGAGATGCCACTCTTTATGACATTTATGCGCATCCTCAATATTACAATAAGAAAATAAATCTTGATTTAATGACTTCTATACTTGCAAAGCCCTTAAATCAATCTAAAAAAGATATAAAAGAAAATTTAAGTCATTATAATGAATCAACTATTTTAATAGCAAAAAATGTCAGCATGGAAGTCGTCGAGAAAGGAATTAGACCTGAAATCTCAAAAAATCAAATAAGAGGACTTGATTTTGTAAAAAAAAATATAAGAGTTTATCCTCAGGGAAATTTGGCGTCGCATATTCTGGGATATATAAATTCAGATGCAAATTTAGCTGCAGGTGTTGAAAAAACAGGACAAAAAAATCTTGTAACAAAACCCTCAATGAAGCCTGTTGAATATGACGGTCGGGGTAATATTATTTATGAACTCAATACAAACCCTAAAATCGTAACAGCTCCTTTGAAAGGTTCAAAATTAAGTTTAACAATTGATTCTGCAATACAGCACACATCAGAAACAGAATTAAAGAAAATGATAGCCCAAACAAGAGCAGATAAGGGTGCTGTAATTGTATTAAATCCCAGAAACGGTGAAATTTTAGGATTTGCAGTGTATCCAAGCTATAATCCCAATAAATACAATAAAGTTACTGCATCAATCGTTAAAAATTGGGCCTTAAGCGATGTATATCCTCCAGGTTCAACTTTTAAAATTCTTACAATTGCTTCAGCGCTTGAAACAGGCGTTATTACAACAAACGAAAAAGTTCTTGATACAGGTAAGGTAAAAATCCAGGGTTGGGAAATCCAGAATTATGACTATTACAAACGACCTTATCCCGGTCTTATTGATTTGAATTATCTTTTTGTACACAGCAGTAACATCGGAAGTCTTAAAATATCATTAAAAATTCCGCCTTCCAAACATTATGAGATGTTAAAACGCTTTGGTATAGGACAAAAAACCGGCATAGACCTTCCCGGTGAATCAGCGGGAATTTTTCCTCCGCCGAACACATGGAGTGAAGTAACGCATGCTTCTATGGGATATGGCTACGGTATAGCTTCTACGCCTATTCAAATAGCTTCGGCTGTTGCTGCAATTGCAAATAAAGGAGTTTGGGTAACGCCGCATGTTATAAAATGCCAGAGTGAAGAAGAATATTTAAGTAAAATAAAAACAAGAAGAGTATTGTCAGAAAAAACAGCCGCTGATTTAACAAGGATATTGGCTAAAAGTATCGAAGACAGTGAAGCAACCTCGGGTAAAATTGCTAAGTACCGTGTTGCAGGGAAAACAGGTACTTCAAGAAAACCTAATGCTAATGGAGTAGGATATTCAGGTGGAATTTACACTTCTTTTGCCGGATTTTTTCCTGTAAAAAACCCGCAGGTCCTTATAATGGCAGTAATAGACAGCCCTAAGACAGGTAATTCATGGGGAAGTACAGTAGCAGGACCTGTTTTTAATGCTGTAGCTACGGAAGTGGGAAGGGTTCTTCATCTGGAACCCGATAAAAAAGATGAAGAAGACAAAAAACAATAAAGATGGGGAGGTTTGTTGTGGTAAAAAGCTTAAAAAATCTTATAGAATATTTGAAATCTGAAAAAACATATAATTTAAGTGGCAATGAAAACATAGAAGTAAACGGAATTTCTTTTAATTCCAAAACTGTTGAAGCAGGGAATATTTTTATTTGCATAAAAGGGGAGCATGTAGACGGTCATAATTTTGCGAAAAATGCTGTTAATAATGGCGCAGTTGCAGTAATTTCTGAAAAAGAATTATCTGATGAGGATTTTCCTATAATACAGGTAAAAGATACCGAACTTTCGGTTGCTCAAATTGGCGCCTGGTTTTATGATTTCCCTGCTAAAGAAATAAATTTAATTGGTATTACAGGAACAAACGGAAAAACAACAGTAACGCACCTTGTAGAAAATATTTTCGAAAAAGCTGCTTTGAAATGCGGACTTATAGGAACACTTGGAAACAGGTATTCATCAACGGATGAATATATTTCAAGTGGTCATACAACGCCTCAGGCAAGCGATTTGCAAAAAGTTTTAAGGGATTTCCTTAATAAAGACATAAATAACACTGTAATGGAAGTAAGCTCACACGCTATTGAACAGCGCAGAATTGATGGGTGTGTTTTTAAGGGTGCTGTTTTAACAAATCTTACTCAGGATCATCTTGATTATCATATTACAATGGGAAATTATTTCCTTGCCAAAAGCAAGCTGTTTAGCTCTCTGGAAAATAATTCCAATAGTTTTGCGGTTATTAATAGAGATGACAGTTATGCGGAACGTTTTATTGAGGCTACGCCCGCTAATGTAAGAATATTAACTTACGGAATAAATAATAAAGCTGATATTATGGCAGAAAATGTTGAATTTTCTGTTTATGGTTCGAAATTTACTTGTATAACTCCTTTTGGAACTAAAAATGTAAATCTTCAAATAACCGGTATGTTTAGTATTTATAATGCTCTTGCTGCGATGAGCACTGGTTTGGCTGAAGGAATAGATTTAAATATCTGTATAGAAGCACTTGAATCAACGCCTTCAGTAGCTGGAAGATTTGAGGTGGTTTCAAGAAAACCGCTTGTGATAGTTGATTATGCGCATACTCCCGATGGGCTTGAAAATGTTTTAAAAGCAGCAACGAAAATTGTTCCTCATGACGGAAAATTAATTTGTGTTTTCGGATGCGGAGGGGATAGAGATGCAACAAAACGTCCACAAATGGGCAGAATTGCAGAAGTTCTCGCAGATAAAGTAATAATAACTTCAGATAATCCTCGTTCTGAGGATCCGCAACAAATCATCACCGATATTTTATCAGGTATAAAATCTTTAAGCTCAAGTAAAGTCATCGTTGAAGTGGACAGAGGGGCTGCTATAGAAACAGCTGTCAGGATTTCTAAAGAAGATGACGTGATACTTCTCGCAGGTAAAGGGCATGAAGATTACCAGATATTAAATAATGAAACTATACATTTTGATGACAGGGAAGAAGCCAGAAAAGCCCTCGAAAAGCTTATTAATAAATAATCTGTACATAAATACATCGTGTGCGGGGTTTGTTGTCAAAGTCTATCAAAACTATCTGCTGCCATGTCCCTAAAACCAATTCATAATTTTTTATGGGAAAAGACTTTGAATTACCTATCATGGATGCTCTTACATGTGCAAAACCATTTCCGTCATGCCATGTTTCGTCATGATGATAGGTTTTATTCATTGGAGCTATTATTTCAAAAGCTTCGGGAATATCTTTTAACAATCCTGGTTCGTATTCAATATTAGTAATTGAAGCTGTACTTCCTGCTACGTAAACCATTACCTGCGCATCTTCAAGATTATGGTTCATAATAATTTCTTTGACTTGCACAGTTATATCAATAATATCTGTAAAACCTTTGGTCGTTATATTAAATCTTTCGGTAACTATAGGCATTTTTTAGCCCTCAACAATTATAGGGTTTGAAAAAATCCAGGGTCTGTTTTTGTATCGGACTTCCAGTCTATATTTTCCTGTTTTTAAATCACTCATTTGGAATTCGTAAGTATTTACATCCCTTATAACTTTTCCGTTATGCAGAATTTTTATATTGCCCCTTTTAGGCAGTTTTACTGTTAATATGGTTTCTTCATGAAGAGCTATTTTGTCCCCAGAAAAAGCTTTTTTAGTACCATTTTCTATATAAAAACATATATCATCTGATTTTTTGCTCCAGATACGGTTTATTATTAAATTATTACCTGATTTTATGGCATCATAAATTTGTTTTTTTGCTTCATTAAAGTTCGGAGATAATCTTTCTTCCAGATAAACATAATTTGTAATGGTTTTAAAGCAATCCTTATAAGGGAATATTTTGAGAATAAATATTTTACGATAATTATATTTTAAAGCATGAGCGTCAAGGCTGCCGATTGCGGGAAATATTTCCTTATTTTCGTTGTTTAATTTGTCCCACCAGTTAAGAACTTTTGGAGTTGGTCCTTGCAGCATATGATTTTTGAATAAATAATCATAAAAAGCACGCTTCGGATTAAATTGATCACCCCAGTCGGACAGATAATTCCATATTTCAAGTCCTTGAAAGCCTTTTATTTCCCAATCACTCCAAATTAAAGGAGACCAGTGATGTTTTCTGTTAGTACTTTCGTCAGGATGTGCAATAAAACCAAACCCGCCTTGTTTGTTAACTTCATTGATAAATTCCAGCGGATGTAACTTTTCTGAAATTGCCCGAGTGATATTGAATGCAAGATAATGGTTACCCGGAGGAGGGCTTATTTCTTCTCCCACAATAACAGCCACACCATCATACCAACCTTCTTCTTTTAATCCGGTAAGATTATTGTGGTCTGTTATTATTATCCATTCAAGACCTGCCTTTTTGGCAGCTCGGGCTATTTGTTTTATTGTGCTTGTTCCGTCTGAATAAGTTGTATGTATGTGGATTGCTCCCTTGCTTGTGTTTTTCATTTTTTATATCTTCAAATAACTCTTTGCTCCATTAAACATTGCATTAATTAATAAATTATTGGACATTATGTCAATGCCGCCCATTAACAGGTATTGTTGCATCCTGGACTGCCAGTAAGGATAAATTTCTTTTGAAGAAATATTAAGAGCTGACGTGATAGTAGAAAGATAATTCCAGTCCAAAGGAAGAGGTTCAGCCCCTCTCCATAAGTCTACTATCTCTACTCTTTTTTGTCTTGGAAATTTTTTAATCAATTGAAGATTGCTTAATCCAAGCTTTTTTTGTTTTTCTTTAAGGAATTGTAATCCTTCATCTATTAACTTTGGCTCTTCTGCGGTCTTGTATTCGGGAAATTCATCAGGAGAAATTCCCATAACCAGAGCTATCCTTTCCAAAGTGGTTGTTCTTGTTGAAAAAGGAATAGTGTTGTCTATAAGGCTGTAAACATACGATAAAGTTACGCCTATCATTTCAGCAAAATCTTTTTTGTGAAGATCCATTGATTCCAGAAAATCAACGAGTCTTTTGCTGCTTTCACTTGTGAGCATTTGGCTTTCTTGACTTTTAGCTGACAATTTTTTTCCCTCCCTATTTATAACTAAATTATGGGGGTGTGTGATATAAAAAGAATTAATTTCATACCACATTAAACTTATTATATTAATATTAAGTTTTTATACTAAAATGTAGATAATTTAAATTAGTTAGTGGAATGAATTTTTAATTGATTTAAATTAAGTCTTTGTAATAAAAATCTGATTTATTATATGAATTATATTACAAAAGCAATGTCAGAAATGTTATTCCAAAATGAAGTAAATTGAATGAAAATAATAGCAGGTCTTGGAAATCCGGGAGAAAAATATAAAAACACAAGGCATAATGTGGGTTTTATGGTAACAGAAGCCCTTGCCTCCAAATATAATGTTAAAGGCAGTTTTAATTCAAAATTCAATGCGATTGTTGGTAAAGGGGTGGTCAAAGATATAGAGGTTTTAATTGTTCAGCCTTTAACTTATATGAATCTTTCAGGTGAAGCTATTTCTAAAATTATGAACTGGTATAAAGTCGATATTGCTGATCTATTTGTTGTTTTTGATGATGTAAGCCTTGATATGGGAAAAATAAGGTTCCGAGAAGAAGGTTCAGCCGGTGGACATAATGGCATAAAATCAATAATTTCCTGTTGCTGCGGGCAAAATTTCCCCCGTCTTAAAGTGGGTATAGGACCTAATCCCGGAGAGCATTTGTGGACTTCTTATGTGCTTGAAAAATTTACTGCGGAAGAATCGGAAATTCTTAAAAAAATAATCCCTTTGAGTGTAGAAGCAGTAGAAGATTACCTTTTGTCGGGTATGAATTTTGCACAGAATAAATATAATGGTATTGATGTTATAGAATCCGCATAATAGAAATTTGATATTCAGGAGGCATGGCTATGGAAGTTTTTGTTAGACCTGCTCTGGAATCTGATATAGAAAAAATAAAGCCTTACATTGAAGAATACGGACTTGATGGTGAAAATTTAGATAATCAACAGTTTTATGTAGCTGAGGTTGGCTGTGAGTTAGCAGGTTTTGGACGGTTTAAGCGCTATGGTGAAGTATATGAGCTTGCAACACTTGGTGTTTTAGAAAATTATAGAAGGAATGGCGTTGGAAAAAAAATAGTAGAAAAGCTTATGTATGCTGTACCTTCAGAAGAAATTTGGATTACTACCATTATCCCCGAATATTTTGAGCAGTTTGGTTTTATTGAAGATGATAATATCCCTGATGAAATACTTTTGAAATGTGAGAGAGTATGCGGAAAATTAAACAAAACAACTCAAAATTCACACTACATGTGTTGCAGAAAATAGAAATTATAAATCTATAAAAACCACACTTTACAGAACAAATTCTTATTGTTATAATTAAAAAACAAACGTTCCTCAGTAGCTCAATGGCAGAGCGTTCGGCTGTTAACCGAAATGTTGCAGGTTCGAGTCCCGCCTGGGGAGTGTTTGTTTTTTATTAGTACAGCCTTGGGGGCTGTATTTTTTTGTATTAATTTAAGCCAATTTCAAAAATTTCTTTACAAACAAAACAAAGGTTTCATCAAAATTATTTTTTCTGCAACCTGATACTTTGTGAATTTCAATTTAGTTTAATTCGCAATCGATCCTGTTAGTTGTAATGAATTTAAAATATTATTTAAGGAAAGTATATCTATAGGCTTTACCAGAAAATGTTTTGCGCCTAATTTTCTGGTGATTCTTACAAAATCTGACGTGGCAGAAGAAGTACACATAATAATTTTTGCATTATTATCATAATTTATTATTTTATTTAAAACATCAATGCCATTTTCATCAGGCATTACTATATCCAGAACAACCACATCAGGATTAGAACTTTTATAATAATCGAGGGCTTCTGTTCCGTTTTTCGCCTCGCATATAACTTCATGCCCGAGCTTTTCAAGACATTTTCTTAAAGTAAATCTTTCGACAGGTGAATCATCAACTATTAAAAATTTAGCCATAATTAATCTCTCACTAAACCAATCTGAAATATGATAATAAAGATAATATTTATATTAGCATACTTTTCACTAAATTAGGGTTTTAAAATCATAAGAAAATCTTCTATTTCCTTAATAATAGAACCGCATCGTTCTTTATTGCATTCTTCTGATTCTTGTTCAAGATTTAAAAACAGCTCTCTTAATTTTTCAATTCTTACACTGGAACCTTTTAACGTATGCGCTACCCGTTTTACAACAACAAAATCATTTTCGTTAAATGCAATTTTAAGTTCCTGCATTAACTCAGGAAGAATTTCCATATATCCTTCAAACAGCTCTATGGACTCTTCTCTGGTAAAATCCAAATTTTTCATTATATTCGAAATAATTTCAGTAATAAAAGAATCATTTATTGACTCCTCTGATAATTTTTCTTCAGTTGGATTGTCCTGCAACTGTTCGGAATTTAAGTATGAATTAATCATATTAATCATTTTTTCTATATCAATAGGCTTGCTTAAATAATCATTCATTCCGACATTTTTGCATTTTTCAATCACTTCACCTGCTAAATGAGCTGTTAAAGCAATTATAGGTACATTTTTTTCGGCATATTCTATATTCCGTATTTCTTTTGTGGCTTCATAACCATCCATTACAGGCATTTGGCAGTCCATTAAAATAAGGTCATACTGCTTATTTTTATATGCGTTTACCGCTTCCGCACCATTTGATGCTATATCGCAGTTGAATCCGGCTTTTTTTAATATTTTTATCATAAGTTTTTGATTTTCTTCAAAATCTTCAACAAGAAGAATTTTAAATCTTCTGTTAAAACTATTTTCTTTTATAACATGCCTTGTGATTAAAACGTCATCTTTGTCAGGTAATACAGTTCCTTTTGATTTAAGAGCAAGTGCGACACTTTTTAACAGGTTATCTTTCTTCAAAGGCTTTGTTAAGTATCCGATAAAACCTTTTTCTTTGAGAGCAGAGCAATCACCTCTTTTTGCAACTGAAGTGTACATCATAAGTGGAATGCCCTGAAGTTTTTCATTTGATTTTATAATTGATGCCAATTCAAAGCCATTTTTGTCCGGAATGAAGTAATCAATAATAATTAAATCTATATTTTCGGTATTTTCAAGTAGGTTTAAAGCCTTTTCAGAAGAAGTTGCCTCAAAAACAAGACATTCTGCCGATTCAAGATAATGGCGCATTATATTTAAATTTGTTTGGTTATCGTCTACAACCAAAATGCTGGTGTCTTTTATGGATTCCGGTTTGATTTGGTTTAAAACTTCAATATTTGAATCTTTTTTGCAATTCAAAACAAACGAGAATGTAGAACCTTTTCCAACTTCGCTTTGTAATTTTATAGTTGAGTTCATCATTTCAACAATATTTTTTACAATAGCAAGCCCCAGTCCTGTTCCGCCATATTTTCTTGTGTCAGACGAGTCCGCCTGAATAAATGCTTCGAATAAACTTTTTTGTGCTTTTTCCGGGATACCTATTCCTGTATCAGCAACTTCAAAAAGAATTTCCAGGCGTTCTCCATCTTCCGAAAGTTTTTTTGCGCTTAAAAGTACTTCGCCTTTCTCTGTAAATTTAACAGCATTTCCTGCAAGGTTGTTAAATACTTGTTTTAATCTGGAAGGATCTCCGAAAATCCTTTGAGGAACATCAGAATACACAAGGGAATTTATTTCTATGCCTTTTTTATGAGCATTTGAAGCTGCAAGTCTAGCAACATCTTCCAGAAGTGAGTGCAAATCAAAGCTTATATTTTCCAAAATCATTTTTCCTGATTCAATCTTAGAAAAATCAAGTACATCATTAATTAGTAATAACAAGGATTCGGATGATTTTTTAGATTCGTTTACAAAGTCTATTTGTTCTTCTGTCAGATCTGTTTCACCTAAAAGCTGGATATATCCTAAAATACCGTTCATTGGAGTTCTTATTTCATGACTCATATTTGCAAGGAAATCACTTCTGACTCTAGTCGCTTCTTCTGCAACTTCTTTTAATTCTTTGAGTATTACTGCCTGATTTTTTAGTTTATTATTAGTTCTTAAGAGTTTATATTTCCCCGATAAAGCATAAAACGCCAGAATTGTGAGCACGACAAACATGATATAAGATAAAAGAATAAGTATATTGAATTTTTCGTAAACGGTGCTTGTTGGAATAGTTATTACAAGGTAATCATTGTTTGATAAATAAGAAAAAATTGCTATTTTTCCGATAGAATTTTCTCTAAAACTAACACTACCCAGAGATTTATGAAGATTAATTTCATTTTTTAAAAATACAAGATTTTTTTTGTAATCAAATAAGTTTTTATTTAAAATTTCGTTATTATTAGAAGAAGATGCAATGATATTGTAATTTTCTTTTATTAAATATAGTTCCGAGCCTTTATACTCTTTATTCATTTTTGCCAGAATTTCATTTATTCCTTCGAGAGATATATCAATTCCTGCACATCCGATGAATTTGCCGTTTTTATACATAGGAACACTGTATGTTATCATTGGTACTTTTATATCTGCATCAACGTAAATATCTGACCATATTGGCTTTTTTGCTTTCTTAGCATCAAAATAATATAAATCTTCTGTTTCGCTAAGGTTTCTTATTGTTGATTTATCTTTCGGGTCTCTTAGAGACTTTTTATCTGAAAAATAATACCAAGAGTAAAAATAAGAATCATTTAATGCTATGTCTGGATCAATTTGTATCCAGCTTCCCTGTGCCCATTTTGTGTTTAAAAGTATTTCCTCTGTTAAATTATCCAAAGAATTTGTATAATTGTTTAAATTTAATCGATTATTAATAAATTTTGGAGAGAATGACTTTAAGGCAACGTTTGCAAGAATATTTGAATTTGTGCTTACAGTTTCCAAAATTTCTTCCAAACTATTTACAGATAAATTTGTACTAAAGTTATATGTTAAATTCGATTTAATTGAATTTAACACTTTTGCACTATTGCTTGTAATAAATACAAGCAGCAATACTAATGTAATCAACAATACAGCTATAATTATTGTTATTGATTGATTTTTTAAAATTTTAATTTTATCTGAAAAGTCTTTTAGCATAACCTTTTATCTTTTTATTTGAATTCTTCAATTTTAGCTTATGTGGTTTAAAATTGAAAGTTTTAAAACTTATTTGATGTAAAGAATTGACTTGTTATTAATAGAATTTTTCCGAAGATAGTCCAGCAGGGAGAGTGTTTGTTCTTAAATATGATACTATTAATTTATGAGCATAGGTTTATTTCAAAAAACATTCGCGTCCTTAAAACATAAAAATTTCAGATTGTTTTTTGCAGGACAGACTGTATCTTTAATAGGAACTTGGGTACATCAAACAGCGTTAAGTTGGTTAATATATAATATTACCGGTTCTAAATTTATGCTGGGTTTGATTTCAGCATTAGCTTCGTTGCCGATGTTCTTTTTTTCAATTTGGGGAGGTGTTATAGCTGACAGGTTTCCAAAAAGAAAAACACTTATTGCAACTCAGACAGTTTCTATGGTTTTAGTTGCTGTCCTTGCTGCATTAGTATTATTAAATATTTATAAAATATGGCATATTATAGTTATATCTGTATTGTTGGGAGTTAATTTTGCGGTAGATATGCCTGTAAGACAGTCCTTTTTAATTGATATAACAGGAAAAGAAGACTTGATGAACGGTATTGCTCTTAATTCGTCAATAGTGAATCTTGCCAGAGTTTTAGGTCCTGCGCTTGCGGGAATTATAATGGTAAAATACGGAATTTCCTGGTGTTTTGTTATAAATTCGCTTAGTTTTTTGGCTGTAATAGTAGCATTATGCTATCTAAAAATTCCGCAAATACCTATAAAAGAAAGAACTGAGTCAATTGTTCAATATATAATAAGCGGATTTCGATATGTTAAACATAATAAAATGATTCTTGAGGCAATGATTATAATGGCTTTAATGGGAATTTTCGGGTGGTCGTATGCGCTTTTGATTCCTGCTCTGGCAAAAGATGTTTTTTTTAAAGGGGAACAGGGGTATGCACTGCTTGTTTCTACAAACGGCTTAGGGGCACTTATCGGGGCTTTGTTCGTAGCATATATTGGAAACAGTCCTAATAAAAGAAGAATTATGAACGGCGGCATATATTTTTTCAGCGTGATGGTTTTTCTTCTTTCTTTCAGCAAAGTTTACTGGGTAAGCCTTATCCTAATCGCCGGTGCAGGAATGGGGCTTTTGGTTTATTTCTCATCCTGCACAACTTTAATTCAATCCAGCGTTGACGATTCTGTCCGCGGAAGAGTAATGGGGATTTGGGCATTGGTATTCGGTGGGATGATGCCTATAGGAAATCTTTTTGCAGGAGTATTTGCCGAGTATTTTGGAGTACCGGCAACTTTGCTTTTAAGCTCAATCATCTGCCCAATATTTACTTTACTTTTGTCTTTATAGGAGTTGTTGTTTAAACTTATGGTTGTGCGGTGTTTATAATGACAACTTCAATTTTAGTTGATTGAACTTGGGCAAGATAGAAAATAATGAATAATTATAAAGAATATTAATTCAATTATTGAGGTACTGCAACCGGTAACGGAAAGCCAGGAGGTCCATCAGTAGCAGAATTTGAAGAATCATTTAATTTTATATAAAGATCTAATATTAAATCTGTTCTAATAAAATCATAATTATAATTATCTATTGGTTTTGAATTGATTTTTTTTATAACCACAAGATAATTCATAAGATAAACTTCATTTAATGTATTTTGGAGAGATTCAAAAGGACCTTCCATTGATATATTTAGACTCAATACACTATAGTCACTTGAATTTGTGCCTGCATCATCTTTTAATTCCTGTGTTGTAAAATTAATCTGATTAATTCTGTTATTTCCTGTTTCTTTAATTATTTTAATAATTTCCTGAACAAGTTCAACTGACGCAGATTCAGTATCCATGCCAGGATAAGGCGCTTTATAAATTTTTATAGGTAAATTTTTCTTTGTTTTTGCAGATTCAGGAGATAACATATATTTTTCCCGTTCTTCATATTGCCGCAATTCTTCTTTCTTTTGGCTAACTTTTGTCATGTTATCACCAAGCTGAGTTATAGCTGGCTGAACAAACTGTTTTACTCCAAAAAAAACAATCAAAACCAATACAACCGTGAATAACCCTGCATCTTTGTCATAATTAGTTTTAACAAGATTTATTATTTTTTTAAAATCAATTTTTTTTAAATTATTTAAATCCATTTTTTATACTCTTAATTTTGATTTCCTAAATTTAAGTTTTTTGAAATATCTGATAAAATCCCTTTTTGTTGACCTTGAGTTGTATCAACTGTTGTTGCAGCAGGTATTTCTGCCGGATTTCCAAAATCAAATTCATAATATTTGGGACCTGCAATAGAAGCCATCGGGCTTCCTACACCTACAGAAATCGCTGTTGGAGGAGGCGGAAGCATCTGAGAGCCATCTTGTGGCTGCGACATAGTCGGAGACATAGCATTTGTCGGATTGTTTTCAACCGTATTAACACTTACATCAGGAGTATTATTAGTTGTTCCTGTATTTTCTCCAACTACTTTTATTGATTTGATCTTGAAATTATTAAATTTTGACACGCTTAAAAGATTTTCATAATAGCTCACAATATCTTCAACATTATATGCTTTACCTTGAATACTCGCATTTAAATCTTCATCTATGCCCATTGATGTAATCCAAACTTTTTCGGGAATTACACCACTTATTGCATCGTAAGAAGTTATAATTTTTTCATTATTTGAAAAGCCTGTTTTTACGACATCAAATAAATTAAATACTTTGGTTTGAGGTTTATCAAATTTTGCTTGATATTCACTACATTTTACAAAAAGTTGCTTATATTGTTCATCAAGAGATGCATTTACCGGCATCGCTATTAAACTTATTAAGGTTACTAAAACAAATGCTACCGCAATTAAACCAAGTAAAATTACATGTAGAGGATTTCCCGAAACTCCGAGACTTGCAAGTAACCCAGGTGCTTCATCCTGACCTTTTGAGTTTAAAAAGTTAAATCCAAATTTTATAGGAGCCATTTTCCAGCAGGAAGAGCCTATTACTTCAGGATTAATAACAATTATTTCAGGATTAATAACCTCACTAGAAGAAATACTTCCAATCGTAAATAAAGGGTCTCCTTTATAACGATTATTATCAATTTTTACTACAGGGCATTTAAACTCAAAATTAGTAACCAGATTGTCTGTATCAACAATATTTGAATAATTAGCAATTACTAATGACTCGACTGGAGCATCCTGCATTTTTTCTATTAAACTTGAAGACAATGAAGGATATAAATCATCTGCCTCAAAAGAATTTAAAGCCAGAGGAGTTTCTATAATATTTAGAACCTGACCGCCTTTTAAAGTTATTACTGAATGAATATTATTTTTTATTATTAACGTACACCAATTTAAATTCTTTTCAATACAATCATCAACTAGCCCTGAAACAGAAACTCCTCTAATAAAAGCCGCATAAGCTGTTTCAAACGCAACAAGTTTTAAACCTTGACGTTTAAATACATCCTCTATTCTTTCGACAAGATTTTTTTGAAGTGCCGAATAAAGAATTGTATTAAGCTGACTTTCCTTGTTTGTTGAAATAATATTCCAACTTACAGACGGCTCTGTTCTTTTAAAAATATAATTTTTTTCTGTTTCCGAAATTAAAGCCATCTGTATTTCTTCGCCTGCAAGATCGGAAGGAAGAATTTTTTTATTGATAAAAATGCTTGGTATCGTTAACGTAACCGGAATTTGTGGTGTAATCTCAAATCGTTTCAAAATATTTTGCAATGCTATTTCAAAGCTTTCAATATTTATTTCTCTTTGAACAGAATTATATTCAAAGTCGATTTTATTGTAATTGTTTATTTCACCCAAATCATAATCATACTCAACTATTTCTAGAGTTGAAGAAGGTGAAAGATATATACCTATACCTTTTTTAATTCCAGGGCTTATTTTATTAATTAATTTTTTTAAAAAATCCATTTAATTTAATAAATTCCTTATTTATGAAAAGTTTACAATATGATATTTTATTTTACAATATAGAAGACCTCTTGAATGTACATTGAATACAGGATTTATCATTTTTATAATTTATTAGCTGGCAGATAAAGAAATGCTTATGAATAAAATCGATATAATAAACAAAATTAAGAAACTAAAACAGGAAAAAAATGCTGTTATATTAGCTCATTGCTATCAAAATATCGAAATTGATGAAGTTGCAGATTTTGTAGGAGATTCCTTATCTTTAAGCCAACAGGCCGCTAAGACCGATGCTGATATTATTATTTTTGCCGGTGTGTATTTTATGGCAGAAACAGCTAAAATCCTTTCTCCTAAGAAAAAAGTAATTCTTCCCCGACTGGAATCAGGATGCCTGATGGCGGATATGATTAATGTAGAAGAGTTAAAAGCTTTTAAAGCACAATATCCCGGATCACCTGTTGTATGTTATGTAAACTCAACTGCTGAAATCAAAGCAGAATCTGATATATGCTGCACAAGTGCTAATGCTGTCAAAATTGTTCAATCTTTACCCGACAAAAGAATTTTATTTGTTCCTGACAGAGGGTTGGGGGCTTATGTTGCATCACAATTGCCCGACAAAGAAATCATTTGTTATAGCGGTTACTGCCCAACTCATATGCGCATAAGACCTGAAGATATCTTCGGAAAACAAGAAAAATATTCTGATGCAGAAGTTCTTGTTCATCCTGAATGCCATGCAAGCGTAATAAAACTTGCTGATTTTGTTGGAAGCACTTCAGGAATAATGAAAAGAGTAAAAGAAAGCAGTGCAAAAACTTTTATAATTGCAACAGAAAAAGGCGTTGTAGACAGATTGCAGCGTGATTATCCCGAAAAAACATTTGTACTCGCATCCGAAAAAGCAGTTTGCGAAAATATGAAATGGACAACACTTGAAGACATTTTAATTTCTTTAGAAACAGAGCAACCGGAAATCGCTGTAGACAAGCATATAGCAGAAAAAGCTTTTAGCTCTATCGATAAAATGCTGAAAACTTAACACAATTAAAAAGAGATGATTTAAAAATCATCTCTTTTTATAAAAATATTTGTTTGATCAAATCCTCCGTTTTCTATTTGTTGTAACTCAAAATTAAATTTTTTATACTCCTTTTTTAACTAAATACTCATTTTTAAATTAAATATAATTCTCTCTCTAATATGTAATAGTTAATTTACTGTTTTTAGTGTGCTGGCACCTTCCTTTCTTTGTTTTAATTATCTATTCATATCTATATAAAAACTAAAATTATTCAACAATTGCGTATATTAGTGAAACAATTTACATTTAAAAAAATTTTAAGAAATATTAAGCATGCGAAACGCTTTTTAATTAAGGTTTTGAAAGAATTTATCTATATTTCTTCATAATTTAAAAAAATTTACAAAAAATAAAAGTAAATTTTTTTAAAGAATTTTTTGAAAACAAAATACAAGCTTACATGGATTTAACATGCGTTTTAGAGAATAAAACTGTTTATAAAGTAGCCGCAGACATGAAACGGCTTATTGGAAAATATTTCCTCAATGATTGATAATAAAATTATCCTGTTTAAACATTGAAAACAAAGAAATATCACTAACCTTACCTATGTTTTTATTAAAGTGGTTTGTAAAATTTTAATTCAAATGTTAACTCAACATGGAAAAAGATTGTTTTACCTGCATATCGGAGTATTTTGATGCCTCCTAATAAGTTATAGCCTTAAACACAAAGAGTTTACAAAAAACCAAAATGAAATAATTGTATTATATTTAAATAAGTTGGCGGAGAGGTTTTCTCAAAGACTGATAATATTTGAAGAAGTGGGACTTAGTGGATAAACTTTCAGGATTAAATATAGATAAGCTCGAAGAAGTAAAAAGAAAAGCAGTGTCTCATTGCTTAAATCTTGAATGCAAAAAAGAGCAATTACATATCCTCATAAAAAAATTAAGTACAATTTCAGGTCAACGTCTAGATCTTCTTTACAAAAGTCAGGAAATAAGAGGATCCTCAAACGGTTTTGGACTAAGAAAATCTTCTATATCAGACGAACTAAAATTTGCAGAAGAAAGTAGAAATATTATCGAAGTAGAAATTAAAAACGCAAAATATCAACTAAAAGTAATCGAAAATTTAATAAAAAAATAGAGAGAATTGTTGATTTCTCTCTATTTTTTTAACAAAATATAAATTATGACAACTAAAGAAAAATATTTTTCTCCTGAAACTATTGATGACAAAGCATCACAAATGCTTATAATCACAAAAAATGCTATAGGAAGAACAAAAACTCAGGAATGTATCCCGCAAAAATCTGCACTTATTGTTATTGATATGCAGAAATATTTTTGTGATGAATCTTCTCATGCTTTTATTCCTTCTTCTCCTGCAATAATTCCTAAAATAAAGCTTCTTGTTGATAATTACAAAGAGAAAAACCTTCCTGTGATTTTCACACAGCACACTAATACTCCTGAGAATGCCGGCATGATGAATAAATGGTGGGGAGATGTTATTTCTGACACATCTCAAATAAATGAAATCATTCCTGAATTTAATGTTAAAGAGGCTTATCTAATAAAAAAATCACAATACGATGCTTTTTATAATACTGATTTGGAAGATTATTTAAGAAAAAACAACATTTCTCAACTTGTAATAACAGGGGTAATGACCCATTTATGCTGTGAAACAACAGCACGCACGGCATTTACAAGAGGCTTTGAAACATTTTTGTGTATAGATTCAACAGCTACATACAATGAAAGTTTTCACACAGCTGCGATGCTTAATTTAGCTCATGGTTTTTCGGAATTAACATTATCTGGAGAAATTTGCAGGAAATTACATCATGAATCACAGTAAAGTTGCAATAATAGGAGCAGGTCCGGCAGGAATGGCTTGCGCTGTTCAGCTTAAAAGATATGGAATAGAACCTTTTTTATTTGAAAAAAATCAAACAGGCGGGCTTTTAAGAAATGCTCATCTTGTTGAAAATTATTTGGGATTTGAAGCAGGGATTTCAGGACATGAATTAGTGGAAAAATTCAGGAAAAATCTGGCAGATTTAGATATTGAACCGATATTTTCGGAAGTAAAAAAGGTTTATTTTTCAGAAAATAATTTTATTATAAATACAAACAACGGTTTATTTTTAACTCGATTTCTTGTTGTTGCAAGCGGAACAACACCCATAAAACTTCAAATCCCAATGAAACCTATTTTTCAAGACAAACTATTCTACGAAATAGCGAATTGTAAACAAACCATTATGGATAGGAAAAAAATTGCCATTATAGGAGCAGGAGATGCGGCTTTTGATTATGCCATAAACCTTGTTAATAATTATAATGTTTCTGAAATCGTTATCATAAATAGAAATGACAAAGCAAAATGCCTGTCTGTTTTAGAAAAAAGAGCTGAAAAAACAAAAAAAATTAAACATATTAAAAATATTAATGTTAAATATTTTAAAGAAACAGACGAAAAAATAGTTTTGTCATGCATAGAGAAAAAAAATAGAATTAATATAGAAGCTGATTATATTATACCTGCAATTGGACGGGAGCCCTGTTTAGATTTTCTTGATAAAAAAATATTAAAAAGTTCTTTAAGTCTGCAAAAAGAAGGGCTGCTATACTTTATCGGAGATGTTGCGAACGATAATTACCGTCAAATCTCTATTGCCACCGGAGATGGAATAAAAATCGCAATGAAAATCCATAGCAAACTTAATACTATGTACTTATAACATATTAAAAAGATATACAAATTATTAAGAATCTTAATATAATTTCTTATTATCCAAAAAAAGATTGAATTTTGTTATTAAAATCGTTTAATCTAAATTTATGAGGTCTATAAAAATTTGTTTTATAATTCAAAAATTATAAAACGATCTAGGTTGTTGTGAAGTGTTATTCAGAGGTGATTAAGCTATTATTATCGGAATTGAAAGCAAAAATAGATGGTATGACAACGATGCTACAGTAAGTCTTGCTGTAAGCATTTTGAGGAATGCGGATCTTGATAAACAGATTCTGGCATCACAAAAAATCATTGAAATTGCTAAATCCAATGAACTCATGATAAAAGATATTTCACCATACGTACGAACCTTCCGCAGAAGATGGTATGACGTCGACGAAGAACTTTGTATGGCAATGGAATACTTAAAAACAGCTTCTTTGGAAATTCAAAAAAAAATAGCTATTGAAGTAATAAATTTTCTTTGTGAAATGGAAAATTAATTTTTATACATATCAACTTGGCATAAGAATCGGAATACTGAATGTATTAGTCTTCGTCTTAGTATTGGTATTCGAATTTTTTGTTTTAATCTGCGCATCTTTAACGAGATTTATCATGTTACTAATAGTTCCCATAATACGACTCTTTGGTGCGGGTGCGGGTGCTTCTGCTTCTGCTCGTGTTTGTTTCAACCCTGGATAATTTTGTTCAACAAAACTTTTTATTTTTTCTGTTTCAATAGTTCTATTAGGATTATGGAATTTGTCGATGTTTAGATTATTTGAATGTAAATATTCTTCCTGTAAAGAATATGCTTCAACTTCTTCTTGTACTGAATCAATATTGTCACGATCAGATGCATGAGTTAATTCGTGAAGTAATGTTCCCGTCACTCTTTCCTGCGAGTATGAATTAAGCGTACCGGGTTTTATAATTATTTTCTCATCTCTATAACTTCCAAGGAAATTATCTGAGGATTCTTCTATATTAATCTTAAGCCAGTCCGAATTTAATGTATTTAATAATTTATCATTTCCAGTTGCTTTGAGATAAGTAGCTGCTCTATTTTTAATAACCTGCAATTTTTCTTCGTTTGACATTTTGCTATAATCATCAGCACTAGGATTAGCTGTTGGAACTGGTGCAGGCGCTGTTACCGGAGCAGTTGTTTGTACTACTGGAGTTGGTGCAACTTCTGATTGAATTGGTGCGTTTTTTTGTTGCATCAAAAGCATTATTAACATTAACTTCATAATATCTGAATTATTATTTGTATTAACTTCAGGTACAGCAGGCTGCTGATAGCCTGTTGAATAATTTCCCCAAATAGAAGGTTGTTGATAATAATTCAAATTAGATAAATCAGAATTATAATTTTGACCATAATTCTGGTTATAAGTTGGAAAATAATTTAGATTATAAAGACCGGACGTGCTCATATATAGCTCCTCATCAAAAATAAAACATCTATTTTTCTTTTATCATAAATATATTTAATATTACATATACATATAAAAACAATATACTTTAAATAATTGCTATATTTTGATAAATCTGCTTAATATTTTTTATAATTCCAATAAAAAAAATCGGTTTTGATACCGATCTACAAACAGTATAGGGATTCGCGTAATATAAATATAAAAATAAAAAAGACCGGTTTTTGAACCGATCTACAAACAGCTTATGAGTGAGAGTGGAATATGCACATTTATATATAACCAAAATTATTTTCACGAATATATTAGCTGGTTTACTATTTGATAGAATAATCTAATTAAAATTTCTTAGCCTTTTAGGCTAGGAAATTTTGTTTCATTACCCATTTCTCTAATGGTTTTAATGTTTTTGTCATATAATTTTATTAGTTAAAGGATTTTAAGGAAAAGTTAAAATGACAGAACAAGAAAAAGTTAATTATAAAGATACGTTAAACCTTCCTACAACTGACTTCAAGATGAAAGCAGATGCAGCAGTCAGAGAAATCGACATTCAAAAGTTCTGGGAAGAAAATAAAATTTACGAAAAAAATCTCGCACAGCGTAATAAAACCAACAAGTTTATTCTCCACGACGGTCCTCCTTACCTGAGTTCTGACAAAATCCACATAGGAACTGCTTTAAACAAAATCTTAAAGGATATAGTCGTTAAATACAAATCCCAATCAGGTTTTTACAGCCCCTACGTTCCGGGATATGACGGACATGGACTGCCTATAGAAAATGCTGTCGTAAAATCCATAAAAGGAGGCAGAGAAGCAGTAACTCCAACTGAACTCAGAGTACAATGCAGGGAATTTGCCCTGAAAAATCTTAAAGGACAGGAAGAAAACTTTAAAAGACTCGGTGTTTTAGGCAACTGGGAACACCCTTACATCACGATTGACGCTAAATTTGAAGCTGCTCAAATTAAAGTTTTCGGAGAAATGGCAAAAAGAGGATATATTTACAAAGGGTTAAAACCTGTTTACTGGTGTGCATGCTGTGAAACTGCCCTTGCAGAAGCAGAAGTTGAGTATGCTGATCACACTTCGCACAGCGTTTACGTTAAATTCAAATTTGAAGACGAAGAAGCTAAAAAGGCTTATGCCGCCGCAGGTATTGATTCAGATAAGCCTTTATATGCGGTTATCTGGACAACAACCCCATGGACACTTCCTGCAAACCTTGCTATATCTCTTCATCCAAAATTTGAATATGTTTTTGTTCAAAGAGAAAACGAAGTTTATATTATAGCCAAAGAACTTTTGGAATCAGTTTCAATCAGTAATGGCTGGGAAAAGTTTCATTGTGATGTGATAGGCTCAGTAGTTGGTGAAAAACTCGAACTTCTTAAAGCAAGGCATCCTTTCCTTGACAGGGACAGCTTAATCATACTTGGCGAACACGTTACCACCGAAGCAGGTACAGGTTTAGTACACACAGCACCGGGTCATGGTCTTGAAGATTATGAAGTCGGAAACAAATACAAAATTGGCGTACTTTCACCGGTTAATAACAAAGGTATTTTTACTTCCGATGCGGGGAAATTTGAAGGAATGCCTTACTACAAAGCAAATACAGAAATTATAGAGGAACTAAAAACACTTGACGCACTATTGGGACATGGTGAAATTTCTCACAGCTATCCGCATTGCTGGAGATGCAA
>Ga0209000_1000692_pt1 | contig 28089 bp, 32 predicted proteins | sample RifGroD2_FD_183998 | JGI IMG/M metagenome (GOLD analysis project Ga0209000, IMG submission 183998) | Groundwater microbial communities from Rifle, Colorado, USA - Groundwater D2 (SPAdes) (version 2) | ecosystem: Environmental > Aquatic > Deep subsurface > Groundwater | place: Rifle, Colorado... | reverse complement strand
GGAGTGGAGCGGCGCTTCGCGCCTCAGTAGGAAGTGGAGCGGCACTGCGTGCCTCAGTGGTAAGTGGGAAACCCACTCCCCACTCCCCACTCCCCACTCCCCACTCCCCACTCCCCACTCCCCACTTACCACTCCCCACTCCCCACTCCCCACTCCCCACTTACCACTCCCCACTCCCCACTCCCCACTTACCACTTACCACTTACCACTTACCACTTACCACTTACCACTTACCACTTACCACTTACCACTTACCACTTACCACTCCCCACTCCCCACTCCCCACTCCCCACTCCCTACTTCGTCTGGAACACGAACACGCCGTCCCAGTCCGCGGGCGGCGGATTCTTGCGGAAGTAGGCGATGCGTTCGGCGTAGATTCCATACAGCGCGGTTTCCGGCGACATGCGCTGCAAGTTTATCAGTTGCAATTCGGCCTGTTCCCAATCCTGCTTGAGATACAGGCGGCGCACTTCATGGAATAGCTCGATTTCATCCTGCAGCGCCTTGTCCACCTCGCCGAGCAGCCCGATCGGCTCGTAGATCGCAATGGGCCTATCCTTGCCTTTTACGCACACATGGTCAAGCTCGCGATAAACAAAGTCCGTCACGGCGTTTTTGGTGTTTTCACCGACGACGATGCCGACGCCGTATTGCTTGGTGATGCCTTCCAGGCGCGACGCCAGGTTCACCGCGTCGCCCATCACCGTGTAGGCCACGCGCACTTCCGAGCCCATGTTGCCGACACTGACGCGCCCGCTGTTGATGCCCACGCCAACATGTATCTCCGGCCAGCCGTGCTCCCTGAAATGCGGCTGCAAGGCTTTCAGGGTCGCCTGCATCTCGATGCCCGCCAGTATCGCATTGCGCGCATGGTTCGCATCCGGCAGGGGCGCGCCCCAGAACGCCATGATGCAGTCGCCCATATACTTGTCTATGGTGCCGCGATACTTGTGAACAACGCGGGACAACGGGGTCAGAAACTCGTTCATCAGCAACGTCAATTCCTTCGGATCCAATTTCTCCGAAATGTTGGTAAAGCCGCGCACGTCGGAAAACAGGATGGTCATCTCGCGGCTTTTGCCTTCCATCGACACGCTTTCCGGATGCTCGGCCATTTCCTCTACCAGTTCGCTCGGCACATATTGGCCGAACAAACCGGTAATCTGGCGTTTGGTGCGCGACTCGACGAAGTAACCGTAGGACATGTCCAGCGCGAATAACAGCACAATCATCACCAGGCTGTTCGCCACCAGCATCAACATATTGCCATAATGCCAGGCTGCCAGACTCAGCCCGAGGGTCGCGGCAAACATCAACACCGAAGTCAGCATGGCCTTGGCGGGACTCAGGGCCGGCAGCAAAAAACTCAACGCGATGCCGATCAGCAACAGCCAAGCCACCTCTGCTCCAACCATGTAGGCCGGCCGCTCCTTCAGGTTTTGATCGAGAATGCCGGAAATCATGTTGGCATGGACCTCCACCCCGGGGTAGACCTCCGCCACCGGCGTGGCGCGCATATCCAGCAGTCCGAGAGCCGTGGTGCCCACCAGCACGATCTTGTCCTTGAGTTGGGCAATCCCGACGCGGTCATGCAGCACGTCCGCAGCCGAAATATAGCGAAAGCTCCCTTGCCCGCCACGGTACGGCACGAAGGTAGCCACCTCGTCGTCCACCGGGATTTTCAGCTTGCCGGCGGCGGTACCCAGTTCCAGCCACTCCAATCCGCCATAGCCTTCGGTCTGGCCCTCGACAAAGCCCGGCAGCAATTCAGGTTGGCCGAACAGGGTGCGCACCATCGCGAGGGATAGGGATTCGTAATAGGCGCCATCGTATTCCACGAGCATCGGCACGCGCCGCACCACGCCGTCGACGTCCACCAGCGGATTGAAGTGGCCGGCGCTCGTCGCGGCCTTTTGCAATTCGGGGAGGTTTGCCCCGTAACCGCTCCAGGCCGTGAATCTGATCGGCATCCCCTTGAACATGCCTGCCGGGAAGACCGGCTCGGGCAGCGCCCCGGATATGCTGGCGCCCTTCTGGTTGTTCAGGTAATAACCCAGCACCACGTTGCGGTTCCTGATCTTGGCGGCGAACAGCCTGTCGTATTCGAGTTGCGGCTGGATCTGCGCCAATACCGTCTGGAATTGCGCATCGCCCCTGAGCTGGTTTTGCCCGATTTCCTGCAATACCTTGAGTCCGGAACTCTCGTCCTTTTCGGCAAAGACGATGTCGAAACCGACCACCGCGACGCCGTACTTATCGAACAGCTTATCCGTCAACAAAGCGAGCCGGTCGCGGCTCCACGGCCAGTGACCTTCTTCCCTGAGGCTTTTTTCATCGATATCGAGAATGACGATGCGCTCGTCCACCGTACGCGGCATGGTCAACTGCAAACGGTAGTCGTACAGGATAGCGGACAGCTGGTCGATAAAATTCAGCCGATAGAAATGTGCGGCGTTGCCAACAAAAACCAAAACGATCAGCAGCCCAATCCCGATCAGTATCGCGTTTTTTTTCACGCCGCGGATCCCGGCAGGTGATGATAGATGGCGGAAGCACCCACAAGGGGTATGCCGGAAACAGGCATGCCACTGTCCGGTTTGCCGGGCGTGGAGTTGATACAAGGTAAAGAGAGAGGAGTTATCCTCAGTCCTCGCATCTCAAACCTCAAAATTTTTACTCCTCCGTTTAAGACAGCCATAAGGGATTGCCCCTGCGGTTTTTGCCTTCCGCTATCCCTTGAAATAAAACTCCATCTTCACCCCGGCCAGCTCGATCACATCATGATCATTCAGCCGATGCGGCTGGTCGCCCAATGACGTTCCATTCACCAGCGGATGGCTTGCGCCTTCCACATGGGTGATGAAATAGCCGTGCGGGCGGCGGGTCAGGACAGCCACCTGCACGCCGGGTTTGCCCAGTGTGGTGAGATTTTTAACCAACTCCAGCTCCTTGCCGGCATTGGGGCCGGTCAGGATTTGCACCACAGCCGCCTGCGGCGCGGGGACGGCCGGCTGGACAGCCGGCGCGACTGGCGGATTCAACTGTTGCGCGTCAAATTTGCCGGTTTCCTCCAGCGCTGCCGGTTTGGCACCCGGAGCGGCTTGCATTTTTATAACGCCTGCACCTACAGTTGCATCGCCTTTTTCCGCGCCTGGAGCGGCCGGCTTGGCCGGCGCACGCATCACCATGGTCTTCTCGAAATCAGCCGGATTTACCTGGCCGCCCTGCTCATTAACATATTTCAGCTTGTATTTGCCGATTTCTATCAGGTCATTGTTTTGCAGAAAGTGCTTTTTGGTTGGAACCCCGTTTACCTCCAGCCCGTTGGTGCTGTCCAGGTCCTCGAGGAAGGAGTCGTGCAGGATGGTGATGATCGCGGCATGTTCGCCGCTCACCGCCAGATTGTCGATGACAATATCATTGTGCGCCTTGCGCCCGATGGTCATGCGCTCCTTGCTCAATGGGTATTCCTTGAGTACCACCCCATCCATGCTAAGTATCAATTTTGCAGTCATAGTCGTGACCCTTCCCCAATTTTGAGCCGATTATTTCTTGAATCGCCGATTATTTCCTGAACCACCAGCTATTTTTTGAACCACCAACTATTTTTTGAACCAATGGGACAGCTTTGCCAGCCAGCCATGCGGCACGGCAAATTCGCCGTTCACCTTTACCAGTATCACCGAAACATTGTCGCGCCCGCCGTTATCGTTCGCCATCTGGATCAATTGCTCCGCCGCCAGCGGCAGATTGCCCTGCATCGCATACAGCGCGGACTGGATATCCTCGTCTTCCACCATGTCGTTCAGGCCGTCCGAGCACAACAGGTAAATATCCCCGACCAGCGCGTCATGCACATGGATTTCCGGCACCACTTCGGCATCGATCCCGACCGCTCGCGTCACCAGATTCTTGTTCTTGGACACGCGCGCATCCTCGACGCTGATCATCCCGCCGTCGATCTGTTCCTGCAGCAGGGAATGGTCGCGGGTAATCGTCTCCAGCGTCTCGCCGCGCAGCCGGTACATGCGCGAATCTCCGACATGGCCGACTACCACGCGGTTGTCGTAAAACAGTCCGGCAACGATGGTCGTGCCCATCCCCGCATATTGCGCTTGGCTCTGTGCGGCATGAAAAATCGACGCGTTCGCGCGCTGGATACTGTCGCGCAGCAGCACCACCCCCAACTCCTCGCCGCTTGCCGCATCGCGATCCGTCGGGCTCGCATCCTGCAAGCGTTGGCAGACTTCCGTCGCTAATACCGAAACGGCAATGCCGCTTGCCACTTCGCCGGCATTATAGCCACCCATGCCATCCGCCAGCACGACCAGGCCGCAAGCCAATTCCTGCGCAATGCTGTCCTCGTTGTGCGAGCGCACCATGCCCGGGTTGGTTTGACTGACTATTTCAAGCGCGTCTGCTATTTTCATGGTTCACTCCTGCAAGCCGGCTATGCATTGGCGTAATGCTTCGGCCATCTCCGCCCCATCGATATAACGGTCTTCGTTCTGCTTGGCCGGCGACTTGTTGACGATTGCCGCCGGGTACGGCGGCAAATCCGGCCGGATGCTCAAGATAGCGGTATGCGGTTTGCCGGCGATCCGGTACCTCATCTGCGCCATCGCGTCTCCCTCGAATGGAAGCTTACCACAAGCCTGTTGGTACAAGCTCACCCCCCGGCGGGAACAGGTCGCGGAATTTGATTGATAGCGGGTTTGCGGAGTTAACGGATCATTTGATCAGCAATACCGGGCAGTTTGCCAGATGCAATACCTTGTTCACCACCGACCCCAGCAGCAATGCCTGCAAGCCGCTCTGCCCCTGCCTGCCCATCACGATCTGATCGGCACCCTGCTCGTTGGCATATTGCACGATCGCCTCCGCCGGCGTGCCGACGCTGATATGGTATTGATAGGGCAACGCGGCGGCATCCAGCGCCGCGCGCGCCGCCTGCAACGCCGCCATGCCCTGCTCGCGGTAATAGTCGTCGATGGTTTTCTGGTTGATGAACAGCTTGACGTTGCCGGCCGCCACATTCCACTGCACATTCAGCAGCAGCAGTTGCGGCGGCTCCCTCAGCGCGGCGATATTCTTGATCACATGGTCAACCGCACGCTGCGCATTGGCCGAGCCGTCCACCGGAATCAGTATCTTCATCATCCCTCCCTTTGCGATTTATTGTCCACCTTCTGCGAGTTGGGCGATTTATCGCCCATCCCTGCCAAAACCGATTCGTCCACCAGATCGACCACTGGCACAGAAACCGCCTTGCGCATCGCCAGCCATTTGCCGAGCGCCACCACCAGCAGCGCGCATACTGCCGGTATCAGCCAGTGCAGATAGTGGTGCGCTTCGACCATCGCTGCAAACAGCGCCTCGCTGACCAGCATCTCGCCCGCGACATAGCCGAGCAGCGCGCCGCCCGCGTAGATGATAAAGGGGTAGCGGTCGATCAGCTTCAGCACCATCTGGCTGCTCCACGCGATCATCGGGATGCTGATCAGCAGACCGAACACCAGCAGCGACACGTTGCCCTTGGCCGCAGCCGCCACGCCCAGCACGTTGTCCAGGCTCATCACGAAGTCGGCGACGATGATCGTCTTGATCGCGCCGAACAGGCGCGTGTCGGCCTTGATGTTGTTCGCATCATGTTCCTCTTCGGGCAGAATCAGCTTGACGCCGACCCACAGCAACAGCAACGCGCCGACCAGTTTCAGATAGGGCAATGCGAGCAGGCCGACCGCAAAGAAGGTCAGCACGATGCGCAGGCCGATCGCGCCGCCGACGCCGAACAGGATGCCCTTCCTGCGCTGGTGCGGCGGCAGGTTGCGGCACGCCAGCGCGATCACCACCGCGTTGTCGCCGGAGAGCAGCAGGTCGATCATGATGATCTTGAACACATCCCCCCAGAACTGGGGGGTAGAAAACATTTCCAGCATTGCCCGGCCTTTCAGAATCAAAATTTTTTATCGCGCGCGCCATCGCCGCCGGCTTGCCATTAGCGATTTTCATAATGGATAGCCGTTTGAAACGAACGCGCACTGCGGCTGGGACGCGGGCGCAATCTTACCGAATTATCCGCAGCGCGTATGGAATTCTGCTGCCTGTCGCAGCGTCAAGGAGGTTGACACCAGAACGTTCGTTCTTTACCATGCGACGAACGTTCGTTCTGCATAGGTGCAACCATGACTGATTTCGATACCCCCTTACCCGAGTCCAATCCCAAGGACGCGGAATATCTGGCGAAGCTGCAAGACTACTACGCGGAGTGGAAAAGCATCCCTTCCTACGCTTCGCTGTGCGAGGTATTCGGCATCGCCTCCAAGTCCTGGGTTAAAGCGATTCTGGATCGGCTCGGCAAGGCCGGCTTTATCGAGCGCACGCCCGATGGCATGTGGATTCCGACACGCCAGTTTTTCGCCCGCCCCTTCGCCGAATCGTCCGTCCAGGCAGGAATGCCGGTGTCGGTGTCGGCGACCCAGGGCGATTATTTCGTCATCGACGAGATGCTGATCGACACCCCGTCCCTGACCACGATGATTCCGGTCAAGGGGGATTCGATGATCGAAGCGGGCATCCATGATGGCGACATTGCCGTGGTGGAAAAACGCAATCTGGCGAATGTCGGCGACATCGTGGTCGCGATAGTCGACAACGATTTCACGCTCAAAACACTGGGCAAGGAAGGCGGCCGGTTCATCCTGCGCCCGGCCAACTCGGCCTATCCGGTCATCCGTCCGCAAGGCTCGCTGGAAATCTTCGGCGTGCTGGTCGGGTTGATACGCAAGTACCGGAAGTAAAGCCAGCGCACTGGTGGACTGCGGCAATTTCTACGTCTCATGCGAGCGCCTGTTCCAGCCGAAGCTGGAAGGCAAGCCGGTGGCCTTGCCCAACAGGCCTGCTTGGAATTAAAACAGCCTCTAAGGGATCGTCAGCCGCGCTTCCGTGCCGCCGCCTTCGCGCGGCAGCAGTTCGATTTTCCAGCCGTTGACGTCCGCGAGCTGGCGCGCAATCGCCAGCCCCAGCCCGCTGCCGCCGGTAGCGGTGCTGCGCGAGGCTTCCAGACGATAAAAAGGGCGGAACACGCTTTCTACCTGATCGGGCGGAATGCCCGGCCCGCGGTCGAGCACATGAATCACGGCAGCTTCTTCATCGCATGTCAGCTCGATGATGACCGGCTGCCCCGCGCCATAACGCACCGCGTTGCCGAGCAGATTGGTCAGAATACGCCGCAGCGCCATGGGGCCGAGCGTGCGTATACAGGGCGCTGCGGCGCGACATTCGACCTGCGCCCCGCCATTTGCGACATCGTTCGCCAGCTCCTGCGACAACTGGACGAGATCGGTTACCTGCGGAGTTTCCTTTTCCAGGCCGCGGCTGAGTTCGATGAATTCACCGATGAGCCGGTTCATTTCTTCCAGATCATGCTGCAATCTGGCAACCAGTTTAGGGGCGGAGTCTCCTGGCAGCATTTCCACCGCCAGACGCATGCGCGCCAGCGGGGTGCGCAGGTCGTGGGAGATACCCGCAAGCAGGGTGGTGCGGTTGGCGAGCAGTTCCTGCACCTGCAGCGCCATCAGGTTGAAGGCGCGCGCCAGGCTGGCCAGTTCCTCGGGGCCGTTTTCCGGCAGGGCTTCCGGGGTGTTGCCTTGCCCGACATGTCTCGCCGCTTCTGAAAGCCGTTCCAGCGGGCGGGTGATGCGCCGCGCCAGGATGACGGCGGTGATCAGGGTCAGCACAATGGTCGCGGCCAACACCAGCAGCAGCGCCAGCGGTGGCTGCATGCCGAGGTGATTGTGGGGAAAACCGATGCGTATCAGTTTCCCGCCGGTGTGGATTTCCGCCCATAACCAGGTCTGCTCTAATTCCGTGACCTTGATCCGGATGCTTTCTCCTGTCCGTGCGGCAAGAGCGTCTTCCAGCAGCAACAGGTAAGGGAAACGGTGATCGTGCCCCGGCAGTTCGGCGCTAGCGTCGAACAGCCGGAGATTGTGTTTTTTGGCCAGCTCGAGCTCGAAATCCACGCGCGTCTGCGGCGGCAATTCCACCCAGGTCTGGGCCGACAGAACCATGATGGCGGCGAGGTCGTCCGCCGAGCGCTTGGCCATCGGCAATATGATGTAGTACGCGATGGTGGCGAGCATGATGAGCTGAAAGACGATCAGCGCGGCCGCCACCGTGGTGGCGGTGCTGCGGAACAGGGTGTGACGTTTATGACCGTAAAGCATTATCAAACCTTGTTGCCGGGAACAAACAGGTAACCTTCGCCCCATACGGTGCGCACATACACCGGCGTGGCCGGGTCGCCCTCGATCTTGCGCCGCAGCCGCGTCACCCGGACGTCGATGCTGCGGTCGAACGGCGTGCGTTCGTAGCCTTTGAGCATATCCATGAGGCTGTCGCGACTCAACACGCGATTGGGATGCTCGACGAAAATCCGCAGCAGGCTGAACTCCCCGGCAGTCAGGGGAACATCCGCTCCCTCCCGGGACAGACTGCGGGAATGAAGATCAAGGCTGAAAGGGCCGAAGCGGAAGACTTCCTGCGCCGAATCTTCCATTCGGGTATCGCCGCCTTCCCTGCGCCGCAGCACGGCGCGGATGCGCGCCAGCAGTTCGCGCGGGTTGAACGGCTTGGCGAGATAGTCATCCGCCCCCACCTCCAGGCCGATGATGCGGTCAACATCTTCGCCGCGCGCCGACAGCATGATAATCGGCTGGCCGCCCCGCATCCGCAACTTGCGCGCCAGCGTCAGCCCGTCCTCTCCCGGCAGCATCAGATCGAGAATCACCAGATCCGCCGCATGTTCCGCGAGGTGTCGCTCCATCGCGGAGCCGTCGGCGACGGCATCGACGCTGTAGCCCTGCTCGGAGAGATACTGCTGCAGCAATTCGCGCAGGCCGGGGTCGTCATCCACCACCAGAATATGTTTGCTGTTCATATTTTTTACTATACAGGATAGCGCTTTCCCCTGGCACCGGAGGCAGGCCTCCGGTAACACACTGTTACAACTTGCCGCAACACGGAAATCGTTGCGCAATGCTTCCCCGACATCATGGCCACATCAGGAACACGACCTGATATCGGCAGCACAACTTAACCGACAGGAGACCATGATGAACACCAGAAACTTTCTTTACAACGCCGCGCTGATTTTCGGCATTGCCGTCGCGGGTCCGAGTTTTGCGGATGACGCTACCGCAGTGGATCCCTCCACCATGACCCAGCAGGAGCGCGAGGCCTATCGCGCCGAAAGACAGGCCAGCATGACCCCAGAACAACGCACCGAAAAACAGGCATCCCGCAGCCAGGGTGGCAGCGCCCAGGGGCAGGGCACCATGGCGCGCGACGGTTCCGGATCGGGCGGGCAATATGGCCGCAGCGGCGGGGGTGGCGGTAGGCAAGGCGGTGGTTATGGCAGGGGCGGGCGCTAATTCCGGAATAACGGAAGGATTGAGTCCGGCGTAGCGGAATATGGTGCGCGGATGTGGCACCAATGCTCGTTAACAAATGTGAAAACGGGGCGGCGGCAGCGGCTATGGGCGAGGCTGCGGCTTCCGCAACGGGCAAGATATCGGGCCAGTTGGCGGTTAAATACGCTTCGCTGCAAAGCAATTTATCTATTTTATTATGGAGACTCAATCATGAAATCTACCCAGAAAATCGCCTCGGCCATTATCACCACAAAGCCCTGTTGCCAAGGGTGCGCCAAATGACTTTTACCAAGATGGCGAGCGCAGTTATGGCGGGAATAGTTTTACTGATTTCCGCCACCGGTCGGGCAGCGGCGGATGAGGGCATGCCGGCCACGCCCGCAGGCCTGCATGGCAGCATCGGCATGGGGGTGGCCGTGATGCCCGAATATGAAGGCTCGAAGGATCATAAGACGAGGGCCATGCCGAATATCAATCTGTTCTACGGTGACAGCCTGTTTTTCACCCGTATGACGGCGGGCGCCAATCTCCTGCGTTTCAAAACAGAGGGGGGCGTTGCCATCACTGCCGGACCGCTTCTGGCCCTGCGCCGTGGCCGCGACCAGGATGAAAATGCCGCATTGAACGGGCTGGGGGATATCGACACAGGCCTTGATGCAGGCGGTTTTGTTCGCTTCCGCAAGCAAGGCTGGCAGGCTTCCATCGATGTCCGGCAGAACGTCACGAATAGCGATCAGGGCGCGACGATGAAATTCTCCGCAGGCCACGGCATACCTCTTGGCCAGAAGTTAAAGCTCCGCGCCAATCTTGAAACCACCTGGGCATCGGCGGATTACATGAACACCTTCTTCGGCATCGACGCATTGCAAGCGGCGCAATCGGGCATCGCCCAATATGAAGCCGGTTCGGGCTTCAAAGATGCAGGCGTGAGTGTCATGGCCGATTATGCGATAACCCGCGATTGGTCAGGCTTTGCGACCATCCGTTACAAGCAGCTTCTGGGTGATGCGGCCGACAGCCCCATCGTCGCGGATCTCGGCAGCAGGGATCAGGCGTCAGCAAGCGTCGGCATCAAATACCGCTTCTGACGAGCAGCATTATTCGCATGGAGATCAACGGCGGCTTGAGCCAGAGGGGCACGAATTTAGCGCCCCATTTACCGGATGTACCGGAAAAAAACTGTTTACCAAAGGATGTCCTGACATGAAAAAAACCCGCAATTTTATTCTCAATCTCCTCGCCTCTTCCTGCCTGCTATTCGCCGCAACCGGCGCGCAAGCGGCCGAGCCGCTCGCCTTGCAGCAAATCATGAAAGACCTGGGCAAAAACATGCAGGTCATCACCGACGGAATTTCCCGCGAAGACTGGGAGTTGGTGGAAAAAACCGCGCCGCTGATCGCCGATCATCCCCAGCCGCCGTTTTCCGAGAAAATGCGCATCATGGGCTTCATGGGCACCAACATGGGCAGGTTCAAGGCCCATGACGGCGAAACCCACGACCAGGCGCAGGCGGCAGGCAAGGCGGCAAAAGCCAAGGACGGCCAGGGCGTCATTCTCGCCTTCCAGAAACTCCAGAGCAGCTGCTACAGCTGCCACAGCGAGTTCCGCAAACCGTTCGTGGAGCATTTCTACGGCAGGAAAGATGCCTCCCAGTGAGACATTTCGGTTCAGTTTCCAACATTACAGGAGTCATTTCATGAAAACCCACACACAACAACGCGGCCCCCTTATCTGGGCGATTTCCCTGGTGGCAGTCGGTTTCGGGCTGCTGACCATCAAGGAAGGCGGCACGATCCTGTTCGGCGGCGAGGCGGCGCGCGTTGAAGCCGGCAACTATGTGCCGTTCGTGCTCTGGTTTAATTTTATGGCGGGCTTTGCCTATGTCGTCGCCGGTGTTGAACTGTGGATGCAACAACGCTGGGCGGTTTGGCTGGCCGCCGCTATCGCCGTAGCGACAGCACTCACATTCGCGGCTTTTGGCGTACACATCTTTTCCGGCGAAGCCTACGAGCGGCGCACGGTGATCGCGATGAGTCTGCGGACGCTGGTGTGGGTGACGATCGCGGCCATTGCCTGGCACCGGCTGGCGCGGCGCCCGGCGTGATGCCATGCAAGCCTCCCCCCACGATGCCTCTGCCGACAAGGCATGGCCGGAGGAAAGCCGCGTGGATGCTCACGCTGTTTTTACACATCGTGCCGGCCATCGCACAGGCCGCCAATGAAGATACCCCCAGCATCAATGGTTGCAAGGCAGATGAGGTGGTCAGATTCCGTGGCGGGACAGCAAGACTGGAGAACGACCTTTTTACCGGTACCGACCAGAATTACACGAACGGCGTGGCATTCACCGCTGTTTCGCACGACATCGCCGGCAAGCTCCGAACCGAGTGCCTTCCCGCACCGGCGCGACTGCATGCGGAACTCATCAAGTTTCTGAACCCCGATTTTTGGTCCGATGCGGAGAACTCCGCACATACGCAAAACGTGGTGGTGAAGTTTGGCCAATCCATGTTCACACCGAAGGATCCTGCCAGGACCGATCTGATTCAGGACGACCGGCCTTATGCTGGCTTGCTGTACATGGGCATGTCGTGGAACCGCCGGAAACATGAACCGCAAAGCAACTCGGAAATGCTCGATACACGCGAAATCACCCTGGGTGTCATCGGCCCGCTGGCTCTCGCGGAGCAGTCACAGAACCTGTTTCACGATGCAGTCGGTGCCGATAGATTTCTCGGTTGGCAACACCAGTTGAAAAATGAGCCTGCGCTGCAATTGGCCATGGACCGAAAATTCAAGGACTATCGCGGAACGGGCGCGATCACGCCCGGTTTCTCTACCGATGCGATACGCTCACTGGGACTGCGGCTGGGCAACATCGAAACCTCCGCCACCCTGGGCATCGAAGGGCGTGTCGGCTGGAATCTGCCGAACGACTTCGGCACCTATCCGATCAGACCGGGCGCCGAGAATCGTCCGCCATCCGCCTCCGTTCACAGCGGCACAGACGATGTCTCTTCTGCGGCCGCCAGACCGCGCCCAGGCATTCACCTCTTCGGGACGATGGAAACAAAACTCGTCGCGCATGATTTTTCACTCGACGGCAACCTCTTTCAATCAAGCCACAGTGTCACGCGCCGGCCCTGGGTTGCCCAGGCTACCGTCGGGGTCAGCACTCATGGCTTGGTGGCCGGACACGGCGTCAAGCTGGCTGTGATGCGTGTTTACCGTTCGCGGGAATTCGAGGAGCAGGGGCCAAACCAGGCTTATGGCTCTGTCGCGCTGAGCCTTGAGTTCTAAGGATCAGTTACGCGCGCCCGGTCCAGGATTGATCAAGGAGTCGGATGATTATCAAAGGCTGCTGAATGACCCGCAGCGTAATTGACGAACGCGCTGTCACGAGGAGAGGTACACAGCCATGGGAGAAGCCGAAAAAAGAGCAACAGCAACACGGCTCACCCGCGCCGATCCAGCGGGCATTGATTTAAGTGAGGGCGACATGCCAGAACATATTCCACACATACAGCTTCGACACATCGTTTTGAGTGAGGACGAAATAATGAAACTCGCACACCAGATCGCCGATGCCGCCTCGTACCTTGATGACCTCAAGCGCATCCACGCACAGGCGGAATGTGCCGAGGTCGTCCGGCATATCATCAACTTGCACACTATCGCCGAGCAGCTCGCCGGCGAGCGTATCAACGAAATCTACGCACAGGATTAGGGCTCACAAACCGAGGTGGCGGCATGACCGCCCGAGTCTTAAAGATTGAGCTCATCAGCAGGACTGCGCGCACCAGCATCACATCATCACGCACAACATAGTGCGCCTCAATTTGTTGGCATCAACGGTTTTTCAAATAACACGGGGCAAAGCATTCCCCAATTCGGAGATCAGCATGCAAGACTTGAACGAAACCTGGATCGCAATAAAACTCGGCGGGATGATCATCCTGCCGCTGTCGTTGCTGGCGGTCATCGCCCTGGCCATCATGCTTGAGAAGGCGTTTATCTACTGGCGTTATGCCCGCCTGCCGCTTGACTTGCTCAGGCTCGCCGAAACTTATGGCTTCGCCTGGGAAGAGCTGGAGAAAAGGCTTTACGGCCTGCATGAGCGCCACTACTTCAGGCGCTTTTTCGAGGTGGTGATCGCCAACCGGCGCCATCCCGCATGGTGGAATGAATCGCGTGCCGCGGATGAAGCCCAGTTGATCGAAACCTCCCTTGCCCGCAGGCTGTGGGTGCTGGAGACCATCGTCACCGCCGCGCCCCTGCTCGGACTGATGGGAACCATAGGCGGCATGATGGATGCCTTCAAGATCATCGGCGGCAGCGGTGTCGTGAACCCCACCGGCGTGACGGGCGGCGTGGCCCAGGCGCTCATTGCAACCGCCATCGGCCTGCTGATCGCGCTGATCGCCCTGTTCGGCTTCAATTACTTCTCGCGTGTGCAGTCGCAGACGATGGACGAGATGGAGCGCCTCGGCACGCGCCTGATCGACCACATCCGCCTGGACCAGGGTAACGCCCATGAAGCTGCGTAAACCCAGGACATACCGCAAGGGACGCATCGAAATCATCCCGATGATCGACGTGATGTTCTTCCTGCTGGCGACCTTCATGCTGTCTTCGCTGGCGATGCAGAACCTAGATTCGCTGCAAGTGAACCTGCCTCAGGGGAAAGCCGAAAAACTCAAGACGGATACGCCGGTCACCCTGACGCTGACTGCCGACAGCAAAATCCTCGTCAACCGCACGCCGGTGACCCTGCAAACTCTGGCCGCCACGCTGGCGCCACTGCTGAACGATGAACGCCCCAGCGTTATCGTGTCGGCGGATAACGCCGCGCCGCAGGGAATCGTGGTGCAGGCGATGTTGCAGGCGCGGGCTGCCGGCGCCAGGAATTTCCTGATCGCGGTAAAACATGAGTGATGCCATAAGCGCACCAGCATTCCGCCCGGGGGAGATTCAGCAGGCCATATGCAGCCATTGTGGCGAGATCGTGCGCGTCCATGTGCCCGGTTCCCGGTCCAGGGAGATCGGGCTGTGGTGGCCGATACCGCTGGCGCTAATCATCTGGCTGGCGATCATTTGGAAATTTGGCTATTTCCTGAGTTCTCCCAAGGTCGAAACGGCAGCATCCGCCCCCATAGAGGCAAGCTTTGTGGAATTACCCGAAGCGGTGCCAGGCTTTCCGGCCAAGAGTCCGGAGGTTCGGTCCAAATCCCTGCCCAAGACAGTCCGCCCGCCCAAAATAACATCCCGTACTGACATCGTAGCCGCCAAGCCTGTGACCCAGGCAAATCCAGCACCCGAACCAAATTTGGCGCCGCCGGCAGACTTGATGGCCTACATCAATGCGGCCAGAGAGCGCCACCGTGCCGCCGAGATGTCTGCCGAACGCGAAAATGCGGAAGCGACAGCCAGGGAGCGCGGCCCCTCGGCCGACGAGATCAGGATGGCGAACATCATGCGCAATCTCCAGCCGCAAGGCACGAACGGCGTGTTTCAGATTATCAGCGTGGGTGACAGGACGGCCAAATATTCGTTTCGCGGCTGGACAAAAGACGCGAGCAGCGCCCGTCGTGAAGTGATCGAAGTCGATGCCGGGCCAAATGGTGATGTGGAGCGTGAAATAGTGCGCAGCATGATTGCGCTGATCCGCAGATATTACAAAGATTTTTTTAATTGGGAATCACAGCGCCTCGACCGCGTGGTCGTCCTGTCTGCACGCATGGAAGATAACGAAGGACTGGAAGATTTTTTGATGCGCGAGTTTTTTGGGGCTGGTGCCGGACCTCACGGGCTTGCAGCGCGAAACAGAATTCAATAGCAATGCGTTACGAGCCGAACATGCCCGAATCTGCGGGCACATGAAGCACCCCGGCATCTTGTCACAATAAGTTACAAAAAAAGGTGGTTTTGACATATGCCGTTTACACCACTGGTGTTAAATACGCTTCGCTGCAAGGCACTATTCTTTTTACATGGAGAGTCACATGAAACGCACCAGGAAAATAGTATTGGCCCTTATCACAGCCGCCAGCATTGGCGCGATGGCCTCATCCTATGCTACCGGCATGGGCATGGGGCCGGGGGATGGATGCGCGATACCCGGCAATATAACGGCCAATCCAGATCAGATAGACAGCCATCTTGCCCAAGTGAAAGAAGACCTGAGCATTGGTTCCAAACAGGAGGCAGCATGGGCTACGTTCGCCAAAACCATCAAGCAGCAAAAAACGGAAATGATGTCTGCGATGCAGGAACGGAGGCAGCATGCAAGCAGCGCGCAATCAACACAATCCGCGCCTGACCGGATCGACGAGCGTACCCAGCTCATGAAGCAGCGCGTGGCCGGCATGGAAACCGTGGCGTCCGCCATGAAACAGTTATATGTCGTTTTGACACCACAACAAAAAGAAATACTGGATGCCCGATTCGGCCAGGATATGCCGATGTAATGGTTACGGACTCGCCCGACTGCGATTTATTTATCTCATCTTTAACAGGAGTGCTTGATATGTACAAAAAAAGATTTATACAGGCCGCTGCAGTGGCTTTGGGCCTGATCAGCTTGAATGCATTTGCGGCGCAGGATTTCTCCGCGCTGAACACGACGGAATTGACGCAACTGAAACCCAGCGAGATGGGCGAGGATGACCGCAACGCATTTCGGGCTGAAATACAGAAACGTTCCGTGAACATGAGTGCTGCGGAAAAAGAGGAATTTCGCAACCAAATGCGTAGCCAAAACAAAGGCCAGGGAGGCGGCCAAGGAAGCGGACAGGGAATGCAGGAAAAAGGTGGCATGCAAGGCGGCATGGGGCGGGGACACTAACCTTCAGCTTTACATTGATGCACACCGGGAATTCTCGATGCCATCATGGCTGGACAAGCACTGACCCTGTTGCAACAGAAACCCAATTCGTCAGCATAATTTCGACCATATTTCATTCTGCAATGCCCGTTTAGTATGGCCTACCCAATCTGCAACATGCAGGTTGAACAAAAACCGGTAGAGTTTCACTGATGAAGCAGTAAAATTTATCTAAACAAACGAGGCCGGTTCTAGCCGGTTTCATCACATTAAGGAATCCAAAGCATGAAAAGAATTTTGATAGCCGTTTCAGCATTCATCGGGATAGTTGGCTTGAATGTGGCATTTTCTGCCGATGAAAAGATGCAACATCAAAACCATAATCACAACATGAGCATGATGGACACACGAACTTCCCTAGATTTATCGCCAGAGATGAAGCAGCATCAACTATTGAACATGCGGGAGCACTTGGATGCGATCAAATCGATTGTTGGTTTAATGTCAGAAAATAAATTTGAAGATGCCTCCAAAGTAGCGCATACCAAGCTTGGTCTAACCCCAGAAATGCAAAAGATGTGCAGCATGTTTGGCGATGAGAATTTCATGAAGCTGGGATTTGCTTTCCACAAGAGCGGCGACGATCTCGGCGATGCATTGAAAACCAGAGATGTAGCCACGTCATTACGCGCGTTGAACAAAACGATGGAATATTGCGTATCGTGTCATGCAACTTACCGTCAGTGAGTTAGGCCACCGGGGTGCATGCACCCCGCCTTGAACTCGCATGACATGCAACACGTTGCCCACGAAACAAACCCGTTACGCATTTACACGAACAAGCCATTACCGAGCGGACAGTGGCATTAGAAAAACCTGATATAACAACGGCGCAAAAACCCAATGAAGCTGAAGCCATTACCACTTCTTCTGGCAACCCTGCTCGGCGCAAGCGGTTCGGCGCTGGCCGCCGATCTGCTGGAAACCTATCGCGCCGCGCAGGCGAACGATCCGCTGTTTGCCGCCGCGCGCGCCACCATGCAGGCCGGCCAGGAAAAGCTGCCGCAAGGCCGCGCGCTGTTGCTGCCCAGCATCAGCCTCAGCGCAAACAGCACGTTTAACGACCAGACTGTCCGGTCTCAGGGGGCTTTCCCGCCAAGCGGCAATTTTCGCTACAACAGCCACGGCTACGGCGTGAACCTGACGCAGCCGTTGTTCCGCCAGCAGAACTGGCTGGCCTATAGCGAAGCCGAGTTGCAGGTCGCGCAGACCGAGGCGCAATTCAGGATCGCCGAACAGGATCTGATCCTGCGCGTCGCGCAGGCCTACTTCGATGTGCTGATCGCGCAAGACAGCGTGCAGCTCGCCGAGGCGCAGAAGACTGCCATTTCCGAACAGCTGGAACAGGCCAAACGCAACTTCGAGGTGGGCAGCGCCACCATTACCGATACCCACGAGGCGCAGGCGCGCTACGACCTGACGGTCGCGCAGCAAATCGCCGCGCAGAACAGTCTGGAAATCAAGCGCCGCACCTTGCAGCAACTGATCAACGCGATGCCGCAAGACCTCAGGCACCTCGGCAAGGAATTCAGGCTGGAAGCCCCGCAACCCGCCGACATGGAAAAGTGGGTGGACGATGCCCAGTTGAACAGCCTGCAACTCGCGATCGCGCAAGCGGGCGCGGAAATCGCCGAGAAGGAAGTGGCGCGCAACCGCGGCGGTCACTATCCAACGGTGGATTTGGTGGCGAATTATTCACAAAACAATGCCAACGGCGGCAGTTTCGGTGTGGGCAGCGACAACACCAGCAAGAGCGTCGGCGTACAGTTGAATCTGCCGCTGTTCCAGGGCGGTGCGGTGAATTCCAAATGGCGCGAAGCGGAAGCCAACCGCGAGCGCGCCAAACAGGAACTGGAAAACACCCGCCGCAGCGTCGCGCTGCAAACCCGCCAGGCCTATCTCGGCGTGGTCAGCGGCATCGCCCAGGTCAAGGCGTTGCAGCAGGCGCTGACTTCCAGCGAAAGTGTCCTGGAAGCCAGCAAGCTCGGGCAGGAAGTCGGCGTGCGCACCAACCTCGATGTGTTGAATGCGCAGCAACAGTTGTATGCCACCCGCCGCGACCTGTATCAGGCCGAGTATAACTACCTCATCAGCCAGCTGCACCTGAAGTCGGCGGTGGGTTCGCTGGGCGAGGAAGACCTAGGCAGGATCAATCAGGCACTTTATTAACATATGCTTAAGCCGTACCAACCGGAACCAAAAATTTATCACGCAGAGACGCGGAGGAAAATAAAGCGTGTGCATGGCGTATTTCTCCGCTCCCTGTGCGAGAGATTCTTCTCACAAATTGCGAAGATTTAACTGATACAGAAACCAGATACTCATCCAGTCATGATTGCCTACCTGTCCACTTTACTGGTTCTAACCGGCTTGCTTCTACATGTGGCAACTCTTGCGCCACTCGGCAGGCTGATAGCAATTCTCCCCGCCGGATCGTTGCGCAATAAATGGCTCGTCATGACCGGTCTGATTTTTATTTTTATCGCTGGCTACTTGGGCTACATAGTGGTGCTTTGGGGTCAACAGACCGACTGGCACGAACTTCCCATTCCCGGCATCTTCCTATTCAGTGCCATCTTTGTGTGGCTGACAATAGAAGTTTCGCTGCAAACTGCTATTGGTTTGCAGCGGATAGATTTGCTTGAGACCGAGAACATTACCGATCCGCTGACTAAGGTTTACAACCGCCGTTATGTGGATTGCCGTCTTGAGGAAGAGGTCGCAAGATCAAAAAGATACTCTCTCAAACTTTCTGTCATGGTGCTTGATGTTGACCATTTCAAGCATATCAATGATACATACGGACACCCGGCTGGGGATATCGCCTTGTCTGTACTGGGCAGCTTGCTCAGGGCTTCATTTCGTGATTTGGATGTTGTCGCGCGCTATGGGGGAGAAGAATTCTTGATGATTTGCACCAATACCCCAATCGATGGCGCTGAATTAGTAGCAGAACGTCTCCGGCAGCTAATTGAATTGCATCAATTCGAAATTACTGATGGTTCCGGCGAAAAACAAACTATTCAGATCAGCGTCAGCATTGGTTTGGCATGCTTGGTAGCAAGTGTTGATAGCAAAGAAAAGTTGATTCAAGCCGCAGACCGGGCGCTATACCGCGCAAAAAGAGAAGGTAGAAATCGCGTCATTATTGATACGGGCGAAGTCAAAGAATCTCAATGCCCTAAACTAAAAATCCATTATCCAGCTCACATTTAGGAAAAACGATGAAAATTCCCATAACCTTGCCACGACAGATCTGGTTTGCCGCCTTCGGCGTTGCGCTGCTGCTTGCCTTGATCTGGGTGGCTTTGAAGAGCGGCCCGCTCGCGCCGATACAGGTGACCGTAACCCAGGTCGCCAAGGGGGAGGTTTCCCCCGCTTTGTTCGGCATCGGCACGGTGGAGGCGCGGCGCGCTTATCTGATCGGGCCGACCGCCGCCGGCCGGGTCGGGCATGTGCTGGTCGATGTAGGTGATACGGTTCAGGCTGGGCAGTTGCTGGCGGAAATGGATCCGGTGGATCTCGATGCGCGGGTGAACTCTGCGGCTGCGGCTGCGGCCCGCGCCAAAAGTGCCGTGGCAACGGCGCAGGCCCAGGTGCAGGATGCGCAGGGCCGCCAGGCATTGGCTGCCAGCGAGGCGCGCCGTTATGTTGACCTGGGGAACAAGGGGTTCGTTAGCGCTAGCGTGGTGGATGGCAGATTGCAGCAGCAACAGTCGGCGGATGCCCAGCTTGCCGCCGCCGAATCCACTCTGGCGGGCGCCCGGCAAGACCTGGCGCGCCTGGATGCCGATCGCGAGGGGGTGAAGCAGCAACGGGTGAATATCCGCCTCGTCGCGCCCACCGACGGCGTGGTGACCTCGCGCGATGCCGAGCCCGGCGCCACCGTCGTGGCCGGACAGGCGGTGGTCAAACTGGTGCAGCCGGACAGTCTGTGGGTCACGGTGAGGCTGGATCAGGGGCGTTCCGCCGGTCTCCAGGCGGGACTGCCGGCCGAAATCACGCTCCGCTCCAACCCCGGCAAACCCCTTGCAGGCAAGGTCGCCCGCGTCGAGCCGAACAGCGACAGCGTGACCGAGGAGCGCATCGCCCAGGTGGCTTTCGATCTCATGCCGCAAGGCGCGTCCATCGGCGAAATGGCCGAGGTGACGCTGCGCCTGACGGCGATCGGCGACGCGCTGCTCATTCCCAATGCCAGCCTGCGCTATCGCGGTGCCCAGTCCGGTGTCTGGCTGCGTGAGGACGGACATCTGCGCTTCGCTCCGGTGAAAACGGGAGCGGAGGGTCTCGACGGCAAGGTGCAGATTGTCGAGGGGCTGAAGGCCGGCGACGAAATAGTGGTCTACAGCGAACGCGACCTCGATGATGGCAGCCGCATCAAGGTGGTTGCTTCGTTGACCGGAAAAGCAAAATGATCAGCCTTGCCGGCCGCGACATCCTGCATTCCTGGAGCAAATTTGTTCTTACCGGTCTGGGGCTCGGGCTGCTCATCGGTGTCACGTTCACCATGGCGGGGGTTTATCGCGGCATGGTGGATGATGCCAAGGTGTTGCTCAGCAACAGCGGTGCCGATATGTGGGTGGTGCAGAAGGATACCCAGGGTCCCTATGCCGAGTCATCCAGCATTCACGACGACGTCTATCGCGGTATTCTCGGCATGCCCGGCGTGGCGCAGGCCGCCAACGTCACTTATCTCACCATGCAGGTGCGTAAAGGCAATTCTGACGTGCGCGCCATGGTGGTGGGCTTCGAGCCCGGACAGCCGGGCGAACCGGGTTACCTGGTGGCGGGCCGGCGTATTACCCGCGGCCATTACGAGGCGGTGGCCGATGTCAAAAGCGGGTTTGCCTTGGGCGACCGTATCCGCATCCGCCGCCATGATTACACCGTGGTCGGCCTCAGCCGGCGCATGGTGTCCTCCGGCGGCGACCCGATGGTGTTCATTCCGCTCAAGGACGCACAGGAGGCGCAATTTCTCAAGGATAACGACGCCATTGTCAACGAGCGCGCCCGCACTGCCGCCAATCCCGCTCTCAACCGCCCCGGTGTGCCGGGCCTGCTGAATGCGATCGAGGCATCGCAATCCAGCAATCACAATGTCAATGCCGTCTTGGTGCGAGTGGCCGAGGGGCGCTCTGCCGAGGTAGTGGCGCAGGACATCCGCCGCTGGAAACATTTGCAGGTCTTTACCCGCGAGCAGATGGAAGAAATTCTGGTCGCCAAGCTGATCGCCACCTCCGCCAAACAGATCGGCATGTTTCTGGTGATCCTGACCATCGTCAGCGCGGCCATTGTCGCTTTCATCATCTATACCATGACTCTGGGCAAAATCAGGGAGATTGCCGTGCTGAAGCTGATCGGCACCCGCAACCGCACCATTGCGGGCATGATCCTGCAACAGGCGCTGGGCTTGGGCGTGATCGGCTTCGCCGTCGGCAAAATCGCCGCCACCGTCTGGGGACCCGCCTTCCCGAAATATGTGCTGCTTGAACCGGGTGACGCGGTGCGCGGCTTCGTCATCGTGATGCTCGTTTGCACTCTCGCCAGCACGCTGGCAATACGCGCGGCGCTCAAAATCGATCCGGCGACGGCAATCGGAGGCTGACATGGACAAAGGTATCGGCATCCACATCGAAGGTTTGAGCAAGCGTTACGGCGCAGGCGAGACCGCCGTCGATGCGCTAAAGGAAGTGAACATGAGTGTCGCCCCCGGCGAGGTGGTCGGCCTCGTCGGCCCCAGCGGCGCCGGCAAAAGCACGCTGCTCAAATGTCTGGGGGCGGTCATCGAACCGACGCAGGGCCGCATGACCCTGGGTGGCGAGGTGATTTACGACAATGAATGGAAGATTCCCGACCTGCGAATGCTGCGCCGTGATCGCATCGGCTTCATCTTCCAGGCGCCTTATCTGATCCCGTTTCTGGATGTAACCGACAACGTGGCGCTGCTGCCGATGCTGGCAGGGCGACCCAATGGGGAAGCCCGCACAAGGGCGCTGGAACTGCTGCGTGCGCTCGACGTGGCGCACCGGGCGAAAGCGCAACCCTCCGAACTTTCCGGCGGCGAACAGCAGCGGGTCTCCATCGCCCGCGCACTGGCCAACCGGCCCCCGGTGATTCTCGCCGACGAGCCCACCGCGCCACTGGACAGCGAGCGTGCGCTGGCCGTGATGCGTATCCTTAACCAGATGGCCAGCCAGTACCAGACTGCCATCATCGTCGTGACTCATGACGAAAAAATCATCCCTACCTTCAAGCGCATCTACCATATCCGCGATGGACGGACCTTTGAGGAGGCAGGGGAAGGACGGGCACTTCAGTAATCATGGGGACTACTCTGCATGCGGCGCGACGAGCCTGCCGCCTGCCGCATCAAGGCTTGAAGCTCACCGTCACCCGCAATCCCTGCCCCTCGCTCGCCGGCAGTATCTGCAAGACTGCGTCATGCACCTCGGCGATCCGTTTGACGATGGACAACCCCAGGCCGCTGCCGCTGGCCTGCGTGCCCAGCGGCCGGTAAAACCGCTCCAGCACCTTGTCCCGCTCCTGCTCCGGAATGCCCGGCCCGTTGTCGCTCACCGACAGGCAGACCGCTCCCGGCTCCTGGGCGATGCTGACCTGCACCGTCGTGCCGGACGGGCTGTGCCGCATCGAATTGTCGAGCAGGTTGCGCAGCAGCACCCGCAACAGCCCCGGATTGCCGCGCACAACAATTTCGTCGCCCGCCAGCAATTCCAGTTGCACGCCCTTTTCCAGCGCGGCCGGCGCAAGCGCCGCAATCGCCTCGGCGGCGATGTCCCTGAGCCGGCATGGCTCCGCCATACCGCGGTCCAGCGTGTCGACCCGCGCCAGCGTCAGCAGTTGATCGATCAGATGGGCGGCGCGGTCGCAGCCGAGAATCGCGTTGTCGAGCGCATGGATGCGTTCCGCCTCTGAGGATGCGGCGCGCGCCACCTGCGCCTGCGCCTTGATCGCGGCCACCGGGGTGCGCAATTCATGCGCGGCGTCCGCGGTGAAGCGCCGCTCTTTTTGCATGGAAGCCTCGATGCGCAAAAACAGCCGGTTGAGCCGTTCGATCAGCGGCACCACTTCGCGCGGCGCGGTCGATGCATCGAGCGCGGCGAGATTGTCCGGTTCGCGCTGCTCCACTTCGCGGGCCAGCTTGTCGAGCGGGCGCAAGCCGCGCAGCACCGCGATCCACAGCAGCAATGCCAGCAGCGGCAGCGAGAACCACATCGGCCGCAGCAGGTTGCCGGCGATGTCGCGCGCCAGTTCCTCGCGCACGTCGGTGCGTTCCGCGACATGAATCAGGTATTCGCCGGATTCGTCCCAGGTGCTGAAGACGCGCCAGCGTTTTCCGTCGATGGTGTTGTCGCTGAAGCCGCGCTCCCTGTTCGCCAGCGGCTGTTGCGGGGCGTTGGCGGAATGCAGCCGGAGCTGCTGCCCTTTCTCCCATACCTGGAACGCGACGCGGCGCGCGTATTTGTGCAGCAGCGGCGCATGTTCGGTTTCGAGCTCATCGATCTCATGCGTTGCCTGGACGACCAGCAGCGCAGCGGCCTGTGCCAGATGCGCATCCAGCACCTCGTCGAATTCCTCGCGCGCATCGAGGTAGGTGAAGGCGGTCGCGCCGAGCCAGACCAGCGTAATCGCCGCCAATGCCAGCACAAGCAGCCGTTGTTTGAGTGATGTGCGTTGTGACATTTCAGGTGGCCTTGTCGCGTTGCATCAGATAGCCGACGCCGCGTATGGTTTCGATCAGTTCCGGGAAAAGCTTGCGGCGCAGATGATGGATATGCACTTCCACCGCATTGCTTTCGATCTCGTCGCCCCACGCGTAAAGCTGCTCTTCAAGCTGGGCGCGCGACAGCACTTTTCCCGCATTGAGCATCAGCGCGTGCAGCAGCGCGAATTCCCTGGCCGAAAGTTCGACCTGTTTGTCGCGGTATAGCACGCGATGGGCGGCGGGATCGAGCCTGACCCCGGCAACCTCCAGCCAAGGCTCGGTTTTCCCGCTGGCGCGGCGTATCAGCGCGCGCAGCCGCGCCGCCAGCTCGCCCATGTCGAACGGCTTGACCAGATAGTCGTCCGCGCCGGCATCCAGTCCCCTGATGCGATCGTCCACCGTGTCCATCGCGGTCAGGATCAGCACGGGAATGGGAATATTGCGGCCGCGCAGGCGGCGCAACACCTCCAGCCCGGAAAGACGCGGCAGACCCAAATCCAGCACCACCGCCGCGTAAGGCTCGGTGGCGAGCGCCTGTTCCGCCGACACGCCGTCTTTCATCCAGTCCACGGCGTAGCCGGACTGCTTCAAACCAGCCTGAATCGCATCGCCCAGCAGGGCATCGTCTTCGACTACCAGAACGCGCATCATCCACCTATGAATAAGGCCTGGATCATCCATTAGACCGCGCGCTTTGTAGGAGCACGCCCTGCGTGCGAATCGCGGCTAGGAACCGCTCCTACAACGGCATTTCAAACCCAATGAATTATCTCGGCAGAACGTAAATTTCAATCGTCATCGTGGTGTTTGACCTGCACCGTCTCCGCGCTCGGCGTCGCCAGCGCAATGGCCGGATAGACGACCCAGAATGCCACGACAGCGATCAGCATTATGACACCCAGCCAGAGATATGAGCGACGGATGCCTTGCTCCGGTTCGGCATATTTGAAACCGGTGACCATCGCACGCACCAAATTCTCCCGATGCAGCAAGCTGCTTACCACCACTCCGGCGATATGGATCAACACCACGGCCAGCATGGCATTGGATGTGAGCTCATGCATCTCCTCCAGCATATCGCCGCCGATATCCTGGAACGTCAGCACCCCGCTCACCGCAGACAAGATGCCCAGCCCGAGCAGCAGCCAGACCGACACGCTGCCCAGCGGATTGTGTCCGAGGTAATGCGCGGGCTTGCCCTTGAGCATAGATAACGAGTAGGCAACAATTTCGCCGGGCTTGAACAGGAACGAGCGGAACCGCGCATAGCGTGTGCCGAAAAATCCCCACAGCAGCCTGAATGCAAGCAGACCCAGCAATGTATAGCCGAGCACCACATGGATATCGCGGTCAAGCTCCGATTCGGCGGTCAGATAGGCACCGGTAAATGACAGCACCAGCAGCCAGTGAAAAACCCGCGTCGGCACGTCCCAAACCAAGACTCGTTGGCTCATGATGATCTCCTTTTTGATGCGTTATTTTGGCATTTTTATATTGCGTTCGCTGAAATCGCCGCGCTCCGCCTGCGGGTGGCATGCCGCGCAATTGGCCGGGCTTTTTACCAGCGGGTTTTTCCATACTGCAGGCGAAATTTCATGGTCGTCGTGCTTGCGCTTGAACCAGGCGGTTTCAGTAATTTTCAACGGCGCTGTCGGGGCGCTCCAGCGGTTGGAGGCGTTGTTCACCAGGAAGGCGGTGATCTCCTTGTTGTCCTGGGCATCCAGCGACGCGTCCGTGCCGAAGTGCTTGTCCAAACCGGCCATGACCTTGCGCCAGGATTCTGCGGGCAGCAGCCCGGGCGCATAGGCGATATGGCAATCGGAACATTCCTTCTGGAATTTGGCGTTGGTTTGCGCGGGCTGAAGCGACTTGCCGCGGTTTTCGCCGCCATACTTGCCAGCGGATTTCTCGCCGGCTCTCCCGCCATATCTTTCATCGCGGTCGTCATCGGCCTGCGCGGCAGACATCGTTACGCCCATCGCCAGCAAGGCAACTGCAAGCATCCGGAAATTTTTTTGCTTATGCTTCGACATGGCACTCCCCTTATTTCTTGACGGTCAGCAGATAGGTAAGCATATCGCCCTTTTCCTGCGGCGTGCAGACGCGATTCAGCACATCGTTGCAATTGCGTTTAAACCACTTGTCCACTTTTTTCGGGTTGGTGAACCGCTCCGCGTTGGCAGACGGCGCAAGCGGGTCGATGACCTTGCCGGTCTTGGCATGCTTGCCCAGGGCGGCTGGATTTTCAGTATGGCAGGAAGCGCAGCTCCATTCTCCGCCATGCTTTGCCTTGAAAAAACTTTCCCCGCGCGCGACCGAGAACCCCTGGAAACCTGGCGTGCCCGCCGCTTCCTTTTGAATGGAAGCCAGTATCTCGTTGGGGGTTTCCGCAAAAACCGGTTGCGCCGCCAATCCGGCAACAAACACCAAACCCAATATATAGGATATACGAAACATTTTTGAACTCCTGAATTAAACGTTGAGGCGTGCAGGATAAAAGGCCAAGCTTAAGGGAGGCTTAACACAAAAATATTTTGGAGATGAGCTCCACAGAGATCTGTGGCCGCTGAAAATGATGGTGCCGCTTGTCGGATTCGAACTGACGACCTACCGCTTACAAGGCGGTTGCTCTACCAACTGAGCTAAAGCGGCTTTAATACGAGGCTACTAAAGACTCTTTTGCAAGTTGGTGGGTCGTGCCAGATTCGAACTGGCGACCAACGGATTAAAAGTCCGCTGCTCTACCGGCTGAGCTAACGACCCTTCGCAAAAGAGCGCGAATTATACGGGTTTAGCCCACCCTGTCAACGCAAAATGCCGCTTGCCACAAGGCTTGGCGGCTATGTTGCGCGATATACGGTCGGATCAGCCACGCCGGCTGCGATAAACCCGGCGCTGCGCAGGCGGCATGAATCGCATACGCCGCAGGCGCGCCCCGATTCATCGGCTTGGTAGCAGGAAACGGTTTGCGCGTAATCCACGCCGAGCGCAGCCCCCTGCCGGATGATCTCCGCCTTGGACAAATACAGCAATGGCGCATGGATGGTAAGCGGGCGGCCTTCGACGGCGGCTTTGGTGGCGAGATTGGCCATGCGCTCAAAGGCCTCGATATAGGCGGGGCGGCAATCGGGGTAACCGGAATAATCCACCGCGTTCACGCCGATGAAAATGTCCTGAGCTTGCAGTACTTCGGCCCAGGCCAGTGCCAGCGACAGCATGATGGTGTTGCGTGCGGGAACATAGGTCAGCGGGATGCCTTCGGTAGGCTGTTGCGGCACGGCGATGTTGCTGTCGGTGAGGGCGGAGCCGCCGAATCCGGTGAGGTCGATGCTGATCACCCGCTGTTCATGCGCGCCGAGCATTTGCGCGACGCGCTGTGCGGCGGCCAGTTCGGCGTGATGGCGCTGCCCGTAATCGACGCTCAGCGCGTAGCAAGCAAAACCCTGCGCGCGCGCCATGGCCAGCACGGTTGCCGAATCCAGCCCACCCGACAAAAGCACGACAGCGTTTTTCATCATGGGGAAACTCTAAAAATCCGTCATGCCGGACTTGATCCGGCATCCAGATGTTTGATTTAACTGGATTCCCGCCTTCGCGGGAATGACAAAATTTGTATTTTTAGAGGTGCCCATTAATGTCCGGGAGCGCTGTTCCACAGCAGCTTGTGCAATTGCAGCAGCATCCTGACCGGCAAGCGGTCGCGCAATATCCATTCGGCCAGATGCGCGGCATTCAGCGTGCCGTGCGCCGGCGAAAACAACACTGCGCATTTCTCGGCCAGCCGATGTTGCAGCAGGATTTGCTTTGCCCATTGGTAATCGTTTTCATCGCACAGCACGAATTTGATTTCGTCATGCTGGGTCAGCAGCGGCAGATTTTCCCAACGGTTCTTTTCGGCTTCACCGGACGCGGGAGTCTTGATGTCCACGACACGCATCACGCGCGCATCCACTTCGCCGATATCCAATGCACCGCCAGTTTCCAGCGACACCTCGTAGCCCGCATCGCATAATGCGCGCAACAACGGCAGGCAGTTTTTTTGCGCC
>Ga0209000_1000687_pt1 | contig 28169 bp, 22 predicted proteins | sample RifGroD2_FD_183998 | JGI IMG/M metagenome (GOLD analysis project Ga0209000, IMG submission 183998) | Groundwater microbial communities from Rifle, Colorado, USA - Groundwater D2 (SPAdes) (version 2) | ecosystem: Environmental > Aquatic > Deep subsurface > Groundwater | place: Rifle, Colorado... | reverse complement strand
CCACCGTCCCGGTAGAATCGCCAATAGCCTCAAGCTTTGAAAGCTTGATGCTCTTAACCCCGGAGCTTTCGTCCCGCACCAGCAACTGCATATCCACGCCCGCGGTCGCCAGCATGGCGGGGTTAGTGCCGGCAGGGCTGACCCTGTTTACACCTTGGAAGTCCGCATAAAAAGTGCTTACCATGTTGCCCACGCTGACCCGGGGGCCGCCCGCGTCCACGAAGAACTCCACCACCGCGGCGTCGGAGAAGTTGCCGTCCGCATCGCTGGCGCGCACGTAAAGCTTGTGGGGGCGGCTATCGAGCTCGGTATCCCCTGACATCTTGCCGTCCCAGGAGATGCTGAAAGCGCGCGCGAACGGAAGCGCGTTAACTTCGCTGTCAGGCACATTGTAAAGAGCGCCTATATCCACTCCGGTCTTGTATTCAGCTGAAATTATCGGCGTGCCGTCTTCGCCATCCACGGTTATGTAGAGCTTGACCGTCGAGGTGCGGTTCTCCAGGACGGTGAAATTGATCTGCACAGGCTGCCCGACTACAAGGTTGGGCTCTGAAAGCGACAGGTCCTTGACGATAGGCGGCAATGACTTGGATACCGCCATCAGCATACCGGCGGTGTAGGAGGCGGCCTCGTTGATTTGGTCGGTGGCGATTGTCGGGGAGGCTGTTATGGTAACAAACGGCAAAGGTTGATAAGTATAAAAGTCCTCGGCATTTACTCCGCCGTAATGGCCCCAACCTCCCGCCTGGGTAGTATTACTTAAATTACCGACAAACCCATCTCCAGTGTATGGTTCTGCCAACTCGTTTAGATACCAATATTGTCTGGTCTTCCAGTAGTCCGGATTGTAAAGAAAGAACTGAAAGCCGCCGGGCCAGGTCCAAGATGGAAGTTTCAGTTGGGTATTGCGGACTATAGATGGATTTGGATTCTCTTTATCGTAATAATACGTTAACGGGTTACTCCCAAGTTTCTTTCCCAGAGTACCGTTAGCCGGCCCATACTGTTGGGAAGACGCCCAGTACTCCAGGCCGTCATACCTCGGCAAAGGATGATAGATATTTGCGGCATGGGCAGGCACGGCTTTGTCCTGGACCAGATGGGCCATCAATCCCACATAATAATAAGCCCCCATTTGCCCAAACTGTGTATTGAGGAATCTCTCATTGCGGAATGCGGTTGCCAAACGTGATTGCCATTCAATAAATGGGCCGCCATTAAACTTCCCAGCTTCGTTAGCCAATGGGAATCTGGAATCATCCGTCAATATCTTTCCGTGTGAATTTGCGTCATTACCCGGGCCAGATGTGGCACTTACTATGTCCTCACCGAATTTATCGATGTCAGGATAACCCCCGGCAGCTCTTATTGTTTCAACTGCGTACGCGCTAATCTTATAGTGTGTGGACGGCAACACATCATCATTACCTATTGACCACCAGGCAGATGCAGGCACGACGAATATCAATAGAAATGTTAGCGCGCAAACAAGGTTCATTTATGTGTCCCCATTTTTGTGGCAACATTATCTTTATACTTACTGAAAGCCTCCATTACCGCAAAATATTTCCTTTTAATCGGATCAGACTCTGGCAGGTTGGCATAACTTTTTGTCAACTCACTATCTGCGTACTGCGCAGCAAGTTTAATTACATCATCGGGATGGAACATGATTGGGATTGTTCCGCTTATTTTCCAGTAAGCATCCCGACACTCTGTGCGGACAACCGCCTCCTTGTCTTTTTCAATACACTCTTTAAGGTAAGGTGCCGATTCCCGCACCCTAAACAATCCCAATGTATGAGCCGCCTCCTGGCGCGTAGCTTCCCGCGTTGAGGTTCTCAGAACGTCTATCAATAGCGCGGACATGCCGGGCTCCAGCGGCTTTGTTGTTGTATTGTGTGTGGTGCGGATACTGGTGACTGCCCAATAGCCGGTTTCGTCATTCTTTGTCCTTCCAACCCATTCCGATATAAAAACCTGATCACCAGGCTCTTGGTTTACAATCATTGAATTCAATAATGCCAAGGCGGAGCGATCCCGCACGCTCGGGTCTTTATGTTTCAGCGCTAAATCCTTAAGCATGCGTTTTCTCTCCGGACTGGAGCTGCCTTTTATTTGCTCGACAAGCGCGATCTTACGCTTCCCATCCAGCCCTGGCTTATCCAGTTCTTCCAGTACGCGCACCAGGCCTTTGTCTCCGTAACCGGAAAGATCTATTGGTGCTCCGCGGCCCATACCATTAAGCATCGCCTCCAGCGATGCGGTATCGCCTAGTTTCCCCAGCGCAATCGAAGACGCTCTCGAAAGATCTTCATTATCAAGATACTCTCGCAGAAGTGGTATTGCGCGCGTGTTCTTTAACACGGCCAACACGCCAATTAACGTTGTGCCATTCATATAGCCGTTCAAATAATCCTGTCTGTCTTTCTCTGTTAAGGCGGCTTTCCCTTTAGCCCGAACATTTTTAATACGTGAGACTTCACGGTCGCATTCCTTCATTACCGCATCGGTCAGCTTGGGGTCTTTTATCCGCATGGCGGCTTTTTGGCCCTCAACAGGATATTTATCCATGAGTTCGCCCATTATCCGCACGTCCTCATCCGTCTGAGGTTCCGTTTCTCCGATGGCGGTTATCAGCGCCATCGCAGTAGCCGTGCTTTTGGTCTGCTTTAGTTCTCTATCTATATCCTTAAGGCTCTTGCGGCCCTGGGCGTATGCTCCGGGAGCAAGGAAAAGAAATGCGATAGCTACGGCGATCTTGTTCATATATATCCCTTTCACTTTCCGGTGTCGGACACTGTTGCATTGGCTCCCTGAAATCCAGATAAAAAGTCAGTAACAGCCCCCTGGGCCGGTTCAATAAAGCCGAGCCTGAACTGCACGGCGTAAAATCAATCCGGCAGTCGCAGTTTACAATGATGTGTGACTCAAGTTACAAACCCCGCTACTAGTTTATAGCAGACACATCCCGATTCTTCAAGACCCCTGCCCGCAAGGGGACGCTGATTCCTAATTCCTAATTTATCGCGCACATCAACACAAACAGTAGTCGGGATTATCAATGCTTAGTTGATAGCACGAATAAATGCCGTCGGGCTGTTCCTGGGTGCCTACGGCGTGAACCTTAACGTACCGCTTAAGGGGAATAGCGCTCGTCACGGAGACAAAGCAGGCCACCCTGGTGTCAGCGGGAACAGTCCCCCCTTCGCCGTTGCAGCCTGGAGGCACAGTATCCCCGGCCTGGATGAGCCTGGTGAAATCGGTACGGCTGTAGACCAGGCTCTCAGCGCCCAAAGCCATGGGGGTGTCCCCGGTCTGGACATAGATCTGCACCTGCGCGGTAGGCGGCGGCGCGGTGGTTATGGGGCCGCTTTGGTCGCTGCGCTCCCGGTAATAATAATACAGGGAACCCCAGAAATTAGGGCTATCCTGGAGCACTGCCGCGCCGCCCGGCAGCAGCCCCAGCGCGGTCAGGTCCATTACCGGGGAGGATTTCTCCCGCACAGCGCCGGCCAAAGGCGCGTCTTTAGTGGCGGCCTGAAATATTTTGTATTGCGACAAGGTCTGCCCTGAGGCGTCGGCGGTGCGGGTGTAATACGTCTTCTCGTAGGCGCCCGGCGTAACGGCGGAGAGTATCCCCCTTATGGTAAAGGCCTGGCTGCTTTGCGTAACGTCAAGCGCCCTCGTTTCCAGCACCGCCTCGTCATCGCCCAGGAGCTCCATCTTCTTGAGCGTATACGAGCTCTTGGCGGCCACGCGCAGGGTTACGTCGTAATTATCCGCGGCAGGGTGGTAAACCACGGGGCTTTCGGCGATGACAGACGGGGACTCGATAGAACCCAGCTGGAACGGCGCCACGGTGCGGTTGCCGTCCCAGTCCTCGGACTCCAGCCTGTAAGGCCCGTCAGCCAGCAACGGCAGGGCGGGCTCGGCGTAAAGCCCGGTCGGCTCGGAGAAGAGTTTGGAATACACCACCGTCCCGGTAGAATCGCCAATAGCCTCAAGCTTTGAAAGCTTGATGCTCTTAACCCCGGAGCTTTCGTCCCGCACCAGCAACTGCATATCCACGCCCGCTATCCCCAGCATGGCGGGGTTCGTGCCGGCGGGGCTGACCCTGTTTACACCTTGGAAGTCCGCATAAAAAGTGCTTATCATGCTGCCCACGCTGACCCGGGGGCCGCCCGCGTCCACGAAGAACTCCACCACCGCGGCGTCGGAGAAGTTGCCGTCCGCGTCGCTGGCGCGCACATAAAGCTTGTGGGGGCGGCTATCGAGCTCGGTATCCCCTGACATCTTGCCGTCCCAGGGGATGCTAAAGGTGCGCGCGAACGGGAGCGCATTAACCACGCTGTCAGGCACGTCGTAAAGAGCGCCTTTATCCACGCCGGTCTTGTATTCAGCTGAAATTATCGGCGCGCCATTTTCGCCGTCAACGGTTATGTAGATGGTGGCAGCGGAAGTGCGGTTCTCCAGGATGGTGAAGTTGATATCGACGGGCTGCCCGACTACAAGGTTGGGCTCTGAAATAGATAGGTCTTTGACGATAGGCGGCAGCGACTTGGATACCCCCATCAGCATGCCTGCACTGTATGCGGCGGCCACGTCTAACTGGTCCTGAACTATCCCCGGGGCGTCTGTTACAGGTAGACGGCCTGTAAAATCGTATTCATAGAAATCACTGCCGCTGGTCCCGCCATAATAGCCCCACCCGCCTGCCTGCGTGGTATTGGTCAGATTCCCGCCGAATTCGCCAAAGGCCTGGCCGGTATATTGGTATTGCGGCCAATCGTTTTTATACCAATACTGGCGAGCCTTCCAATAGCTCCGGTTAAAAATGAACTGGATGTCATTCCACTCCCCAGGCCAAGTCCAGTTAGGTAGCTTCTTTTGTGTGTTTTTAACTATTGAGCCCGCCATATTCTGCTCATCATAATAATACGTGAGAGGCTCTTTTACCGTGTACCAAGCAGTAACAGTCGCCCTTGGCCCCAAGCCGTTACCGTCGGCATAGTGTTCCAGGTCATCAGGATTCGTCGGAATTCCCACAATTGGCAGATTATTCCCGTGGTAAACATTCGCAGCATGTGCGGGCACCGCATGATCCTCAACCAAGTGGGCCATGGATCCAATGCGGTAGTAGGCGTTAAGTTCCCCCAAAAACTCAGCTCGATTATAAGATGCTTTTGATTCTCGCCACCATCTTTCAAAGTCACCACCATTATACTTCCCTGCATCGGGGTGATTCTGGTCTTTCCCATGTGCGATAGCGTCGTCCTCAAAGCCTGACGTAGCGCCTATAATTGTCCCGGCGAACTTGGTTATGTCCGGGTAATCGTTTGTACCGCGGATAAGTTCTATAGCGCTGGTGGTTATCCGGTAATGGGTGGAGGGCAAAGCGCCACCAGCACCCACGGACCACCAAGCGTAGCTTGTGCCAGAAAGCGCAAGGACAAGAAGGATTCCGCTTAATCTTTTCATTTGCCCTTACCGTTTCCGAGTTTAGTTCTTTTATATTCATCTAACGCTTGTTTCAGGGCGTTATGGGATATTTTATCAGGGTCGGTATCTTTGAGCTTTGAATAGAAATTAATTGAATATGGAGCTACAAACTGGTCTTCAAAGAACTTAACATCGTCGGGATGGAATTTTGCCAACATTACGCCGGTAATTCTGTAGTAACTTCCACGGCACACCGCACGAACACTTCCGTCCTTGTCGTTTTCCACGCATGATTCAAGAAATGGAAGGGATTCCTTAATCTGCCGGCGACCGAATAATTCCGCCACATTTTTTCTCGGCATCCACTCAGACTGATCTTGCAGCATATCTAGCAATAATGGAATAAACCGAACATCCCAAATGATGTTCATAACATATGGAGCGTCCCAGACAGCAAGTGACTTCTCTTTTTTGACCCATTTGAAAACAAAATCCTTGTCACTTTCTTCAGGATTATTTGCTACAGCATGGACCACAGCAATTGATGCTTCTCCACGCAATCTTTGGTCTGGATGATTTAAAATGACATCTTTTATCAGTCTCTTCTCTTCAGGATCCTTACCACTCAATAAGGATATTTTCGCTTTACCCAATATTTTGTTTTTTTCCACCTCAGGCACATTCGGGTCCTGCATTTTCTGCGCGGCTTCTTTCAGCACACTTTTTCCGTAAGCGCTGTAACTGATGCTTCTCACACCTTGCTTATCCCAGAGCTCCCTAAACACCGCCGGGTCATCTGGGGCTATCCTACCTATCGCCTGTGACGCGCTGTAACTTAACACCCCGTCATATTCTTTGGTTATATATTGCTTAAGGTACGGCACCGCCTCTTTGTTCTTTAGATTCCCCAATGTGGAAACGAGCGCATAACTGTTAAGCAAAGCGGCATGCTTTTCCTGCCGCTGGGTTTGTGGCAGGCTCTTCCAATCTTTGTCTTTGTCGGCCTTAAATTTTAATATTTGCCTGTCACACTCCCGCATTATGGCCTTCGCCAGCCGAGGGTCTTTTATATTAGATAAAGCTTTCCGTCCCTGGTCGGGGTGATTATTAATCAACCGGCCCAGTATTGCCACGTCCTCCTCGGTCTGTGGCACGGCTTCGGCTATGCTTTCTATCAGCGCCATAGCCGTCGCCGTGCTCTTGGTCTGTTTCAGCTCTTTATCTATATCCTTAAGGCTCTTACGGCCCTGGGCGTATGCTCCGGAGGCGCAAAGGACGCAAGCGAAAGCAATAGCAATAGTTTTCATAGAGATTCCTTTCCCACAACTCGAACAAAGCCCTGCCTCACCCGCACGGCATAAAAGCTGTCCGTCAGTCGCAGTTACGTAGATGTGTGACTCAAGTTACAAACCCCGCCACTAGTTTATACCAGACGAACCCAAAATCTTCAAGACCCCATTTTGCAGCCCTATATCCAATATTACCTATACCTTCTTAAGCGCCGCCGGGCAGCAGGCCCAGCGCGGCCAGGTCCATTACCGGGGAGGATTTCTCCCGGACGGCGCCGGACATGACCGCGTCTTTGGCGACGGCGTGAAATAGCTTACGTTGCGTCAAGGTCTGCCCGGAGGCGTCGGCGGCGCGGATGTAATATGGCTTCTCGTAGACGCCCAGCGTAACGGCCGAGAGAATCCCCCTTACGGCGAAGTCCTGGCTGCTTTGCTCGGCGGCGAGCGGCCTTGTTTCAAGCACCGCCTCGTTCCCGTCGAGCAGCTCCACCTTGCGGAGCACGTACGCGCTCTTTGCGGCCACGCGCAGGGTCACGTCGTAATTGTCCACCCCGGGTTGGTAGACCACGGGGCTGGCCAGGGCATCGCTGGGCGCCTCTATGCTGCCCAGCCGGAACGGCGCCACGGTGCGGTTGCCGTGCCAGTCCTCGGCTTCCAACCTACACAAAGGGACTTCTGCGACACCACACTGGTTTATCCCGGACGAAAGCTGAGGTCCTGTGCGGACAGCCTGAGTTATGGCAATGCTAGAGGACCGGCCGCGGCGCGGGCTACTCCCACGCGGGTTTCTCCCCGGTGGGGTAGACCTTCTGCACTTTGTCGAATTTTACGCCGTACTGGCGCCGCTTGCCCTCGCCGCGCACCCAGACTATTTCGCCGGTAACGTCCAGTACGCCCTTGTGCAGCAAGCGCAGGCGGGCCTTGACCCTTTCCCCTTTCGGGAAGGTCTCTTCCGAAGAGAAAGAGACTCCGGACTCCGAGAAATCGGCCAGGCGGCCCGTGCCTTCCAGCCGGCCGTCCGCGCCGAAGATCTCTATCACCGAGTCGTGCCGGTCGCGCCGCGCGCGCCTTTTGTCGTTAGCCATATATTTTCCCCGCCCTCAGGTTTTATAAGATAGTCACGGAGGCCGCATGAAGCGCAGCGTTCGCGCAGAACTGGAAACCCTGGAGAAGATGCTCCAACTCTACTGCCGCGCCGCGCACGGCGGGCGGCCGCTTTGCGCAGGCTGCCGCGAACTGCTGGAGTACTCCGCCGAACGGCTGCGGCTCTGCCCGCAGCATCCCAAGCCCGCCTGCAAGGATTGCCCCGTCCACTGCTACTCGCCGGCCATGCGCGAGCGCGTCCGCGAGGTTATGCGCTATGCCGGGCCGCGCCTGGCGCTCCGGCACCCGCTGCTGGCCTTGCGCCATTTGCTTGGCTTCTAGCCTTTCCCCTTCTTCTTCGCCGGCGCCGGGAGAACGGGCGCGGGCGCGGCGGCGGGCCGCAAGACCTGTTCCGCCGCCGGCAGCGTGAAGGAGAAAGCCGAATACTTGCCCACCTCGCTGGTTATCTCCAGCTCGCTGCCGTGCAGTTGCAGCATCTCGTTGGAGATGCGAAGGCCCAGGCCGAAGCCGGAGGCCGCGGCCTTGGCGTCCTCGGTGCGGTAAAACTCCTGCTTCAGCTTCTTTATATCTTCCGGCTTTATACCGTGTCCGCTGTTCTCCACGTAGAACGAGACACTGCCGGGGCTGGCCTGGTCCGCTGCCAACCGCACCAGCACGCTGCCGCCGGGCGGCACGTACTTAACCGCGTTGCCAATCAGATTGGAGATGACCAGAGACATGGCTTCCGGGTCGGCGAAGACCGGAACCGGCTTGCCCGGGATGTCCAGGCGGAAAGTGACGTTCTTCTGCCGCATCAGGCCTTCCATGGAGTTGACCGCGCGCGACACCAGGTCGCGCAGCGCCAGTTCCTTCTTTTCCACCTTGAAGCGCCCCGACTCCATCCTGGCCTCGTTGAGAATATTCTTGACGTAGCGGCCCAGCGACTTGGTCTCGAACTTCAGCGTGTCGTAGAGGCCGGCCCGGCGGGAGTTTTTTTTGTCCGGCTCGGTCTCGTTGAGCATGAACACCGCGGCGTCTATGACGGTGATGGCGTTGTTGAACTCGTGGCTGACGGTGCGCATCATGGCGGACTTCATGGCGGCCGAGCGCTGCTCGGCGCGCAGCAGGTAGCGCAGCTGCAGCAACACCGGTATGGCCGCCAGGGCCGCGAGGAAAATGAAGAGCAGTTTCTGCCTGATGGGGCCCAGCAGCTCGTCCAGCTTCTCCTCGGACACCGTCACTGCGACGGTACCCAGGCGCCGCTGGCCCACCGTTATGGGGCTGGAGAAATAGTAACCTTCGCGGCCCTCGGCGTCCTTGTAGGCCTGCGTGAGCGCGCCCTTGGCGCTCCTGGCCGCCCCGCTCTCCGGGCCCTTGTCGCGGTCGCCTATCCTTTCCGGGTCCGAGTGGGAGCGGATGGTGCCGTCCTGTCGGTGCACTGCGGCGGAACCGACCGCCTTGTCCAGCATGACCGTGTTAACCAGGAAGTGGAGCGCGAAGGGATCGGTGCGCGGGAACAGGGCCGCACCGGCCCTGGCGGCGAACAGGTCCGCGCGCTGGCGCATGGCGTCGAAGGTCGAATTCTTTTCGGATTCCAGGATAAGGCCCGAGACGCCGGCGATCACGAGCAGGATAAGCAGGGACAGCGCCAGGACGACGTTTACCACGGTCTCCCTGTACTGTTTGAGTTTCATATTCCCGGCGGCCTTAGTTGCGCCCGGTGGCAAGGCGTATTTTTTCCCGCAATTCAAGGGCGGGCTTGTGGTAAGGATTGAGGACGAGTATCTCTTTGAGGTAGGTTTCGGCAGCTGCCATGTCGTTGCGGCTGTAGGCGCCCACGGCCTTGTAATACAGCTGCTCCACTTTCTTAGCCTGCTCGGGGGTAAGGCGCGCCGGCGCCGCCGTCTTTATCGGAGGCGGAGGAGGAGTTTTGGCCGGCGGCAGGCAGGCGGCGCAAGCCAGCGCAAATATCAACGGAATTAATTTTTTCATACCCCGAATTAGAGTTTACTATATAGCCCGCCCTGCCGTAAAACCCGCTTTACGCTGCAGACCTATTAATATTATTATTGATTCATGCAAAAGATTTATTACCCTGAGGACAAGCTGCCGCTGGCCCGCCTGGTACCGATGGGCATGCAGCATGTGGTGGCCATGTTCGGGGCCACGGTGCTGGCCCCCATCCTGATGGGCTTCAACCCGCAGACCGCCATTTTCTTCTCCGGCATAGGCACGCTGATCTTCATAGCCGTCACGCGCGCCAAGGTGCCCAGCTACCTCGGCTCCTCCTTCGCCTTCATCGGCCCCGTATTGGCCGTCACCGGCGGCCTGGCCGAGAACATACCGCTGGCGCTCTCGGGCATAGCCGGCGCGGCCGTGCTGTACGCCCTGGCGGGCGCCGCCACCGTGCGCTATGGATCGGGCTGGATAGACCGCCTGATGCCGCCCATAGTGACCGGGGCAGTGGTGGCCATCATCGGCCTCAACCTCTCCTCTTCGGCGGTATCCAACTTCCTCAACGCCGACTTCCGCCTGGCCACCCGCGACGACGCGGTCCGCCTGCTGGTGGCGGCGGTCACCTTCGTCACGGCCGCGTCGGTCTCCATCTACCTCAGGGGGTTCATCCGCCTGCTGCCCATACTCACCGGCGTCGTGGCCGGCTACACCCTCGCATTCGCGCTGGGCCGCATAGACCTGGCCAGCCTGGAGGCCGTGCGCAGCGCCGCCTGGATAGGCCTGCCGCCTTTCACCGCGCCCGCTTTCAACTGGCAGGCCATCTTGGTGATAGCGCCGGTGTTCGTGGTGCTGGTGGCCGAGAACAAGGGCCATATCGAGGCCATCGGCCGCTACATGAAGCGCGACCTCAACCCCCACCTGGGCCGCGCCTACCTGGGCGACGCCGCGGCCACCTTCGTCGCCGCGCTGGGCGGCGGCACGCCGCAGACCACCTACGCCGAGAACATGGGCGTGATGGCCATCACCCGCGTCTTCAGCGTGTATAACTTCATCGCGGCGGCCTGCATAGCCCTGCTGCTCGGCCTCTGCCCCAAGTTCGGTGCGGTCATACAGAGCATCCCGGCCCCGGTGCTGGGCGGCGTGACGGTGATACTCTACGGCCTGATAGCCGTGATGGGAATCAAGATCTGGATGGACGCCCGGGTGGACTTCTGCTCGCATAAGAACCTCATCATCGCGGGCTCCTCCATCATCGTCGCCACCGGCCTCGGCGTGAAAGGCTTCACCGTCAACGGCCTCAACATAGCCGGCATCGCCTTCGGCACCGTACTGGCCGTGGCGCTGAACCTCATCCTCTCTTTCGGCGGCGGCGAGGAGCAGGACAAGGCCGAATGCGCCTGCGAAACTGGAAAATAAAGGACAACATGATCTCCGGACTCTTAAGCATCTACAAACCCGCGGCGCACATAGAGCGACTGCCCAAAGAACAGCATGCCGCCCGCTACAAGGCGCTGCGCTGGCAGATGATGCTCTCCATCTTCTTCGGTTACGCCGGGTTCTACCTGGTGCGCAAGAACTTCTCGCTGGCCAAGCCCTACCTGATCAACGAGTACGGCTTCTCCAAGGGCGACGTGGGCCTGATAGCCACGGGCCTGGCCGTCGCCTACGGCCTGAGCAAGTTCGTGATGGGCAACGTTTCGGACCGCTCCAACCCGCGCTACTTCATGGCCACCGGCCTGATCCTCTCCGGAGCGGTGAACCTGCTGTTCCCGACGCTGGCCGGCTCGCTGTGGGCCATGTTCGCGCTGTGGTTCGTCAACGGCTGGGCGCAGGGCATGGGCTGGGCCCCTTGCGCGCGCACGCTGACGCACTGGTTCTCCGACGACGAGCGCGGCACCAAGTTCGCTTTCTGGAACCTGGCGCACAACGTGGGCGGCGGCATAGTGGGCCCCATCATCAACGGCGCGCTAGCGCTGGCGGCCATAGCCGGCCTGGCGGCCGTCACCGGCGACGGAAAATTGCCGTTCTACCTGATCTTCTACGTGCCGGCCCTGATGGCCATCGGCATGGGCCTGCTCATCGCCACCTTCCTGCGCGACACCCCGCAGAGCTGCGGCCTGCCGTCCATCGAGGAGCATACCGGCGACAACCCCGACACCGGCGTGGCCGACCCGGAGCGCGAGATGACGGCCAAGGAGATCCTGTTCGAGCACGTGCTCAATAACAAGCCGCTCTGGATCATCGCCATCGCCAACATCTTCGTCTATGTGATACGCTACGGCGTGCTGGACTGGGCCCCCACCTACCTGACCGCGGTGAAAGGCTGCCCGCAGGACACGGCGCGGTGGCAGTTCTTCGTCTATGAGTGGGCCGGCATCCCCGGCACGCTGCTGGCCGGCTGGGCGTCGGACAAATTCTTCCACGGCCGGCGCGGGCCCGTCTCGGTGATCTACATGCTGTTCGTCACCGTCGCCGTCTACGTGTACTGGCAGAATCCGGCGGGGCGCTTCTGGGTGGACTCGCTGTCGCTGTTCGTCATCGGCTTCCTGATCTACGGGCCCGTCATGCTCATCGGCGTCAGCGCCGTGGACATGGTGCCCAAGAAGGCGGCCGGCACAGCAGCGGGCTTTACCGGTTTCTTCGGCTACATGTTCGGCGCGGTCATCGCCGAGGTGGGCATAGGCCGCGTGGTGGACCGCTGGGGCTGGGACGGCGGCTTCAAGCTGCTGTTGGTCTCCTGCGTGCTGGCCATAGTGCTGCTGGCCCTGACCTGGAAGAAGCACCACGAGAAGGATTAGCGCGGCCGGGCCGCGCGAGGGGGCTACGTGAATCATCTAATGTTGGCGGCCGGCCTGGCGCTGGCCGCTCCGGCCGGGGCGGCCGAGAGCACGGTCACTTTCCGCACGGCCGACGGCTGCGCCATAGAGGCTGTATTCTCCGCCCCCGCGAAAGGTTCCTACATACTGGTCAACACGCACGGCCTCGGCTCCAACAGGAGCGAATGGGGGCCGCTGCAGACCGCGGCCGCGGAGCGGACGCACGGCTACCTGTCGCTGGACCTGCGCGGCCACGGCGGCAGCCGCAGCTGCAACGGCAAGCCGGTTAACTACCGCAAATTCACCAGGGCGGACTGGGCCGCCTCCTGGCGCGACATAGAAGCCGCCGCCCTGTGGCTACGGGAGAAAGGCTACGCCCCCGGACGCCTGGTCTTCTGCGGCGCCAGCATAGGCGCCAACCTGTCCATGAAGGCCGCCGCCGAAGGGGCCGTAAAGCCGGCCGGGCTGATACTGCTCTCTCCGGGGCTGGATTACGCCGGCGTGCGCAGCTTGCCTTATATACGGACGGAAATGCTGATAGCCGCGGCCCCTACCGACCAGTACGCGTGGCAGAGCTCCCTGCGCCTGCATGAAGCGGCTAAAGAAAAAAAGTTTCTTTCCGATTTCCTGGACGGAGCCAAAGGCCACGGCTCCGGCATGTTCTCCACACCCGGTTTCATTAAAGCCCTGCTCGACTGGCTCCCCGGCCTGTAGCCGGGGCGGTTTTATTTTTTATCGGCGGACAGCAGCTGTATGGCGGCGTTGGCTATCGTCAGGCCGAAGATGCCGGTGAGCGTGGGCAGGCTGCCCAACGCCGCGCGGCGGCGGCCCTTTTCAAAATATTCGGTTTCGGGGTCCACCTGCCGTTTCTTCTTCAGTTCACCCACCGGCTCGGTGGAGTAGACGCAGGTAAAGTCCAGGTGTGTGCCGCTTTTGCGCAGCAAATTTCGCACCTTAGCCGCCAGCGGGCAGCCTACCACTTCCTTTATCGGGCCTACTCTCACGGCGGAGGCGTCGGTGCGCAGCGCAGCGCCCATAGAAGCGATCAGCGGCAGGCCCCGCTTCACCGCGGCGGCTATCAGGCCGGCCTTCGGCCCCAGCGAGTCTATGGCGTCTATCACCAGGTCGGGGCTGCCTTCCAGTATGGCCTCGAAAGTGCTCTCGTCGGCGAAGGCGTTCATCTTTTCGGCGCGGCAATGCGGGTTGATGTCCAACACCCGCTCGGCAGCGGCGTCGGCCTTGTGGCGGCCCAGCGTAGAGCCCAGCGCGTAGAGCTGGCGGTTGATGTTGCTGGCCCGGATCACGTCGAAATCCACCAGCCGCAGCCGGCCCACGCCGGAGCGGGCCAGGCCCTCCACGGCGTAGCTGCCCACGGCGCCCATGCCCACCACCACTACAAAAGATTTCTTGAGCCGCTCCAGTTTCTCTTCGCCCAGCATCAGCCGGATGCGGGCCAGCCTGTCCTCGTTCATATCAGTCCTTTCGCGAACCTGCCGCCGTTGGCGGCGCTAAGTTCCGCGAGTTCTTCGGCCGGGCGGCCCAGCGCCGCGGCCGCGGCTTCCACTACTGCGGTTATGCCGGCGGGACCGCCCGTGTCCGGCGCCTCGGTCTCGAACAGCAGCCTGTCGGCGGGCACGGAGACCAGCGCGGCCCGCAGGCGTTCCCGCCCCGGGGCCGCTATCCCCGCGCCGAAAGAGAAGTAACCGCCGAGAGCCGCGAAGTCCTTTACCAGTTCCGGCGAGCCGCCGTAGCCGTGCAGCATGAAGACCGGCAGCCCGGCCTTCTTCACACTTTCCAGCAGCGGGCCCCACTCGCGCACGCAGTGCAGCACCGCCGGCCGGCCGAAAGACCGGGCCAGCTCCAGCTGCGCCGCGAAATCCTCCCGCTGGCCGGGCCGGTCCTTCACCCCGTCGAGGCCGATCTCGCCGACGCAGGCGGCGGGCGAGCGACGCAGGAATTCCTCCAGCCTGCCCTGCCAGCCGTCCTCGCCGGAGAACCAGGGATGCAGGCCGAAGCAGGGCGTGACGCCGGAGTACCGGCAGGAGATCTCCAGCACGCGGCCCCAGTCCTCGGGGCTGGTGCCGCAGCACAGCATGCCGGTCACCCCGGCCGCCGCGGCGGCGGCCATGGCCGCGTCCAGCGCGGCGTCCGCGGGGTAAAGCTGCAGGTGGTTATGCGCGTCAAAATATTCCATACGCCTTGTCAATAATAGCAAAACCGGCGCCGCCGACGGGCGGACGGCTCTTTATCAAACCCTGTTTTTTGTTGTAACCTATAACTACTGAACCCGGCGGTTTTCCAAGGAGAACACATGAAGAAGATCCTTTTCCTGACCCTGATAGCGGCCTCTGTGCCGGCGCTGGCCGCCGACCTCCGGCTGCCCGCCGTGCACGGCCACCGCGGCAGCCGCGGCACCGTGCCCGAGAATACCCTCCCGGCCTTCGAGGCCGCCCTGCTGGCCGGGGCCGACGTGCTGGAATTCGACCTGGGCGTCACCAAAGACGGCGTGGTGATAGTCTCGCACGAGCCCAAGGTCACGCCGGAGCGCTGCCTGGGCGCCGACGGGAACAAACTGGACAAGCCCGTGGCGATAAGGGAACTCACGCTGGCCGAGCTCAAAAAATACGATTGCGGCACGCTGCTCAACCCCAAGTTCCCGCAGCAGATAGAGGTGCCCGGCACGCCGATGCCCACGCTCGAAGAAGTTTTCGAGTTGGTGAAGAAGTCCGGCTACGCGGCCGCCCCCAAGGTGGAATTCAATATAGAGACCAAGATCTTCCCCTACGAGCCGGAGCTCTCCCCCTCGCCGGAGGAGTTCGCCCGCCTGGTGACGGACGTGGTGAAAAAGCACGGCATGGAGGCGCGCGTGATGGTGCAGTCCTTCGACGTGCGCACCCTGCGGGCGGTAAAGAAGTTCGCCCCCGCCATCCGCACCTCGCAGCTGACCTACGAGTCGCTGGTGGACATAGTGCCGGCGCTCAAGAATTCCAAGGTGGACATCTGGAGCCCCAACTACAAGTGGATCACCGTAGAAGCCGTGAAGGAGGCGCAGGCCGCCGGCATCAAGGTGGCGCCCTGGACCATCAACACCAGAAAGGAATGGGACCTGGCGATAGCCGCCGGCGTGGACGCCATCATCACCGACTACCCGGCCGCCCTGGTGGAGCACCTTGCGGCGCTGAGGGCAGCGAAGAAATAGCGCGGACCGTCGCCAAATAAAAAACCGCGCCGTGGCGCGGTTTTTTATTGCCAGAACACAGGCCCCTAGGGCTGACCCTTGAAAGATCTAGCCACCCGCTCGAAGACGGCGCTGTTGGCAGTAAAGGCCGCTTTCTCGGCGCTGAAGTGCAGCACGTAGAAGCCGGCCCTGGCAGGCAGCACGTACAGTTTCTCTTTCAGCTGCACGCTCTCGTCGGACTTGCTGTTGGGGTGCAGAAAAACCAGGCGCTCGCGGGCGAGCTCGAAGCCGGCGCGGCCGGCCAGCGTTGTTTTCTTTACCGGCTGATAATTCTCGCGCGGGCTTTTGGTTTCGCCGGCCACGTTGCGGGAATTCCGTTTCACAAAGTCCTCGTGGCCGTTGAAATCCTCGTTATCCTTCGCGTAATAAGAGACGGTTATACTGGTAGGGGCCTTGGCGGCCTGCGGGGCGAGCAACTGTACCTCGTAGATCCTGTATTCCTCGTCCTGCTCCTTATTGCGCTCCAGCGTCCAGGCTGAGGGCACGCTGCAGGAGAAATAATTATTGTCCATGGCGTAAAGCTTGAACCGGTCTCCCTTGGCCTGCGCGCCGGCGCAGGCCGCGGCGGCCAGGACTGAAAGCATGGTTAAGGTCAGCACCAGGTTCTTCATATAATAGGCGGCGGCGCGTTCTTGGCCGCGCTGCCGGCAGCCTCGCTCCCGCCGGCCGAAAGGGACTTCAGGGCTCCGCGGGTCTGCCTGTCCGAGGCGCTGTAGCGGCTGCGGTAAACTCCCATCCTGGACAGGTCTCCCTGTATTTTAGCAAGAACGGGGGTCTGTATTTCGGCCACGGAGGAGGCCAGTTCGTCGGGGGACATCTCCATGGTCTCGGCCAGGTTCAGGCCGTTGGAATCTATGGCGGCCCGGTCGGCGGCGCTCATCGAGCCGCGGCGCTCCAGTTCATCGCTGACGGCGCCCAGCACCTGACCGGCGGCCGCGTCCAGCGAGGGCAGGCCGGCATAGTAGCGCTGGCGCACCGAGGTGGCGAATTTCTTCGAGCCGTTCATCTCGAACTCGGTGCCCACATCCAGGCGCTTGGAGGCGTAGGTAGAGAAATCGCGGCTGGAGGTCATGATCCTGTTGAACTCGGGGTCCCCGCGCATTTTCTCCGTGGTGAACAGGCCTTCCAGCGACATGGCCTCTATCTCGTTCTCCTGCGTGCGGGGCATATAGACGCCGCGGCTGGCGGCCCAGTCGGCCTGCGACTTGTGCGCGGCCTCGTAAACCACGGCCGGGCTCATGTACTTGGCTATCTCGGAGAGCTGCGCCTGATTGCCCATCACAGAAGAGGCGGTATAACCCTTCAGGCGCATGTACTGCTGTATGGTCTCGGAATCCAGCACCACCGAGCCGGTGGCCGCGTCGTAGCGGGAGTAGCCGCCGTCCACGGGCGCCACGGTGATCCGCAGGCCGCCCGGGAAGGCCGCCAGGGCCCTGTCGCCGGCCTGCGTGCCGGCCAGCTCCCTGGCCACCGCGGTATTGAGCATGGTGCCCAGCACCTGCCGCTGCCCGGAAGGCAGCACTTCCTGGGGCAGCGAGGAGCGGGCGGCGTCCACCCTGGAACGCAGGGCGGGGTCCACGGCCACATTGCTGTTGTCGAACATGTTGCCCAGCAGGTAGAGCTGGTCGTTGAAGGATTTGCCGGCCAGCTGCGACTTCTGGTCGGGGGTCAGCGCGCCGGAGTTGATGAAGCTCCTCACGTCCACATTCAGCGTGCTGTTCTGCCGCGCCGAGGCCAGGCGCTCGTCGTTATAGACCAGGAACCGGGGGTCCTGCGCTATGATATTTTCGATGACCGCGTTGCGCTCGCGCAGCACCATGGCCTCCCAGGCGGCCTTGGTCACGGTAACGCCGCGGCCGGCGCCCATGTTGGCCTGGCCCCAGCTCATAGAGCGGGTGTCCGTCATGGTGCCGAAGACTACTTCCCACTGCCTTATGGCCTTTTTCACCACGGCCGTCTTTTCCTCATTGTAGGAGGGCGCGTAATTTTTCAGCCAGGTCAGCAATTTCTCGGGCTCGGGGCCGACGCCCAGGCGTACCAGCGGCTTGCCGGCATCCAGGCGTATGGTCAGGGCCTGGTTAAGCTGGTTGACCCGGGCGGCGTCCCAGCGCATGGCCATCAGGTCTTTCAGGTCCTTCAGGGCCTCGGCCTTGCCCAGCAGCGCGGCGGCCTTGCGGGGATCGGCCTCCGCCAGCTCGCGGGCCTCGCCGTCCCTGAGGTAGGCCACGGCCGCTGCGGGGTCGGCGCTGGCTATGGAAACTTCATAGGCGGCCAGGCGCTCGGTTGCGTCCTTCTCCTCCGGCTCCTGCGCCGAGATGGGCAGACCGCAAAGCAGCAGCCCCGCCGTAAGGGCGGCCAGGCGCAGCGTTTTGGCGGCTAAGAGTTTCATATTACCTGAGCCTCTCGCTCATCATGTCCAGCAGAAAATCGTCCCACAGCGAATCGGCGGCGAAAGCCATGCGTTCATAGTTGCCCGAGGCGTAGCGCAGGTCGGGGATGTAGACGGCCAGGCCGTTGGCGGCGGTATACTTGTTGCCCCGGGCGGGCTTGGCCACGTTGGCCACCAGCATGCGCCGCACCTGCTCCCTGACGGCCGCGCCGGCGTCCTTCACCGCGCGGTTGTCGGCCAGGCGGGCCTCCACCTTATCTAAATAATCTATAAGGTCTTTAGAATCCTTATATTCGAAGCGGGAAACCGAGTCCACCACGGAGGCGTCGGTGGCGGCAGCGAAGGCCTGCGGGTCGGAGCGCACGGCGCCCACCCAGTTGTTCACCGCGTCCTTGAAACCGTCCAGGACCGAGGTACGTATGGCCGACAGGGTGGCGTCGCTGGGGTAGCTGGCACCGTAGGCGGTCACGATGGTCCGGCCCAGCTGCTCGGCGCTCATGCCGGGGTTGGTGGCCAGTTGCGTGAGTATGGGAGTATAGGGATAGCCGTTGCCGGGGATGACTTCCTCGGAGCCCACTATCACCTCGGCCGAATCGCGGAACTCGTAGGCCACGCTGGCCATCTGCATCAGGCAGGCGTCGGTGGCGAAGACGTCTATCTTCTTGCCCAGGGCCTGCTTGATCTGGCCCAGCGCACGGCCCAGGGCATCCACTTCCATATGGTTCTTGCTGACGTCGTCGTAGGAGATGCCCAGGCGGCCGCCGCCGTGGTTCCACACCACCAGGGCCGTCTTGCGGGCGCGGTGGCCGTTGCGCAGCGCGCGCTTGACGAAGCGCACCAGATTGGCCTCGCTGCCCATGTCGGCGTCGTTGGAGGTGAAGACCACGGGAGAATTTATGCGGTTGGCGTCCGCGTCGCGCGTGACGAAGATGGTGCTGGAGCCGCGCTGGAACTGCAGGTTGCGGTCGCCAGAGCCGTCTTCGCCCAGTATGCCATATTCCACAACCACGGACATGCGCTCGGTGGAGCCCACGGCCTCCATCTCGTTTATGTCGCTGTTGGCGAAACCGAGTATGCCCAGGTCGTTGACGCCGTTTATGAAGACCAGCACCAGCCACTCGCGCTCGCCGGCGGCGGCGCCGGCGTTGGGCATTTCCACGGCGGCGGGGGCGGAAACCTCTGGGACGGTAACGGCGGAGGGCTGCTGCAGGCTCCTGGAGAATGAATCAAGGGAGGCGTCCTGGGCCTGCAGCCCGGAAGCCAGTGCGGCTATCGCCGCGAAAGTTACCAACAGCGCCTTGTTCATAGATCCTCAACTATATTTTGCGTCACCGGTTGACATTTATCAAAGGTCTTAAGCCCCAGGCCGCAGTAGGCCCTTAGTCCTATACAACCAAACCTCTCATTGGGAGCATCGACGTCGCCCTAATATTATACGCATATATCTTGACTTGTCAAGGGCGCCGGCATTGACTTAACGGGGGATTGCCAGGGTGAAACTTTCTGACCTTGGCCGCATCTCATATGGGCAGGCAAAGGAGACAGCATGAAGCTTATACTTTCAATCCTTATAACTCTGACCGCGCCGGCTCTGGCTCTGGCGCAGGCGGACCTCTCCCTGGAGGAGGCTGTAAACCGGGCGCTCAAGACCGACAACATAGTTCAGGCCGAAGCCGACCGCGTAAGCGGGGCCCGGGCCGGCCTGCGCCAGGCCAAAATGAGCCGCCTGGGCGGCCTGAAGCTCAAGGGCATGTACACGGACGGCAATGACCCCGTTTACGCTTTCGCCACCGCCATGAAGCAGGGCAGCTTCAGCATGGCCTCCATGGCCACGATCAACGATCCGGAGCCGGCCCGCAACTACATGGCCGGCATAGAGGCCGGGATACCGCTTTTCACCGGCTTCGCCCTGTCCAACGCGGCCAAAATGGGGAATTTGGGTGTAGAAGCGGCCAGCAGCGGCTATGAGCGGGCCCGGGCCGGCATAACCTTCAAGACCACCTACCAGTGGCTGACCGTGGCCCTGCGCGAGCGCCTGGCGGCCCTGGCGGCCGGCAGCGTGCGGGCGGCCGAGGAAGAATTGAAAACCGCCCAGATGCTCAAGGACAAGGGCATGGTGCTGGGCTCGGACTATTTCGGCGCCGAGGCCATTCTTTCCACGCTGAAGGGCTACCAGATCAACTGGGACAGCGCTCTGCGGCTGGAGCGCGAGCGGCTCGGCATAGCCGTGGGCCTGCCCGGCGGCGCCGGCGCGGCCGGCGCTCTGAGCGATCCCGGCTACGGCCCCCTGGACCGCGGGGCCCTCGCCTCGGCCTCGGCCGGCCGCAGGGACGTGAAGGCCCTGGAAAAGATGGCGGAGATCTCCAAAGTATCGGCCTCCATGCAGAAGAATTCGGTGCTGCCGGTGGTGGAAGCCTTCGGCGCCTGGGAGACCAACTCGGAAAGCCTGTCCGAATTCAGGGACAACCGGCTGCTGGGCATAAGGCTGACCATGCCCATAGGCGACCCCGCCTGGTTCGCCAGGCGCGACGCGGCCAAAGCCGAGGCCGCCATGGCCGAAAGCCGTGTACAGGAGGCGCGCCGCCAGGCCTCCATAGAGCTGGCCGAAGCCCTGAGCAACTACGCCGCGGCCAGGGAGGGCCTGCCGGTGGCCCAGGAGACCGTGGACAAGGCCAGGAAATCGCTGGAGCTGTTCCGCCCCCTCTACCGCCAGGGCCGCCAGAGCGTGCTGGAAGTGCTGCGCGCCCAGGCCTCGCTGCTGCAGGCCGAGGCCGGATACTACGAGACCCTTTACAAACTGAACCTCTACCGAGCCCAGGCCCTGCTGGCCTCCGAAACCCTGGACGCCGCCGCCGTAAAAGATATCTCGGATAAGTTAGGAGTAGCTAAATAAAAAATCCCAAGGCCCGCCGAGGGTATGCCTTCGGAGGGGCCTCGCGGAGGTGAGGCTTGCTTAAGCGCCGAACCGGAGCGAAAGAGCGAGGCCACGGTGTGGCCGAGCGTACCCGGAGAAGGCGTACCCTTGGCGGGCCCCTACGAAGGCATACCCTGTCCGGACCGACAAGAGCTGCACAGAATACATTCAAAGCGGCAAGTTCTAGGAGCATACAATGCAGAACAACGAACATAAATACGGAATGGCGGGCAAAATGGCGGAGGGCTTTATCAGCTCGCGCCTGACGCCCATATTGATAATCACCTTCATACTCCTGGGCGTATTCTCCACGTTCAAGCTGCCGCGCGAGGAAGAGCCGCAGATCAACGTGCCCATGTTCGACATCATGGTGCCGTTCTACGGCGCCGCGCCCAACGAGATAGAGAAGCACCTGGTGGAGGTGGGCGAGCGCAAGCTCTGGGAGATCCCGGGCGTGGAATACATCTACTCCATAGCCCAGCCCAACTTCGCCATGTTCACCGTGCGCTTCAAGGTGGGCACCGCCCCCGAGACCGCGGCCAACCTGGTCTATACCAAGACGCTGGACAATAAGGATATCTTCCCCCGCGGCACCGGCGAGCCGCTGATAAAATACCGCGCCATCGACGACGTGCCCGTGCTGGCCCTTACGCTGTGGGGCGAGGGCAGGGACGGCTACGCCCTGCGCCGGGCGGCCGCGCGCATCCAGACCGAGATCAATTCCGTCTCCAACGTCTCCGAGACCCGCATCATAGGCGGCCATAAGCGCCAGTTCATAGTACATTTCGACCCGGCCTCCATTGCCCGCCACCGCCTGACGCCGCCCATGCTCGCCGGCATCATCAAGATGTCCAACGCCACGCTGCCGGCCGGCCACTACAACAAGGGCGACACCCGCCTGCTGGCCGAGACCGACGCCTTCATCCGCAGCGCCGACGACCTGCGCAACATAGTGGTGGGCGTTTACGACGGGCGGCCCGTGAAGCTTTCGGAAGTGGCCAAGATCACGGACGGCCCCGACGAGGACGAACGCTCCGTCACCATGCTGCAGGGCCCGGCCTCGGCCGTGAAGGCCGCCGCGGCCTCGCCCGCCGTCACCCTCTCCGTGGCCAAGCGCCGCGGCGCCAACGCCACCGAGGTCTCGCGCGAAATACTCGCCAAGGTGGAGGCCATGAAGGGCCGCGAGATCCCCGACGGCATCAACGTCACCGTCACGCGCAACTACGGCGAGACGGCCAAGGCCAAGAGCGACGAACTGATCTACCACATGCTGCTGGCCACGCTCTCCGTAACGCTGTTGATAGCCCTGACGCTGGGCCTGCGCGAGGCGGCGGTGGTGCTGGTGGCCATCCCGGTCACGCTGGCCCTCACGCTGCTGGTCTACTATCTCTACGGCTATACCCTCAACCGCATCACGCTGTTCGCGCTGATCTTCTCCATCGGCATCCTCGTCGACGACGCCATCGTGGTGGTGGAGAACATCAACCGGCACTGCGTGATGAACAGGAAGAACTCCCTGTACCGCAACATCCTCAACGCCGTGGACGAGGTGGGCAACCCGACCATACTCGCCACTTGGACCGTGATCGCGTCCATCCTGCCCATGGCTTTCGTCAGCGGCATGATGGGCCCCTACATGCGCCCCATCCCCATCGGCGCCTCGGTGGCCATGCTGTTCTCGCTGGGCGTGGCTTTCGCCTTCGCGCCGTGGCTGTACGCCCGCGTGGTGGAGAAGTGGCCGCTCAAGCACTGCCATAACGAACGCGAGGGCTTTCTCGACAGGATGTACCGCGGCCTGATGAAGAAGCTCATCTACAACCCGGCCAACGGCAAGAAATTCCTGTGGTTCACCGCCGGCCTGCTGGCCGTGGTGCTGGCCATGGTGGCCTTCAGGCTGGTCATCTTCAAGACGCTGCCCTTCGACAACAAGAACGAGTTCCAGGTGGTCATTAACATGCCCGAGAGCTCCTCGCTGCAGCGCACCGAGCGCGCCGCGGGCGAAATGGCCGCCTACCTGGCCGGGGTGCCGGAGGTGCGCGACCTGCAGGTGTACGCCGGCGCCAGCGCCCCGTACAACTTCAACGGCCTGGTGCGGCATTACTTCCTGCGCCGCGAACCCTACCAGGCCGACATACAGGTGAACCTCTCCGACAAGCACGACCGCAAGCGCCAGAGCCACGACATCGCCGTGGCCGTGCGCCCGCCGCTCAAGGCCATAGCCGACAAATACGGCGCCAGGCTGCAGGTGGCCGAGGTGCCGCCGGGCCCGCCCGTCATGGCCACCCTGCTGGTGGAGGTCTTCGACCCCAACCCCAAGAACCAGCGCGCGCTGGCCGAGCAGATCAAGAACATCCTCAAGAATACGGAGGGCATAGTCGACGTCGACTCCTACATCCCCGAGGACCAGCCGATAACCCGGCTGCTGGTGGACAGGCAGAAGGCCACGCTTAACGGCGTGGCGGCCGCGGACATAGTTCAGACCGCCGGCCTCTCCCTCAACGGCGCCGACATAGACTCGGCCCACGTGGACGACGAGAACGAGGCCGTGGACATCCGCCTGCGCCTCTCGCCGGAGAAGCGCCGGGAACTGAACACCCTTAAGGAGATCAAGTTCTTCTCGCCCAACGGCACGGCCATCCCCATGGCCAGCTTCGTGCGGGCCGAGAGCGGCCTGGAGAACCGGCCCATCTACCGCAAGAACCTGCAGCGCGTGGCCTATGTCACCGCCGACATCGCCGGCGGCACGGAGAGCCCGGTGTACGCGGTGCTGGACCTGAAGAAGAAGATAGACGAGTTGTCCGCCACCCGGGGGGCCGAAGTGAAGCAGTACTTCACCCGCCAGCCGCTCAGCAATGCCGAGACGGCCATCAAGTGGGACGGTGAGTGGCATATCACCTACGAGGTGTTCCGGGACCTGGGCCTGGCCTTCGCCATGGTGCTGGTGCTCATCTACATCCTCGTAGTGGCCTGGTTCGAGGACTTCCTCACGCCGTTCATCATCATGGCCGCCATCCCGATGGCGCTCATCGGCATCATCCCGGCCCATTGGGGTATGGGCGCCTTCTTCACCGCCACGTCGATGATAGGTTTCATAGCTTCGGCGGGCATCGTGGTGCGCAACTCCATCATTTTGGTGGACTTCATCAATCTGAAGGTGCGCGAGGGCATGGAGCTCAAGGAGGCCGTGATAGAGGCCGGCGTGGTGCGCTTCCGCCCCATGCTGTTGACGGCGCTGGCCGTTATCGTCGGGGCGGGCGTCATACTGTTCGACCCCATCTTCCAGGGCCTGGCCATCTCGCTGATAGCCGGCCAGATAGCCGCCACGCTCTTGAGCCGCGTGGCCGTACCCGTACTCTACTTCCTGGCCTTCAAGGACCAGGAATACAAATTGAAGCCCCGGCAGGCCGAGCCGGAAGTGCGCGAAGACCTGCTCGGCGCCACCGGCGAATAAACCAGGAACAAACTAGGGACAGCGCCCTATTAATTTAGTGCGTTTTAATAAGAACTTCTCGAGGCAAAACAGGGCGCTGTCCCTAGTTTTTAAATAGGGCGCTGTCCCTAGTTTTCACTAGTTTTCAGGAGGATGAGATGAAATTAAATGACGCGTTGAGGCTGCTGGCGGGAACGATGGTGCTGCTGAGCGTGGGCCTGGCGGTTTACGCCGACCCGCGCTGGTACTGGCTGACGGTCTTCGTCGGGCTGAACCTGCTGCAGTCGGCTTTCACCCGGTGGTGCCCGGCCATCTGGTTCTTCCGGAAGCTCGGGCTCAAGGAATGTTAGTGGTTAATTGGGCGTGAACAGGCAGCCCTTCAGCTTTCGGGGGCGGCACGAGCCTTTGTCCAGCGCGAACAGGGCCGCTATCAGTTTATCCGGGCCAAGTTCACCGAGGTCGAACAGCTCCCCGGCCTCGGTGGAATCCACGTTGACGCCGTAGGAGCACAACGTCTTTTTCCCGGCCAGGTCGTAGAGGCTTATACTGTAGGCCGGCTCCTCACCGGACAGGTCTATGATCTCGGCGGCCAGCGGGCCCGCCTTGCCGAAGGAAATGACGCGCGAAGCTGGCCCGCAGTAGGCGCGCTCCTCGCCGCGGTAGATCCAGTTCTGCGCATAGGTCACGCCGTACTGCTCCTGCAGGCCGGCGCCCGAATAATCCCGGGAATAAGAATACACCTGGTACCCGCCTTGAACCTGCGCCTTCTTCGCTCGCGCCCGCACCCGCTCCAGCGGCCAGTCGCAAGAGGGCACGATGCCGGCGCCCTTCATGACTTCATCCAGCAGTTTCTGCAGTTCCGCCCGCTGCCCGTCGCCGTCCGGCGGGCTGTAATAGTCGTTGTCCCTGAAATCCTGCTCCCCGAGAGCGTCCTTGTCCTGAAAAAAGGAGCCATCCGTAGACGAGCGCCCACTGGCCAGGCCCACCAGGAAATCCCAGGGCAGCGTATCGTCCTTCTTCGCCAGCGCTCCAGCCGCCAGCAGCACGCCGCGCACGAACTCCGGCGCGTGGCATTTAGCCGGACGGGGCTCTTTGGCGGCGCAGGCCAGATCGGCGCTGAAGCCGTCCAGCACCTGCCTGGTCTCCGCACCCGGTTTTACTGAAGAAAGGGTACGCAGCGCCGCCGCCCTGACTTCGTTTTTTTCGGAGTAGAGGCCGCGTATGGCAGTTTCAACGGCGCCGGGCGCGGCAACGGCGGGGCTGGCGAACAGCGCCAGCAGGACGCAAAGAGCGGGGGATATCATGGGACAATTCTAATATTTGTCGGAGCGGACCGCAATCAAGAAGAGGCCTAACCGCGGGAGCGGCTTTCCAGGTCTTCCCAGCGGGCGTATAGGGCTTCAACCTTGGCGCGCTCGGCGTCCAGTTTTTCCTGCCGGCGGTGCAGCTCCCCGGCGTCGGTGGCTATGGCCGGATCTTCCAGGGCGGCGGCGGCCGCCTCGGCCTTTTTCTCGGCCGCCCTGATGGAACTTTCTATATTACGCAGTTCCGCGGCCTCTTTATGGCTGAGCGCCGGCGCGGCCTTGGCCTCGGCCGGGGCCGTCTTGGCCGCCGCCCGGGCGTCGCGCCCGGCCTGCCACTCCTCCCACTGCTCCAGCCCGCCGAAGAAGCCCTGGCCGCCGCGGCCGTCCAGGCCCACGATGGTGCCGCAGAGCCGGTCCAGCAGGTAGCGGTCATGCGTCACCAGCACGATGGCGCCGGGGAAGTCGCGCAGGCTGTTCTCCAGCACCTCCAGCGAGCGGATGTCCAGGTCGTTGGTGGGCTCGTCGAGCAGCAGCAGGTCGGCCGTGGTGCGCATCAGCCCCGCTATCAGCACGCGCGACTGCTCGCCGCCGGAGAGGCGGCGCAGCGGGAAATCCAGCTGCTCGGGCCGGAACAGGAAGCGGTTGGCCCAGCTGTTGATATGAATGAAGTTGCCCTTATACTCCACGTGCTCGCCGGCGTGGCAAAGCGCGCGGCGCAGCGTCAGGTCGAGGTTCAACTGGTCGCGGTGCTGGTCGAAGACGGCCACCCGCAGGCCGTCGGCCAGCTTTACCGTGCCCGAGTCGGGCTGCGCCTGGCCGGCCAGGATCTTGAGCAGCGTGGTCTTGCCGCTGCCGTTGGCGCCTATCAGGCCCAGCTTGTCGCCGGGGCGCAGCGCCAGATCCAGCGGTCCGAACAGCTTCCTGCCGCCCAGCGTCTTGCTGATGTTGACGGCGTTCACCAGGCGGTTGGCCTGGCGGTCGCCCGCCGTGAAATCTATGGTAGTGGCGCGGCCCTGCGCGTTGCGGTACTCCAGTTCCGACAGCTCGCCTATCAGTTTGCCGGCGCGGTCTATGCGGGCTTTCTGCTTGGTGGTGCGGGCGCGCGGGCCTTTGCGCAGCCACTCTATCTCGCCGCGCACGATGTTGCGCACCGAGTCCTCCCGCGAGGCCTGCGCGTCCAGGTAAAGCTCCCGGTTCTCCAGGAACTTGCTGTAATTGCCGGCGCTGCTGAAATGGCAGTCGGGATAGCGGCGGTCCAGCTCTATCACGCGATTGCAGACGCGCTCGAGGAAATTGCGGTCATGGGTCACTACGAGGAAAGAGAAGGTGAGGCCGGTCAGGAATTTCTCCAGCCACAGCACGCCTTCCAGGTCCAGGTGGTTGGTGGGCTCGTCGAAGAGCAGCAGGTCGGGCTCGCGCACGGTCTGCGCCAGGATGGACAGGCGCTTGCGCCAGCCGCCAGAGAGCGTGGCCACTTCTTTATCGGGCTCGTCGAAGCCGGCCCGCTCCATGCCGGAGTCGATGCGAGCCTGCGCCTCGTAGGCCTCCAACCCCAGGTCCTCCAGCGCCTGCTCCAGGCGCCGCCGCACCGTCAGGCCGGGCGGGGCGTCCTCCACGCGGTCCTGCTGGGCGAGGTAGCCCACGCGCAGGCCGCGGCGCGGCGCCAGGCCGCCCGCGTCGGGCGTCTCCTGGCCGGCCAGTATTTTTAAAAGTGTGGATTTGCCGGTGCCGTTGGGCCCTATCAGGCCCGTGCGCTCACCCTCGAACAGGCCGAAAGACAGGCCCTCGAACAGCGGGCGCACCCCGAAGCTCTTGGAAAGTTGCTGGCAGCTGACTAGTATGGCCATGGCGGTAGTCCCCGCAGCCGTCTTTACGGCGGAGAGCAGACCACTATGATAACATTTAGTGCGGCAGGCCGGGATCGGGAGCCTGTACCATCTCCCCGTCAGCGGCCGCCGGTTCGCGCGGTCGCAGCAGCTTGCCCGCGCAGAAAGACAACAACGCCAGCGCACCGAAGGCGCAGACTATGGCGGGGCCGGTGGGCAGATCATAAGCGGCCGAGGCGGCTATGCCGGCCAGGCTGGTTATAACGCCCATCGCCCAGCCCAGCCAGATGCGCCCTTTCAGTGAAGAGGCGAAATGACCCGCCGACACCGCGGGGATTATCAGGAAGGTGAACACCAGCAGCACGCCGGCCAGCTCCACCGAACTCGTCACCACAAAACCGAACAGGGCGTAGAAGAGGAAGTCCCACAGTTTCACGTCCAGGCCTCCGGCCGCCGCCGAGGCGGGGCAGAACGAGATGGCC
>Ga0209000_1000683_pt1 | contig 28348 bp, 33 predicted proteins | sample RifGroD2_FD_183998 | JGI IMG/M metagenome (GOLD analysis project Ga0209000, IMG submission 183998) | Groundwater microbial communities from Rifle, Colorado, USA - Groundwater D2 (SPAdes) (version 2) | ecosystem: Environmental > Aquatic > Deep subsurface > Groundwater | place: Rifle, Colorado... | reverse complement strand
AACTTTAGGATTGGAGTTAAGTATATTGATAACGATTTGATTATAGTATTATAGTTAATAAAATAGTAATTTGGCAGTCTCAATTTAAATTTATTTTGAGAAGAGTAAGTCCAAAATGGCTTTATTGCCGATTAGATTCCCCCTCATCACTCATTGTTTGTTCTCTATAGCGTTAATCACAGTTTTATTCAAACTTAGTAATAGAGACAAATGGCATACTCCAGTGAGATTGATGATATTAGAGTATATCAAAAGAGAGAAGGAAATTGTATAGGGGTATCGGTTTCCTTCATGATAAAGACTTAATAAGATGTAAATATAATAATGTACATCTTAGCGACATGAGAGCAAAGAGTGAGTTAGACTTAAATGTTAATAATTCACTCTCTCATGGATTAAAATGGGTAGATAGGGCAGTTGAAAAACATAAGTCCAGCCACAACAAATTGAATTGAGTTGTGATGACTCTAACAAATAAGAAAATAATATTTGAAAGAAGGAAATAAATAAATATGTCTAATTCACAAAACCCACAATCCGCAATTTCACTAAAAGAGTCCTTTCGTATATTGAACATTCTAGATCAACACACATCATCTCTCTTATCTTATATCTCAAATAAATCAAATTCATTAAAAGTAGAAGAAATCCACCTAAAATCAAAAGTAACAGAAAATCAAGATGAAACAATTGATCAAACCACAGAACGTCAATACAAATGTTCTGTAACAAATATTTCTTTTCTAATTTCTCAATTAATTAGTCAGAAACTAGAATTATCTCTAGCTATAGAAAATGCGAAGAAAGATTTATTTCTTGATTGGCAAGAAAATGGTGAAAATTTAACACTAGATACTGGTATATTATTTGCAAAAAAGAGTAGAGAATTATCTAATAATCTTAAATATTTACTTGATTTAAAACCTTCAGAAGCAAAGTCATTCGGCTCGGATTTCATTTTCAACATCGAAGGAAATCAAGTACAATACAAATTTCCAATAGAGAAAAAAGTAACCTTAGATTTTGACAGAAACGAGATTAATACTTTGTATAAATTTATGTTGAATCGTTCAAATACATTGTCAATTCAAATTGAAAAGGCAATGATGCAAGATATTGTAGAATTTATACCAATTTATGATATTTTGGCATCAACATCAGAAATTGTTGAAGAGTATTTATCTAATAATTAACCAAAGACAATTAATAAGGGGATTGTCTAACCACATTTCTCCTTATTAAAAACAACTAATCAAAAGCAAAGCAAGATATAGACTATTTTATACACATCTAAAATTAGATGTTAAATCTTATTTCAAAGCTCAAATAATGCAGGTTTATGTAAGATTTACATACAACATGATTCAAGAAACTTTTGCTTCAATAGAACAATAAGTCGCTAATCATTTTCGTTAAGCGTAAAATCATTATTCACAAATTCGATATGACATTATTCAATATTAAGCAAATACGATAATCGTTCGCTAATCAACATTTTTGATTAAATTTAGAATTAAATTTTAAAATTTTATAGAAATATAGAATTGATATATAAAATTAGTCTCTTAGAGACAACAAGAAGAACAAATAACAAATATTAATAATTATTCATAAAATAGTCTTATTTTGCTTGCTTTTTGGTTAGTATATTTTACACTTTCAAAAAGAGATTGGACGAGTGCCTTTCTTAAATTTTAACATACTAAATAGGTTTTGCAAGTTATAGCCTAGATAAAAAACTTGCACTTATAATAACAAAACATCAATACAGTTTTTATTGGATTTAATATTCTCTATAAAGGAGATGATTTTTATCAATGGAAAATACTATATGTCCTAAGTGTGGTGAAAATAAGTATTATTGGAAATATGTTAATTTTAAAGAAATATTATTATGTGGTAAATGTGGATATTTTGACTATTTTATTTGTGAAGATGAGTTAGGGTTAATGGATTTAGAGGATAAGAAATAGTAAGTTGATTTATAAAAATATGATAAGAGATGAGGAATCTAATGCTAGAAATTAATCAAGTATATAATGCTGATTGTATTGGTGATAATGGTATGTGTTTGATTGATGATAAGAGTGTTGATATGATCATCTGCGACTTACCTTATGGGACTACTGTTTGTAAATGGGATTCTATCATACCTTTCGACAAACTTTGGAAACAGTATGAAAGGATTATTAAAGATGATGGTGCAATTATTCTTACCGCGAGCCAACCTTTTACAACAGCTTTAATATCATCAAATTATCCATTGTTTAAATATTGTTGGGTATGGGAAAAGAGTAGACCAGGAGATATATTTAATGCAAAGAATAAACCATTAAAAGCTCATGAAGATATTTGTGTTTTTAGCAAAGGTACTACAGCTAATGGTAGCAAAAGAAAAATGAAGTATTTTCCTCAAGATGTTGGTGAAGGTGGTATAACCACAAACAATCCTGATGAAAGAGAATACGCATTTAAAGGTAAACGTCCATCACATAAAGAGAAACGTGTAACACAAGGCAGTAATTATCCTAGAAGTGTCGTAAAAATATCAAATCCAAATAAAGATTCTATCCATCCAACTCAAAAACCAGTCGCTCTATTTGAATATCTAATAAAAACATACACTAATGAAAATGATTTAGTATTGGATAATTGCATGGGAAGTTTTACGACAGCAGTAGCATGTGAAAATCTTAATAGGAATTACATAGGGTTTGAGAATGATGATAAATATTATGAATTGGGAATGAAGAGATTAGAGGGATTACATAAAACTATAATTTAGCTAAATTAATAAATAATTATTTGCATTATTATAACAAACATGATATCATTAGGTAAATAATATGATTAAAGGAGTTGATAATTATGCAAAATATCATTCAAGAAACGACTAACAATACAGATAACCAAAGATATAAATACATATACGATGTAAAAAGAGCGAGTACATATATTAATGAATTTAATTGCAAAGTATTAGACATTGGGAGACACCCACAAACAGGAAATGTATGGGTAAAATTTGATTTCTATGAAACTAAAGAAGCATATGAAGAATGGCGAAAAAGAAGTGACACATTGAGAAATCAATGATATGATTAAAGGAGTGTATAATAACATGCCTGAAGAAAATATGAAATATATTTATAACGTAGATCAAGCAAATTACTACATCAATGAAGGTTGTAGAGTTCTAGGAACTGGTAGACATAATCAAACAAAAAATGTATTTTTCATATTCGGTCATGATGAAACCCAAACTGCTTATGAAAAATGGTGTAAAAAATGTCTGGAATTTAAACAGCAAAAGATTTGTAAATAAATATTACAATAATTTAAGGTGAGGAGATGATAATATGAATTTAATTCAATTTTTACGTATGGATATAAATAATAAATGGATTTCATTAATTAAAAAAGATATGTGTGAGGTTTGTTCAACAAAAGAAAATTTAGAAGTGCATCACGAAATACAATTCATTGAACTATTAAACGATGTATTAAAATTATTAAATTTAAAATACAAAGAGGATATTAATAATTATAGTGTAGAAGAATTAGAAAAAATAAGATTAATATTATTAGGGAAACATTTAGATATTAAAGGCATAACCATCTGTCAAGAGTGTCACGATAATGAGCATATAATAAAAAATTTATTCAAGACTATGAAAAAATTAAATCAGGCAAAATTATATAAAAATGATATTATATTACTTAATAATAAATTGAAAGAATTAAAAGGTGGGAAGTTGTTTAATGGTAATAAAGAAGAATTTAAATTATTTTTAAAAAGTCTTATAGCCTTTCAATTTAAAATAAATCATAATAGTTTAGGGTATAAAATCATAAACAGTAAATTAGAAGAATTGTGTATACCATATTATATAATATCAAAAAAAGAAAATAGTAAAAAATCGGAATTTAGAGGTAAGTATTATTGGACTATCTTAAAAATATAAGGTGAAAGGAGTAATAATATGAACGTTACAAAAAAAGAAAGTAATATAGTCTATATTTATAACGTCTTTCAGTGTAATTTTTATCTGACCAAGGGGTGTAGAGTTTTGGAAACAGGTGTACATCCTTCCACAAAAAAGACATGGTATAAATTTGATTATTACGATACATATAACGCATATGACGAATGGTGCAAAAGAAAAAGTGAATTAGTAAAATAAAACAATTATAAATATAATTTAATAGTATCCCAACGAACACCTAGATTAAGTAATTCTAGGTGTTTTTATTATGTAAAAATAAGGTGAGGTGCTTAATGTGAAAAAGAAATTAAGAGTAAGTGATGTTGTCACAGGAGAACAAATAAAATTATGGGATTTAGGAGACATCATAACAATAAAAGCAGGTACAGGTGTAGGTAAGAGTTGGTTAATTAAAAATATACTATATGATATTGCAAAAGGTGAAAACAAGAAAATATTAATGCTTATACATAGAAGTAATTGTACAGAACAATTTATTGATGAAATATCAAGAGATAATAAATCAGATGTAATAGATATTAAGACATATCAAAAACTTGAGTATAAAGAATTAAAATCATACTTCAATGATTTAAGCGAATACAAATATATTGTTTGTGATGAGTTTCATTATTTCATGTCTGACGCATCTTTCTCAAAAACAACAGATATGTCATTTGATTTAATATTAAGTCAAACGTCAGCAATAAAGATATTCATGAGTGCCACTGGTGATCAAATGAAGAGATTTATCAATGATAATAAAGGAATAGAAACCATAGACTATGAATTACCTATTGATTTTGATTTTGTTGAGGATTTATCTTTCTTTCACAATGATGAGACTTTTGATATGTTTATGGATGAAATAATTGCAAGAAATGAGAAAGCAATTTTCTTTATTCAGTCTGCAAAGAAAGCATATGAATTATATAAGAAATTTAAAGATTATTGTTTATTCAATTGTAGCAAACATAATAGTGATTATTATAAATATGTAGACAAAACAAAGATTAAAGAAATGCTAAAGAATGAAAGATTTGAAGAATTAATACTTATTACTACGACTTGTATGGATGCAGGGGTTAATTTAGTTGATACTGATATAAAACATGTAATATGTGAAGTTGAAGACACAGGAGTTTTGATTCAATGTATGGGCAGAAAAAGGATACAAGATGAAAATGATAAAATTCATTTGTATATCAAAGTCATTAGCAATAATTCTTTAGGAGGAAAAGAGACTCAACTAAAGAAAAAGATACATATGGCTAATTTTCTCAAAGAACATACAGTTAAAGAATTTATAGAAGAATTTCCAAGACAATATGATTATTCTAATATGGTTTATGACAATGCTGTATCGGAAAACAATAAAGGAACAAAGAAAATAAATGAGTTAATGTTTTTTAAATGCGAAGAAGATTTATCTGAAATATTAACTATAAAAGGATATGGAAAATATGGTTATTGTAAATATATTCAATCTATATTTGGAGTTGAATTTTATAATATGATTGAAGAACAAAGTGCAATTGATGAGTTAGAGAAATATTTAGAAAGCATTGTTGGTAAGAGGTTGTATAAAGAAGAACAAAAAGAATTAATTGAGAAAATTGATTTAAAAGTGAACAGAAGGTTGCAAAAAAGTTATGATAAATTAAATGATGGACTAAAAATGATTGAATTAAATTATATAATCTTACCAAAGAAAAGTAATAATAAGAGATATTGGATTGTTGAAAAAATAGATTTATAATATTAGGGACAAAATTGTTGCAACCCTTCTTTAAGAGGCTTGCACCATAATTGTCCCTAAACACAAAAATAAAACAAAATAAATAATATAATTCATGGATTATAAAGTATATGATTACTTACTAATACAAATATTATTAAAGTATTGGAGATGATAAATTATGTATTTATATAAGTTTATTAATAATAATGATGAGATAATTTATGTTGGAAAAACAAAGAATAATATAAGAATAAGATTGAATCAACACTTTGGAAATAATGGGCATTTATCAAATGAAGATTATTCAGAAGTTGTAAGAGTAGAGTATGCAAAAGTAAAATCAGAAAGTGATTTAGTGGTTTACGAGCCTTATTACATAAATCTTTATAAACCAAAATTAAACTCAGAGTTGAAAAAACAAGACATATTAACAATACAATTACCAAATTTAATATGGGAAGAAATAAGTATAATTAAAAATAATATATTTAATTACAAATATAATTTCGATTTTGACTTTGAGAATATAGTTGATTGTATATTATTTAAAAAAGATCAAATAAGGTTTGTTAAAGATTTACGTGCAAAAGAAGGTACTAAACTTCTTAAAAGTATTGTAGAATTAAATTTATTTTTCTTAACTTGTGAAATAAATTATAATATTGAATGTGAATATGATTGGGATAAATATTTAGAAGATGGTTCTTTAAATGATAACTATGAAAAGAAATATTGGAGAATTAGAAGATTATAATAATAATATAACCATGAGTAATTTTGTTGCGACAAAATTGCGAAATGTTCCGTAGGACAAATATCAAATCAATTATCTTGTGACATGTCAAGGGAACGAAACGGGGAGCAGGTGTCTTGTAAGGCTTTGTCGCCTTACGCTTGCATAATTTCTAGCTATCGCGTCGAAATTCTGGATATATTCTTTTAATTAATTTTTCTTTTTGTATGGGAATAATAAAATAAATTACAATAGGTGGTATTAATAAATATTGTCAAAATCAAAAGATGAACTTTATATTATCGGTGTAGATTTTAAAAATGATAGAGATAAATATAAGAAAATACTTAATACTAAAAATCCTTCTTGGAATGATTTAAATGAGTATCAAGGATTTCCATTCAAATCTGGTGAACATTATAGACAATTTATCAAAAAAAGACAGGATCGCGATGGGACATTAAAGAAGTTGGGTATTAATAGGGATGTTGAGGTTAAAGATATTGTAATTGAGAAGAAATTATCTGATGTACAAATGCAAGAAATAAATCTCAAAAAAGAAAGAGTAAAACTTCAAGATTTAAGAACATCTATAAATAAAGATATACGCACATTAGCAAGAAAAGAAGAAAATCAAAAAATCTTAACAAATGCAATTCAAAATATTAAACCTTATTTAAATAAATTATATAAACAGGTAATACAATCTGATAATGATTTATTAATTGGACTTAATGATATGCACTTTGGAATTATGATTGATAATTATTGGAATAAATATAGTCCTGAAATTGCAAAAGAAAGACTTGAACATTACATAGAAGAAATAATTACTATTAAGAGAACACATAACTCAGAAAATTGTTATGTATGTGCAAACGGAGACATAATTTCAGGAAACACTCATCTCGGAATTCAATTAGCAAATAGAGAAAATGTTGTTGAACAAGTTATGGGAGCGAGTGAATTAATATCATGGTTTCTTAGTGAGCTAAGTGGATATTTTAACAATGTATATTTTTCTGTTGTTTCAGGAAATCACAGTAGGTTATCCACTAAATTTGATAGTCCAAAAGGTGAGAGATTGGATGATTTAATTCCTTTTTATATTAAAGCAAGACTGCAAAATATAACAAATATTTCTGTTGTTGATAATATAGTTGATAATACTATGTCCTTGATAAATATTAGAGGATTATATTATTTGGGAGTCCATGGTGATTATGATGGCATAAACAGTTCACTCAAATTAATTGAAATGATACCTCATGAAATATATGGAGTATTTAGTGGTCATTTACATCATAATTCACACACTTATGTTCAAGGTTATAAACTAATGATGTCAGGATCTTTAATGGGAATGGATGACTATACGATAGAAAAACGTATACTAGGAAGTCCTCAACAATTAGTTTGTGTATGTAATAATAAAGGTGTAAAGGTTATGTATGATATATTTTTTAAATAAAATAACAATAAGAAAGAATATGAGGATACTTAAATGTCACTAGAAAAAATCAAGTTCAAAGAGATTATAAATGAAACTACAAATCAAACTTCATATTTAATAAACGACAAATTCGTCACAAAAGAAGTATATGATTCAATGGAACAAGATGAGTCTCTATTTGTTCTTCCTCCATTACCTAAAATGAATGGAAGTCCTGAAAATAGCAAACCTACCAAACCTAGTAATGTCACTAATATTAACAAGTATAATTCTGATGAAAACGATGAAGAATGCGATTGCCCTCAATGTCAAGAATTGATAGACATAATTTATACCATTAGAGAAATGGATGACTATGAAGCAAAGGAGTTATTAACTAATTACATAGACGCAATAAAAACAAAGACTGGTTTAGAAACATCTACTGAAATATATAGTCAACTTGGAAATAGTATGATTAAGGTTTCTGCACAGTTGGATGTACAATTAGATAATTTTATGAGTCAGTTTGATGTAATCGAAGAAGAATAAAATAAAAATAAAGGCAGGAAATCACAAAATGATTAATAAGCAAAAATATACTTTATCTCAAGTTGAAAATATTATTGACTCTCATATTGAATCTGATAGAGATTTTACATTTATCTGTGGATTTGAATTGGCTCACTATATTTATGATTATTTAGGAAATGAATATGGAGTTGAAGCAAATTCAGTCGAATTATCTTCAGAAATTGATGAATATTATGTTTCAATGTCTTTTTACAAAGATGGAGATATTGATTTCTTTTGTGAGTATGCAAAATGGGATCAAGATGAAACATATAAATATAGCGAAGGTGATAATCTAGATTATTTTGTATTTACAGACATGTCTTTTGGAGATGTTAGGGAATTTTTAGGAGGTAAAGATACTAAAGTAGTATTTTGTGAATTGGTGGATGAGGATTGTGAGAATGGTAATACGATGGAAGGATATGACAGTCAATATGATGTAAGTCCTGAATGTGCTAATTGCGTTGGTTGTGATGAGCATTGTGGTAGAGGTAATCATGATGATGAATATGAATGTGAGGATAATGAATTGGAAGAACAATGTGAATGCCCTATCTGTCAAGCAGAACAAGAAGTTAAAGAATTAGATTGCTATTGTGAAGAATGTTCAGAAGACTATATGAAAGAATTTATCAATGAGTGCTTAGAGCATGTTTTTAATGGTTGTCCTGATTGTGTTATTGAAAGCGTTGTAAAATTAGCTTTTAAATGCAAGGAATTGGGAATAGAAAGTGCTAAGTATAACATGTATGAATTTTTAGAGGATTAGTTAGTAAAATAATAAATTAAAATCTAAGTTTTAAATTAATATTTTGTAGTCAAGTCGAGAGTATATGCAAAGATGTATATACTCTTTGTTGTTTGCAAAATAAAATATAATAATGTATAAGGATTGATAATTTGAATGATTCAGGTTTTGTATACTTCTTCCTTAATATAAATGATAATTCTATTAAAATTGGTTTTACTAAAAATATTGAGAAAAGAAAAAAAAGTTTATCTACTGGAGTAAGTGGAAATTAGCTTTGCTTGGCTATGTTTTGGGTAATGTTAGTTTGGAAAAAGCACTACATACTCAATGGGATTTATTAAGGATTAGACATTCAGGAGAGTGGTTTAATTGTTCAAATGAAATTGCTGAATGGATTAATAGCAATAATGTGATTCAAAGTAATTGGATTGAGTTGGATGATGATAGTGGCAAGGTTAGGATTTATAAGAGAATGAAAAATTTTTAGAGTTTGAATTATGTTTAGATTATACATCGTCTTAATTGGCGATGTTTTTATGTGAGCATAATTTGTTCATTGGAAGAGAGGTAGTTTAGGGTTGCTCCTATTCTCCGTACCCTCTCTTCTATTTATTTTTATGTGGTTAGTACGGAGAAATAAAAATGTACGGAAAGAAGGAATTAGAAGATGTTGGTAACAAAAGAGGTGAATTCGCATTCCAAGGACGACTAAAACAATAAGAGAACCTAAAGAAAATGTTGGAGAAATATATTGTAGGGTATGTATGAAACATAAGTCTCAAACTAATTTTTATGAAGCAACGAATCCTATGCTTGACAAAAATGGTTTTATGAGCATATGCCGTGAATGCTGTAATCAAATTTATGAGGATTATTTCTCAATACATAATATTTTAGAAGTTGCTTTACAATTAACTTGTCAAGATTTAGATATTAGGTTTAGTGCGGAAGCTTTAAAGCAAACACAATCACATATAGAAAGTTTACTAACTAAAGGGAAAAAAGCTGATCGGGTTCTTGGATATTATAAAAGCAAACTCTCTTCAACAAATAAGAGTAATGAAAAAATGGATACTTTTAGATATAAAGATAGTGATTTTAATTATATTAAAGACAATATGGAAACAACAAGTATAAATATGAATACTGATATGTCAAAAAATCAAGAATTATATGATTATGATGGAATTCCAGAAGAAACAGTAAAATATTGGGGGAAAAATAGAGAAAATTGGGAATATGATTTCCTTGTAGAAGAAATATTTAAGATTAAGTCAAGTTTTGAGTGTCCAGATTATGGCATGGAAATGATCATGAAAGATATTTCTTTTATTAATCTTGACATTGAAAAAATAAGACAAGAAGGCAAAGATACTAAAGGGGAAATTAATAAATTAATTGAAACAAGAAGTAAACTTATGAATGATGCAAATATGAAACCAGTTCAGGCAACAGGAGCAGAAGCAAACGATCAAGTTACTTTTGGTACATTAATAAAAAAATGGGAAAATGAAAAACCAGTCCATGAAACATTGGATGATGAAATGAAAAAATATATTGATGTTTACATGGTTGGTCATTTAGCAAAAATGATGAATTTAAATAATGAAACAGTAGACAAATACGAGGATTCTTTAAAAGAGTATACTATTGATTTTGATAGTATACAAAATGAAGATGAGGAGTAGAGAAATTAGGTGATATATAATCGCTGGATATAAAAACTTCGAAGTAAAAAGAAATAAAGCAACAAATACAGTTGGTGTTTTTGATAAAACAAGAAATTATAATAAAGGAGATCAAAAACTAACTAGGTCAGAAAAGCTAATGAATGGTGTTGGAGACTGGGCTTCTTTTTATCGTTCTCGCCCAGATATTTTTGCAGAAGAGTATTTAGGACTATCTTTGAAAACTTTTCAAAAAATATTACTATATTGTATGGTTCATTATAATTACACAATGTTTCTCGCTAGCAGAGGATTGGGCAAAACCTATTTGACAGCTTTATATTGTGTAATAAAATGCATTCTATGGCCTGAGACAAAAATAGTTGTGGCTGCTGGGCAAAAATCTCAGGCAATGAAGATTGTAACTGAAAAAATTCCTGAATTAATAGCTAAATCTAAAACAGGTATGCTAAGACGAGAAATTAAAGGTTCCATTAGAACATCAATGAATACAGATGACCCAAATGTTGAGTTCGTAAATGGTTCATGGATTAAAGTTACAGCAGCCACACAAGGAGCCAGATCAGCCCGCGCAAATATTTTGATCTTGGACGAATTTCGGATGATTGACCCTGTAATTTATAGAGGAGTTTTAAGAAGGTTTTTAGCTGCTTCTAGACAACCAGGTTTTTTAGAGAAGCCAGAATACAAAAACAAGCAAGAATATCTAGAACGAAATCAGGAAATATTTTTATCGTCTTGTTGGTATAAATTTAATTGGTCTTTTGATAGATATAAAGTATTTTTAAATGCAATGTTAAGGGGTAAAAAATATTTTATTTGTGGACTTCCGTATCAATTTGCAATTAAAGAAAATTTAACTAATAAAGATCAATTGCTTGATGAACTAGCAGAAGAAGATATGGATATTGTTAGTTGGACAATGGAAATGGACTGTTTATTTTTTGGAGAGAGCGAAAAAGCTTTTTTTAAAACAGATGAATTGACTCAAATAAGAAAGATATATAAACCTATATATCCAAAACCATTTTATGAAACCATAAAAGATAAAAAATTTAAATATTCTCCAAAAGAAAAAGGAGAAGTCAGAATATTAAGTTGTGATTTAGCTGCAATTGGGACTAAACAAAACGATGCTTCAGTATTTATGTTGATGCAATTACTTCCAATGGTGTCTAAAAGAGATGGAAATAATTTTAAAGGTTATGAAAGAATTATACCCTATATGGAAACTATGGTAGGTGCTCATACCGAATTACAAGCAATAAGAATTAGACAATTATTTGATGATTTAGATTGTGATTTTATAGTAATTGATAGACAAGGAAATGGAATTGGAGTTTATGATAATCTATGTAAAAGACTATATGATAAAGATAGAGGAATTGAATATCCTGCTTTAAATAGTATGAATGAAGAAAAAATGCAGGAAAGGTGCTTAGTGCCAAATGCAGATCAAAAGATTTATACAATATCTGCAACCTCAGAATTCAATTCTGAAATAGCAGTATCGTTAAGAGATAATATCAAGAGAAATAAAATTAAATTGTTAGTAAATAAAAATGACTCATATGATTTCATTTCTAAAATTGAAAACCTATCTAAATTGTCTCCTGAAATGGTTGCTAAACTAGAAGCTCCTTTTGCTCATACAGATGCTTTGGTTAATGAAATGGTCTTGTTGGAGTCAGAAATCAATCAAAGTACAGGATATATTAAATTAAAAGAAATGTCTGGACAACGAAAGGATAGATATTCTGCGATCTCATATTCCAACTTCTACGCTTCAATTTTAGAAAAAGATTTAATGAAAGAATCAGACAACAATAATTACGAAGATTGTTTCATACCTCCAACATCAACCCCTTGGAAGGACTTCGATAATTAAAAAATAATTGTAACATAAAATATAATAATAACCAACTCTATACTCCCACAGAAATGAGGTGAAAATAAATTTGGCAAGAAAAAAACAAAGACAAAATATATCTCTTCCATCATCAAATTCTTCTCCTCAACCTATAATTACGACCACTCCATCTCCTGAAATGTCACCAGAACAATTCATGCGTGATTATGCTAATACCTTATATTCTTCATTGCAACAAATACGTGATAATCCTTATTATACTCCTCAATATGCTAATAATTTAATGAAAGATATAAATATTGCTCCCTATAAACCTTCTTCAAAAGATATCGAAAATTGGTTGGTATATCCTCAGCAGTTTGAACAGCAATTAAGTAGTTTATCTCAATATCTTGAAGGCGTAGTGATGCAATATGAAAGAACTATTTATCATTTTAGTACCCTCTTAACATTTAATTATTATGTATATCCTATTACTCCAATCCCAACAGATAAAAAAGATTTAATTTCATTCAAAAAGTCTTATAATAAAGCCTTAACTTGGTTAAGAAAATTTAGAGTTAAGGAGCAATTTCAAAATGTAATGTTGGGAGTAATTAGAGAAGGTGGAAAATATTATTATGTTCGTGAATCGGCAGACTTTATAGATTTACAAGAAATGCCACCTCAATGGTGTGTGATAGATGGTAGAACTAGTTTAGGATATACGTATTCTTTTAATATGTCATTCTTTTTAAAAGCACCTCAAGCATTAGCTGATTATGCTCCTGAATTTTTAAATTGGTTTGATGATTTTTATATTGATTACCAGACAAATAAAGGAATTCAATATTATAAACAAATGCCTCCAGAGAAAAGTGCGGTATTTTTATTTGATGATACAAAAGCTGCTAGACTAAATCCACTTAGGTCATTATTTAAAGATGCTTTAGATGTTCAAGAGTATAAAAAACTATTAAAAACTAAAACTCTTCTTGATACGTGGAAATTAATATATATGAAGTCTCCTGTAGACAAGGACGGAAAAATGACTATTGACCAAAAATTAATAGCAAATTGGATAGCTATTGCCCAGTCTTCACTCCCTTATGGTGCGGTTGCATTCGGAAGTCCTTTAGAAGCATCAGAGCTTAAGGTGGCAGATAATCAATTTATTAATATATTAGGAAGTCAAACAAACTCTAAGTTTTGGGAAAATGCTGGAGTAAATGCTAATATAATGGGTTCTAGTGATGCAAAAAGTGCATCAGCTATAAAAGCTAGTCTTGAGACAGATGTTGCGTTCGTTTCTCATTTATATCCTATTTTTGAGAGATTTTTAAATTCTCAGTTAGCTCAAAAAACAGGTAAATATAAATTTGGGATACGTCTTTTTGGAGACAAATTTAGCATAAAAGATACAAGAGAAGAGCTTACAAAAGCAATTCAATATGATGACAGTCACTATATAAAATGGATGGCCTCGATGGATTATGAGCCATTTGAGATAAATGGCTTGAATGGAATGATGGATATTTTTGGCTTAAGAGATAAAATTAAACCATTGATGAGTAGTCATACTCTGAGTAGTAAAGATAATAAAGGTGGCAGACCAACTGCTGAAGATTTAGGTAAAGGAATTTCTGATTCAAATGAAATTACTAGAGATAATGATAGCAATGAAAATAAAGTTGTAGACTAACTTAAAAGAGAGTTGATATAACACATGTTTGTAAAAAATGCAGAAAAAATCTTTGCTAAGGAAGATTTGTTTTCTTGTTGTGATCCAAATTTAAAAGATTTCTTATGTGATAAAGGAATTATCTATATTAGCAAAAAGACTGACGAAAATGACGAAAACCTTTGCTGGTTGTTTTTAATTAATAATCGATTGTCTGAATGTTTATTAGAATGGACGAAAATTCCAAAAAATTATGGTTAAGACTATTAAATAATAGTAATAGTTTTTAATAAAAAATAAAAATAAGAGGAGGAATTAATAATGGCTTCAAATTATTATAATGGTGATAGTGTAACAGAATTAAAAATTGATAGTTTAAAATTGGCAGATGGTGTAGCAATTACGGCAACAGGCACAGAGTTAAATATTTTAGACGGAGTAACTAAAACAGCAGCTCAAATCAATTTATTAACTCAAGGTGTAGCAGCAGGATATAAGGTAGCTCGTGGAGTAGCTACAATTGGAGCAGCAAGTGTTGATGTTGTAACTGGATTAACTACTGTTGTAGCGGTAGTGGTATCTATGGTTGGAGATCCATCGTTGACTCATATGTATAGTACATGTACGGTTGGGGATCAGGCAGGGGCTCCTGCCAGTGGTTCGATAAGAATTAAGTCGTGGAAACCAACTGGTGTGGCAGATGTAACACCTATAGCTGCGACATCTACATTTGCTTCAATTTCTTGGGTGGCTATTGGGACTTAATATTCCTAATTTAGACAATAAATAAGAATTTATTAGGAGAGGGGGTGAATATGTGAGTGAAATAATTAAATTCAATTGTGATAAATTTTCTATTATTGAAGATGATCCGAGATTTATTACTTGTAAATTTTATTTTGGATTAATCGGAGAGAATTATAATGGAAGTGTTCTCGAAGAGGAAGATTATGAAAATAATAAAGGAACAATAGGATATACTCCGATTTGTGGATATTTTAAAAATTCTGATTTTGATGAACATGATCCAAAAGAATATCCTCTTGGTGGTTTACTTAGTTTTGCTGATTGCGAATATTCATATGAAACTTATAAAGATAATAATTACGCCGTAGCTAAAGGGATAATTCAAAAGGAATATTTAAGTGATGAAGCAGAAAATATTCTTAAAAGTGGAAATAAAAAAATTAGTATAGAAATTGAAGTCCTTGACAAAGAAAAATTACCTGATGGAAAATTTCGATTTAAAGAATGGATATACCAATGTATTACTATTCTTGGGGATAAATATCATGAAGGGATGCAAAATGCTCATCTTGAAGTATTAAATAATACCAGAGAAAAATATGCTTCATTTGTATCTCAAACAATAGAATCTTTTTCTAAAGATAAATCTAATGAGTTTGAATTAACTCTCCCTCCTAATGATATAGGGGTTACAGAGTTTTCAATAAATAACGATCCAAATGAAGAAAAGAAGGAGGAGGAAAATAACAGTATGAAATTTAATAAAACAGAATTTGCATTATTAAATGGCATGACATCAAATCAAATTGAAGGAATTTTTGAAGATCAATGTAAAAGTGCTGGATTAGATTGTTGGATTTCTGATTGGTCTGACAAATATGTTTTTATCTATGATTATAAAATGAGTATGCATAAAGCTATTCCTTATACAGTTGAAGATAATACATTCAAACTTGATTTTGCAGGGTATAAAATGGCTAGGTCTACTCAAGTATGGATTGTAGATGGTGATGAAGCCGAAATGCCGGAGACAGATATGATTCAACAAATGGTATCTTCTGTCATAGATAAAATGGCTTCAGAAAAAGCTAAAATAGAAGAAGAATATGCCTTGGAAAAGTCAAAAACTGAAGAATCAATGGCCTGTGATAAGGCAAAAATGGAAGAGGAATTTACTTTAAAACAAACAGAGTTGAATGAATTAACAGAAAAAATGTCTCTTAAAGAGGAATCCATTCTTAAAATGGGTCAAGAGTTAGATGAAATTAAAGAAAGATTTACATCTAAAGAAACCGAGGTAGAAACTTTGAAATCTGATATTACTAAATATGCAAAAGAGAAAAAAGAAACTGAAGCAGAAGTGATTCTTGCAAAATATTCTAAGAAAATTAATGAAGATGAAAGAACAGAACTTTTTGCTAAACTTGAAACATTCTCTTCTGTTGAAGATTTTGAGAAAGAAGTTAAAGCTTTTGTGTGTGATAAATATGAATCAGAGGTTAAAGGAAAGGATATAACTACATATTCACGTTTAGGTTTGCCTCCTGCTACCACAGAAGAAGAAAAAACCAATGATGAACATTGGGTTTCTTATATTAAAGAATATGCACCACAAAAATAATTTTTATTAAAGAAAGGATTGATTAATAATGGCTAATATATGTGAATTTATGAATGAGGCATCTTTTGATGCAGATGTGTTGAGTGTACAAAATGCTACGCTACCCCTTGATGATGGTTATCTGGGGAAATTAACTGGTTTGGTAAGTGGGGAGAGGGATTTGTATCTTATTGCGGTTCCTGCTGCAGTAACAACTGATGAAGTAGTAATGGTTGTTGGTGCAGAAGTATATGTTGATGCTAATGGAATGAGGGTTCCTCTTCATAACAAAGCAAGCTTTACTTATGTTGCTACTCGCCCTGTGAGAGCATATCGTCTCAGAACTGGTATGAGATTTAAAGTTAATACTGCTGGAATCAGTGGATCTCCTGTAGTTGGACAATATGTAATTCCTGCCAATGGAACATTTCAATATGCTGCTGCCGCAGATTTAACGGGTAATACTAGAGTTGCTTTTGAAGTAGAAGAAACTGGTACAGCAACTTGCAATATCTTTACAGGGAAAACTATGGTAGATGCAACTATTATCCGTGTAGTTAAAGGTGTTTAATAAAATAATTAATAATATAATAATTAATAATATAATAATGAAAGGAATGATAAATAATTATGAATAGAATTGCTAGATTTTCTAAGAAACAAGTTGCCGCAGTTGAATTAGGAGTTGAATTGTATAAGCATCATCTTTACGAAAAAGAGAACATGGGAGGTAGAAATCTTCGATATGCTACTTTTGCAAACACCAAAGATGTAAGTGGTTATGTGATCCCATTAAAAGATAAGAATATTATGTTTGGTAATATGATGGCTGATGAGGCGTATGAGATTTCTGGATTAGATAAAGAGCGTTTTCCAATTATCGAAGCTTTTACTTTCCAGAATTTTGAACGTGCGTATTTCTCTGTTTTGGAAGAAACATTAAATAAAATTAATGCGAAGACTGAAATCGAGCAAGCATTGAATTTTTGTGAAGTAAAATCTATGGCAGATGGAGACTCACTTACGTTCCATATCCCTTCAAATCATTTGCTGTCTGTATCTACAGTTGCAAATGGTGTAAGAAGTGTACACTTCCAAACATTGTGGGAAGAAGATGTAACTCTTACTCCAAAAGTCAAGAAAGCAGGAGTAAAAATTGATATTTATCGTGTAGCTGCTGGAAGTTATGATTGGGGTTGGTTAATTAATCAAGTGGTTAAATCTTTCCGTACAAAACAACAACAAGAGGTTATTGACATTGTTTATGGCGGATATTCCACTATTGGAACTAACTTTAAAGAAGCCACTTTTGCACAAGATACATATATTAAATTAGCTGAAAGAGTATCTGCTGCTAATGGTTCTCCTGCGGTAACTATTGGTACAAAAGTTGCATTAAATAAAATTTTGCCAACTTCAGATTACATGAAATTAGAGTTAGGGAGAGAATTTACTGATGTTGGATATATTCAATCTCCTTTTGGAATTCCAACAATAAAACTAGATCAGAGTATTAAGCCAAATTCTGCTTACGATTTTGCAATTGATAATGACTATGTAATTATAGTTAGTTCTGCTGTTGATAAAATATGTAAACTTGGGATGGAGGGACGTACAACAATACGTTCAAGCCGTGAATTTGAAAACGCAGATGATACTATGTCATATACGCTAACTGAAAAATGGGAAATCAAATTGGCAGCACAAAGTTATTATGGGATAGTCAAAGTATCTTAAATTTGTAGTTTTTATAAAAAGTTATAAGTATATTTAAAAGACATCTGTAAAAATACAGGTGTCTTCCCAGTTCTAATGTTTCTAAAAATATTACTCAAAGGAGAATCAACAAGTAAAATATGGCAAAGCAAAATAATATTCCAGAAACAACAGCAAGCAATCAAACTGTAATTATTACTCCAGATTCAAAAGAATCAGAATTAATGTTAAAAAATCAAGATCTTGAAAATAAAATTAATAATCTCACTCTTATGATGGAACAATTTTTAACTTCTCAAATAAAAACAACAGAAGTTAAAGAATATGAAAAACAAATAAATATACCTCAAAAACAAGAAAAGGATAAAGGATTTCAGGCATATGTATCTATTGATCATGCAAAAAGAGTTTTATTGATGAATATGATGCACGCAGGAGGTACTTTTACTACACATAGTAACAAACCAATCAGATTTAATCATTTTGGTCATATTCAACATGCTCGTTTTGAAGATGTTGAAAGTTTGGCATCTAAATATCGTGAATATTTTGAAAAACTTGAAATTAGAATACTTAATGATAATGATGTTGTGGAAGCTTTGTATTTAAAAGAAAGTTATAATAAATATGATATTTCAAAAGAAGAGCTTGAAAATATTATTGAATTAGATGCTCAAAAAATTGTTGAAAAAATTAAATCATTATCTGACGCAATGCAAGAATCAGCATTATCGTTGATTGTATCCAATGTATCAAAAGGTAATCCTAAATTTATGGATAAAAATAAATGGGAAATTATCAATAACGCATTTGGTATTAATATTCAAGAATTTGCCAACAAGTATATCAATTAAATAAATGAAATATAAAATAATAAAGGATAGAAAGGAGTGATAGAAAAATGTCTACAAGTTTTGATTCTCCATTTGAACAATTCTTATTAACTATTGATGATTCAAGATTTATTAATAATTATACAGTTGATAATCTTACTATAGAACTGTCAAAATATCTTTATAGATCAATTGGAATATGTGGAGATTATTTATACTCAGATTTAAATAATTATACTCTAACTCAACAACAAAGTGAAGTTTTTGTTGCTGATGGATTATCTGGAGTTTTCATGTTGACTATCACTCCTTATATTAATGGTAATTTTTATATTTCAGTTGATAATACAGAGACAGAAAACTATACATATGATTCTGTATTAAATAAAATAACTATCTCCCCCACTCCTATATTAAATAGCGACATTTATATTGGAAATTATAAAGTTGGCGAATTTATAGATAGTTTGTCTATGCAAGAAATAACTTTTGTTTCTAGGGGAATGACTATTCCTTATCTTGAATTTCAATTACAGAAAAATAAGCATTTAAATCAAATAGTGTATGGTAAAGATTATCAAGTACATAGTCAAGCCAATCATATAAAAGAAAATAGAGAAACAGTAAATAATGCTAAAAATAGTTTAATACAAGACATGATTATGTATTCTTACCATAAAGATCCTAACAATTTAACAGGATCGGCTGGTGGTTGATTTTGGCATTTAGTGATTTAGTTAATACTTATAAAAAAAGATTATCTAATGATGGACTGAGTATGCGTGATGAATATATTAATTCTATTAAAGATAGTTTTTTAGACAGTTTTGATAGTAATGTTAGTTATAAAGAAATTCAGTACAAACATAATAATGATTTAATATATACTACAATCCCCGTACATTTTCTTCAATTTAAAAGTATTACTAATGCAAATGAGAAAGTATCTTTAGATGATTTTAAAAGAATTGTATTTAAAGATACATTTTTTATTGCTAATGTTGGTGATTTAGTTAAATACAATGATAAAGATTGGATTGTGGTCAGTACAAATACAATTGATTTTATACATGATTGTACAATTCAACAATCAAACAACACACTTCTCTTTTACGATGAAAATTCAATTTTAATTGATCCAATTTCCATCCCTTGTATTGTTGGTAATATCTCAATCAATACAGATGAATCTACAACAATTACAACAGTCGATAATATGGTTCCTCTAACATTGCCAAATACTGAAATTTCTAGACAAATTAAAGTAAATGATATTTATAAATTAGGTTTATACAATTATGTGATTTCTAGTGTTGGTAACGACATTAGCATTCCTGGATTACTAATTTTCAAGATGAAGTATAGCGAAGTTGAACAAGTAGTACCTACGCATAGTTATGGAATTGACATCTTGAATGGAATTTCAGCAAGTGTTACGCAAGGTGAAACATTGCAATTAAATGTTTCTGTAACTGATAATAATGTTGAAGTTTTATCTCCTGTAATTACCTATAGTTCATCTGATGAATTAGTATGTATAGTTAATTCTAGTGGTTTAGTAACTGCAATTAATTCAGAAGGAAATTGTACAATTACAGCAACATATCAAGGTGTAAATGATTCCATTAGTATTTCAGTTAGTACAGTGGAATTTCATAATTATACAGTTAATATTGTTCCATCTGGAATTTTAAAAGTTGGTCAAACAATAACTGCCATTGCACAATTCATGGATAGTGGGATTGTGACGAGTGATATTGCTACTAGTTGGTTGGTATTAGCAGATGATGCTGTCTCTAGTACAAATTTAGTAACTATTACTTATAGTGGTAATAATTGTAGTATTAAAGCTGGTACAAGTATTGGATATGTGAGACTTCATGTTAGTGGTGTGAATTGTAGTGGTTTTGTTAGATTGAAGGTTGAGAGTTTATGGTAGAGTGTGGAGGTGATTATTATTAGTGGTAGATTTGAGACATTAGACAGCGATATTATGGCAATTTTAATGACTATGATGAGTAGTCAAAATTTATGTAAGTTAATTTATTATGATACATCTACACCTTTATTAGAAGCAAATATTGAGAATACAACATCTCTACTTTTTGACAGACTATATCCCATTCCAATAACTCCATTAGTAACTGACGATGCAAAAAGTTTTATCACAGTTGTTTTAGATGATTTTAATTTAGGTAAAACAAATATAAAATTTAAAACATCTAAAATACTAATAAATGTAATTTCACATATTAGTTTATGGCCTATTGCTGAAGGGAAACTTAGACCTTATGGCATAATGGGCGAAATTGATAAGTTATTCAATGAACAAAGAATTGTTGGCATTGGTAAGTTAATATTCGAAAGGTCAAATTGGATTGCTGCTAATGAAAAATTTCAGGGATATCGTTTGATTTATAATGTTGTGGAATTTAATTGATTAGATTAGTAGGTGTATGGATTATCAAAGGATGTGGTTAAGGTGGTGGTTGATGAATTACAATTGATGAGGGGAAGAGGAGTTAAAGTAGGAGATTTTTTAATTAAACCATTAACAATGGGTGAGATTGAAGAGTTAACAGAATCTAAATACTTTCAATACATAAGCATATTAACCATAGGCAAAGAATCATTTCAAATTACTGATGATAATATACCTTTATTTGACTTGGTTTTTGCTATTTGTACTAGAGAAGAAGATTTTAGGTATTTATTTCTAAATAGCATGAGTTGTTTTATAAGAGAAGAAATAAAAATGTATGCTAATTCTATTGGATTTTTCTTTTATTCAGAAAATGAAGAAGTGTGTAGTTTTATTACAAAAGATAATTATGACGATATTATAGAAGTTATTAAATATCAAAATTGTTTAATAAAAAAAAGTGAAAACGATGAAAATCCTGCAAATGAAAAAGCAAGAGAAATTCTAGAAAAACAAAAAAAAGCTAGAGCATTACTTGCAAAAGCAAAGGGTTCTGGAGATGGCGAGTCATTAACTTTAGCAGATTTGGTTTCTATTTTAGCATCCAATGGAAATGGGATCACCCCTTTTAATGTTTGGGATATGAATTTTTATTGGTTTAATAATCAGTTTAATAGAATGAAAATGCTTGATGAATACGATATAAATATTAGAAGTTTGTTGGCAGGAGCTAAGTCAGAAGATATTGATTTAAAACATTGGATGGGAAAAATAAAATAGTTTTTTAATAAAAAACAATTAGTTTAAATAATTAAGACACTCAAAAAGAGATGTCTTTTTTATATATACAAATAAATAAATAATGAGGAGGAATTTAATAATGGCTAATAACAAATTTGGGGTAAAAGAGGTAATGGATGTTACATTCTATGATACTGTAACAGGTAAACCAGTTTTGTTTTGTGATACTCTAAAAGTCACATCACTTGATAATAAAGCAAGCCAATCATTTGCGAGAGGGGGAAAAGGGAACCCCAAGCTATTAATCTGGGATTATGACCGTGAATCGGCTATGACAATTTCCGATGCCTTACTATCCCCTAAATCATTTGAAATACTTTCAGGCAACGCAACAGTTACGGGAGCAGCCACAATCTATATGCGTCAATCTACAGTTTGGATTGCCGATCCAGATGACAATACTAAAATGATTAATCAAGGGTCTTTGTATCCTTTAACTGCAACTGCTGGTGGAGCAATTACATTAGCTTATACTCCACTTGAAGCCGCCGCAGATATTCTTGTTTATGAACTTAGCGATGATGGAGGTACTGCACTTGCAGCAGGCGCATTGGTTGGTAAAGTTTTAACTAATGTCGCTTGGGCTAACAAGAAACTTGTTGCATATTTTTCTTATAATTCTGGTGTAAATGCAACAACTTATTCTATTACTTCGAGTGCGTTTCCTTCAACTTATCGCATTGTTGGAGACACGGTGATTCGAAATGCTGAAACTTCGAAGGATGAAGCTTTCCAAATGGTTATAAATCGGGCCAAAATCAAGGCCGACTTTAAATTAGATTTTAAATCGGACGGAGATCCGTCAACTTTCGACATGAATATCGACGTTTTGCGCGAAAGTGACAATGATAAGATGGTTACAATGGTTCAATATACTTATTAATATTAAGGAGGTATAACATAAATGAATCAATATGAAGTTACTAACATTCATATTGGTAAATATGCTTGTGATACTATATATATTAAAGTTGATCAAGATATTTGCCAAATTCCAATTAATAAACAAGCAAAAATTACTTCCGATTTAATTGGTAAGGAAATTGAGATTGATAATCTGTTTATTGTTCCATTGGATGAAGTTATTTTAGTTTGACAAAAATCAATAAGTAATATATAATTATTTAGGGATAGGTAATCATTGAGGTTCGAAACTTAATGCTTATTCGAAAAGTGGTAATTCCGATACCACCTTCCCTATTATATATTGGTCGGGAAATAATATTACAACGGAGGTAATTAAAATGGTGCTTACTAAAACTGTATTAATTAACTGGAATAAAAGAAACAAAAAATACTATATTAACAAAGGATATGTTTTTACGCAATATAATGATGAATTTGAAGTCAAAGTGGAAGATGTGTCAAAAGGTAATAGCGATATATATGTAGATGTACTTTGTGATTATTGTTTTATAAATACTACAAATAAAAAATATCAGGATTATATCAAGCAGAATGAAAAAGCAATTATACATAAAGATTGCTGTAAGAAATGTCAATCATTAAAAGTTAAGGAAAGTAATTTATTAAAATATGGTGTTGAAAGTACAAATTCGTTAAATGAAGTCAGTAATAAACGCAAAAATACATGTTTAGATAAATACGGAGTAGAAAATACTTTTCAATCTGAAGAAATTAAAGATAAAATTAAAAATACATGCTTAGATAAATATGGAGCAGAAAATTATGCTCAAACAGAAGAGTGGAAAGAAAAAGTTATAAAAACTAATTTAAGGAAATATGGTGTTGAATGGGTTTCTCAAAATGACGAAGTTAGACAAAAACAAATTGATACTAATATTGAACGATATGGTGAAATTTGTTCATTAAATAATATTGATGTACAAAATAAAAGTAAAAAAACTATGATGGATAATTATGATGTTTTATATCCTATACAGAATAAAGATATTAAGAATAAAATTATTAATACTAATATTGAAAAATATGGTTTTGATAATCCATCCAAAAATGAAGAAATTAAAGAAAAAGTAAAAAACACATGTGTAGATAGATACGGATTTTCATGTAGTTTATTAAATGATGAAGTAAAAGATAAACGCAATAAAACGTGGATAAAATATGTAGGTGGTCATCCATTTAGAGATGTAAAAATCATAGAAAAATCTCGTAAAACTATGTATTTGAATAATACTTCACCAACATCTAAACAACAAGAATATTTATGTAATTTATTGAATGGAGAATTAAATTACCCTATTTCGACTTGTAGTTTAGATATTGCATTTCCAAAAGAATTTATTTGTATCGAGTATGATGGTGGAGGTCATACAAATAGTATAAAATTAAATCAAATATCAATTGACGAATTTTATAATAAAGAAAAAAGACGAGAAATATTTATCCGATTAAAAGGATGGATGTTAATTAGAATTATATCGATAAATGATTATATTCCTTCTGATAAAATAATAATAGAAATGATTACTTATGCCAAAGAATATATTAATTCAGGTCATTCATGGATAAAATTTGACATTGACAATTCAAAAATAATTAACTCCCAAGGACAATTTGATTATGATTTTGGAGAATTAAGGAGAATTTCTAAAAAAGACTTAGAAGATAATAACAAAATAACATCATTGTCCTCTACAGGAGGTAATAAATAATGAGAAAATTATTATATATTGATGTAAAAAATTACATAGAAGTTGAAAGTGAATCTAGTTGTAAATTAAAAAGCAAAGAATATTTAGGTATTAGAAAAGATTTAGATTTAATATGTAAATGTGGAGAACCATTTTCTACGTCTTTTAGAATGTTTAGAGACTTCGATAAAAAACAATGTGATAAATGTACTCCAGTAAAAGAAAGAATATATAATAAAACTACAGAGCAATTTAAGAAAGAAATTTATGATTTAGTTGCAAATGAATATACCGTACTGGGTGAACATACAGGTATACATGAGTATATTAAAATGAAACATAATACTTGTGAATATGAATACGAGGTAACTCCTGCTAATTTTACACATGGTAAATGTAGATGTCCAAATTGTAATGAAAGTAAGCAGAGTAATACAGAAGAATTCAAACAGAAAATATATGAAAAATATGGTGATGAATATGAAGTTTTAGGTGAATACATTAGAAGTTCAACTAAGATAAAAATGAAACATAATGTTTGTAATCAAGAATATATGGTTATTCCTAATGATATTTTAAGTGGCAATAAATGTATTATATGTTCCGGCCTTGAAAGAAAAACTATTGAAATAGTTCAAAAAGAAGTATATGATTTGGTAAATGATGAATATACTGTTGATGGAGAATATATAAATAATAAATCACTTTTATCTTTTACGCATAAAACTTGTGGTGAAATATTTCCCATGAACGCTAACAATTTTATTAATGGCCAACGGTGTCCTATTTGTGCAGAGTCAAAAGGTGAACAATATATTAGAAGATATTTAGAATTACATTTTATTGATTATATTGCACAAAGAGAATACCATGGACTAGTTGGAGTTAACAATGGAAATCTTTCTTATGATTTCTATATTAAAGAATTTAATCTTTTAATAGAGTTTCAAGGAATTCAACATATGGAATATAGAAAAGGATTTCATAAAAACAAACAAGCATTTAAAGATCAACAAGAACATGATAGAAGAAAAAGAGAGTATGCAAAAGAAAATAATATTCAATTGTTAGAGATTTGGTACTGGGACATAGACAATATAGAAGAAATATTAAATAAAGAACTAAACAATTATAAACAATAGCTAAGTCTATAATTGTTTTTATTAACATCAAAATAAGGAGAGAAGCAGAAGAAATAAAAACTTCTCTTTTCTCCTTATTTTTTACTATTCCTATCCCCATATTCCATCCACAACCCAGCTCCAAATAAATCACTGATTTTATGTTATTTATTGAACCATGAAAGTGGCTTGTAGCAAGGGTTTTGGAAATTTTGGATTTTATAAAATAACAACTCTAATAATTTTTGGGTGGATTTATTATTAAGGGAGTGAAACTATAATTATAGAATAAAATAATCAAAAAGTAGGTGATTAAAATCGCAAGTCCTAAGAAAAACAAGAACAATCCTGACAATAAAAGCAATGGAATTAATGGTAAAGATAATGGTAATGGTAGTAATAATATAAAACAGAATAAATTAAGAAGCAGTGAGTATTGTGAGAAGAATTGTAATGATTTTGGTGAGTGTCAGAAGTATAAAGATTATATTTTAAGGATGTTATGTTGCACAAGCGAGGATACGGCATTATGTGTGATAAGTAATTTAATATTTTGTGATTGATTAAAAGGCATCTCTTTATTGAGGTGTCTTTTTGATGTGTTACAAAGTTGTGATGCAAATTTATATTAAAAAGGAGGTGTTACAATGAATAATTCTATAAAAGAAAAAGTAACTTATATTTATAATTTTGATCAAATTAATTTCTACTTTTCAAAAGGGATATGTCCTAGAGAAATAGGAGTACATCCAATCAGTCGTAAGTCTTGGTGTAAATTTGGTTGGGATCAAACAACAGATGTATTTGTGGAATGGGTAACTGGGAAAAAAGATATTAAAAATAATATATAAAATGAAAGAGAGTGATTTTATAATGGAAAATAATAATAATTTAACAATTGACGGAGTAGTAATTATTAATGGAGTGGAAATACATAATATATTTGGGGAATTTGGTGATAATCAGAAATGTTTGCTTGCTAAAGAAATTGCTAATGTACATGGAATTGAAGTGAAAGAATTTAACAGAACAATTCAACGCCATATTTCTAGATTTAGAGAAAACATAGATATTATTGATTTAAAAGGAACAGAATCCGAGGTGGAATTTTTACACCACGAAATATTTACTCAAAATTCATTAAATCGCTCCAATAATATCTATTTATTTAGTAGAAAAGGATATCTTAAATTAGTTGGAATTATGGAAGATGATTTAGCTTATGATATTCAGGATCAAATGATTGATGAATATTTTGAGTTGAAAGAACTAGAAATCACTAAAGAAGATAAATTATGTTTAAGTATTATCAAAGCTAATTCTCAGGAAGGCAGAATGGTTGCAGTAAGTGAATTAGTTGAATATAAAAATCAACAAATTGCTGAAAAAGATGAACAATTACAGATTCAAGCACCAAAAGTAGCAATGGCAGATAGATTTGCTATTACAGATTCATTAATGGGAATTAGAAAAGTTGCAAAGATATTTAATGAGAGAGTTAAAAGTAATAAAACAATTGGCGAAAAGAAGCTATTTGAGATTCTTAGAAATGAAGAAATTTTGCAATCCAGTAAGGGTGAATGGAATATTCCTTATCAAAGATATATTGATACAGGGTATTTTGAGTTAAAACCAAGTACACATAGTAATGGATTTGGTGGAGTTATTACAGAATTTACTTCTAAAGTCACAGGTAAGGGATTAGAGTGGCTGTGGAAATATTTACTTAGAAAAGGTTATGTGGTGAGTGATGATATTAAGTTGTTGAGTTAATAGTTTATTAAGAAACGAATTAAATTTAATGAGTTAATAAATAAACTAAATAACAAAGACATTGCTTTAGTGTGATGTCTTTGTTTTGATATTAGGATATTGGAGATGAAAGAAAATAAATGGCAAAGAAAAAATACAGTAAATTTCACGTTAACTTGACAGACAAGGGGAAAGCAGATCGTACATATAAAAACATAACTTATGATTCACTTTTAGAACTTAAATATTTCAAAGAAGTAGTAGAAGTAGGATTAGAAGATGGAACGATTATAGACTGCCAAAG